>Ga0114923_10001254_pt1 | contig 17883 bp, 48 predicted proteins | sample SumtaG_FD_89578 | JGI IMG/M metagenome (GOLD analysis project Ga0114923, IMG submission 89578) | Deep subsurface microbial communities from Indian Ocean to uncover new lineages of life (NeLLi) - Sumatra_00157 metaG | ecosystem: Environmental > Aquatic > Marine > Oceanic > Sediment | place: near...
GCGCCAGACGCTAAGCGCCGGCACCTAAGCGCCAGACACTAAGCGCCAGGCACCAGTCGCAATTGATCCTGCACCCGGAAATAATCCTCAACCTTCAAGCCTCTCTCAATGATGTGATCCCCATGAGGGACACTTATCGGCAACTCAACGCTGCCCCGGATGGTGAAGAAGTCTTGCAACTTGGGGGTATCTCGCATGATCAGGCGGGCATAGTACGCGATGTGACCATTTGCCATCTTGTATCGATCCGTCTGCCTCGTGAGCATATCGGTATACCTGAGAGTTCCATACAAAGGCCACACACTCCACTTTTTGACACCACTATCCAGTAGATCAAACGCCATCCTGGTCAGTTTCGTTTCAACCTCAGGGTTGGCGTAGTGGAATGTCACGAAAGCACGTTGATCAGCATTGAGAGGTATCATTCGTCCAGTCTCCGAAGGGTTAAGCGCCAGCCCCAGCACAAAGTGGTATCATAGCCAGGAAGGCAAGCATCACCAAGATGCAGAAGAGGAAGTACCCATACACGAGGTAGTCCTCGAATTCCCACTTCTTCTTCCTCTTCATGGGTTAGCCTCCCGGAACATTCTTTCCAAGTCCTCGCGAGGCAGCCCACCATGGGGACAGACCAACTCACCGGCCACCCACCTAACCTGGCAGAGGTATTCACAACGTCGGTCGAATACCTCAATGACTTTGGGGTGAACCTGGACCAGCCGATGAATAGGGGTAGAGATCAAGCGCGGCTCGAACCTCGCACCAGGGAGACGTGGGTTGAAACGGATGTCCGAACTCTTGTAGGTTGGCTCCGGGACCGGTGTGACACCACACCGACAATAAGCCTCACCTTGACCACCGGCGGTACCAGGTAGGCAGCCGTGGCACTTCGGGCAATAGAGACCAGTTTCATGGTGCATCATGAGTTCACCTTTTTGAAGTGTAGCGGTGGCAGTTGTGAGGGCGGTGCGTACATGAGGCTTCCAACTTCAATCAAGGTGCCCGATTCCAGGAAGGTGGCACCCAACACTGGAGTGGTAGCCACTTCTACCGACCAGCCATCACGTAAGAAAAATAATCGCCACGTCTTCACCCGTTCACCTCCCTGAACATCGCTTCCAATGTCTCCACTGAAAACCATCCAGGGGAACTATCCAATTTGCCGTCTACCCAATTGACTTTGCAGATGTGTCGATGCGAGGCATCAAATATGTCAATGGTCTTCCGCTCTATCTGAACAGCCAATCGTCCACCCATCGACACTATTCGTGGCAGGAGTCTTTTGGCTGCCATGACAGCCTCGTACTCCTTGGCAGCTTTGTCAAGCGCCTCGTTGGGTTCCGGGGCAGGGTCGTCAGGTCCGTCAGGGCTGAAGGACACATGTCCGGCGTACACAACATGGACTTGACTGTCGACGGCATCTTCGATGATCGCCACGGGGTAGTTCCCTGGACCCGTCTCAAACTCTTCGTAGTTTATCGACCACTGGTGGAAGAATCCGATCCCCCAGGGAGCGTTCGCATCCGGCTTGTACCAGCAATTGGTTGGGTCGGGTTCCTTTGGTTTGATTGGCTTCAAGAACATCTGGGGCTTGTCCTGACAAGCGCATGGCTCAACTGCGATGGCACCCGAAGTCTCTCGGCAATACCCCAACAGTTTCTTGCACCTGATACACTCGACGTGGCTTATCGCAGTTTTCATGCTTTGACACTCACAGCTAAGGGTAATGATATGGGGAGTCGTCCACCTGAAGTTCGCAAATCCTTTACACACTGGGCATTCAACCCAGAGTAGTTCACCTGGTATGATCATGTGATTCCTAACAGTTGTCTAAGCGCGAAACTCTTGCGACTAATTAGGTCGGCAATCTTCTCGGCACATTCATAGCACAAGTCTACTGTCTCGGTGTCATAGTCGCCGTCAATGGAACGCTGCCAACTCAGTTCCCCTGAACCCATCCCAACGGAGCCCCACTCCCAAGCTCCTGGATGTGAATCCGGATACTCTGCTTTCCGACCACACATGTCACATGTCAGTTTGACACATTCTCGTTGGGTAACAACTGTCTTCTGGACATCTCGATATTCTCTCGCCATGATCCTCTCCTGGGGAAGAAAACCCGACTGGACCGCGCCCCCAAAGCGCGACCAGCCGGGTTATCCCATCAAATCAACAACTAACGACAACAGCGAAACAAACGGAACCCACGGACACGAGCACGCACGCGAGCACGGACACCACAAGCACGGCGGGCACCACAAGCCGACTCCGGAGTGGCGACGACGGGCAGGGGGATCATGATATCCCACTCGGCATCGGGGTTGATAATATCAAACATGGTGTCCCCATAACCAAGGTCGGGGTAGGGACCACCAACAATCGGCTCGGAGATACGCGGGTCGGGTACGCTCGGCTCGACCGGGTTGTGCTTAGCACCAGGGAAAACATCACCAGGGATGATCGGGTCGGTCAACGCGACCTCGACCTCAACCGGCACCAACGTACACACGCCCTTCTCGCAAGTGTACTCACCGGCGGGATCGACGGCGAAGACAAAGGAAGCCAGCAAAAAGACAACAAGCAACACTCCAAGCAAAATAGTCAACAACCTACTCATCACGAACTCTCCTTGTAAGGAAACAAAGGGTTATGGTAACTCACGACTCAAAACTTCATAAGACTATCAAACACATCACCAGTGAGCTTTTCGATACTCCCGCCCTTAGCTGGAGATGTTCGGATACTTTTTTTGAGCTTTCGGCATAGTTGTATCCTTCTTGCCTCTTTCCTACGCTTCTCATTACCTACTCGGATACAATGTGACGCATCCAATAAGCAATAGCCCACTAACAATACCAAGATAACCACTGAAGCATCCATATCATTCTCGCCTCGGAAATGGTTAGGGTAACTCACGATACATTCTCCTGCCCGTATGAAGAAAATGCCCTACATCACAGGACCCACCCCTCATCATTAAATGTCTGTCTGGTCGAGAGGTATCCTCAAGATTCTCATCAACGAAATCATATCCAACTCTCCATGCCCCCTTGTTAATGTAACTACTCGCACCAACAGAGTGGACACGAACGAGTCCGCCGGTCCAGGGAACGCTCCATATCTGCCCCGGCGATGGTAGGTCCTTGACTGGTACATCCCATATTCTCATAGCAGGTCATCCGAACTGATGCCGATCCGAGCCAGACGCTTTGCCTGTTCTCGCATCTTGTCTGATGGGTTGCAATCTACCAGAAGGTCTTTCACACGGTCGATCCAAGTTGAATCGACATCACAATGCTTGCCACCATCTATCCGGAAGAGTGCAAGGTGCCCTTCCCCTGTAGCTGGAGTCCATCCCGTGGTGAGATGTGAGCCAACTAAGCTGACCAAGGTGACCACACAACGGTGTGGAGATCGAGGCTCACCATGGATCGCCGTCACAACAAACAGCGGCACTCGATAGCCGGCTCGGTGGAAATGGGAATCCGATTCAGGGTCGGGTGGTATGATGAAAGCCATCCAAGGATCGTCTGGTGGAAACTGGGAGGACTTGCCAGGCACTGCAACAATGGTGCCGACCGTGAGGTCTCCGTCCTCGAAAGGTTTGTCTCGACACTTGAGTGCCTCGGTTCTGGTCAAGTAGACGTTACCACACACTGGACATGCGTGTTGGATGGGCTCCATCTGATCAGCAAGGGTAGCGACATTCTTACCGGTCCGGAGAGAGACCATAGCATGAAGTTGGTCGTTGATATTATTCAAGGTAGATACCATCTCTTTCTCTGTAGTTTCTTTCCCAAATAGCCCGGACTGAGACACCATCTGAAACACTACCCTTTCTTTTCAACTCGAACTCTTTGAATTTGATCTCTCTGGGACCCACTGTGGTATTGACACGGACACGGTAGTGGAAATCCTCACCCCAGAGGCACCTCCCGACAATCTGCCCCTCCCCACCCACTACCAAGTCAACCGTGGACCCAACGCTGTACAATGCTACCGGGTCAGGTAAGGGGGTGATTATGAGCTTGATGTACCCAGCAAAGAGCAGCAGCAAGACGACAACAATCAGGATCATTCCACATGTCTGGAAAAACGGTACGAGTCGTTTTCGCAGTCTGTGCAAACCATCGATTAGCAGTACCATGTTGACCAGCATGAGATTGTTCATAGCGTACTCCGATGGAAGTCAACGGCGTTCTGGATGATGGTCTCCGCGACGTGGTCGAGAGTCTTCTCACCACAGTGTGGACAACAACGTACAGGGACCAAGCAACTCAACTGGATATGCCCATACCAGAATTTATGGGAATACCATTTGGTTGTCATGTCACCTACTGCACAACAAGGACACGTTAGGGTTCTCACGGTGCGCACCTGAAGCCATCAAGATTGATACGCAACTCGAATTCATTGAGCCAACGGTCTTGAGGACCTTGATCGGTTCGGATTCGGACCTTGTAAGGATGTTGGTCGCCCCGCCGGTTTTCAACTTGAATGATCTGACCTCGTCCACCGATCTTCAAGTCGACCATCTGACCCCGTCGAAATCGTAGGAAGACGTGAGTCCCCTGGGGTGGTGGCGGAGTCGGCTCCGGGGTACACCCGAGCGTCAGTACCGCAAATGCCAGAATACCAATACAAACCAGTCCCAGTATATTCTTCGTCATCTCTACACCTCTCTCATGGTAATAGTGAAATCTGATGCCCTGAAATTGTGCCAACCTAATCCGTACCCTGTCTTCATGTCATCGAATTGAACCAGAACTCTCTCCACACTATCGGTGGGCTTGAGCAATGCGGTCTGATTCCGAAGCTTCTTGTCAGGTCCGACGTACTTTCCTCGCTTCATTGTAGCACCTCGCATAAGGGACATTCAACGTCGTCGCCCATGTCACAAGAATCACATTTCTGACCACCACAGTACGAGCACTCGGATGTCGTCCCTGGGTCAGCATTTCCGCATCCACCGCACTCCTCTTGTTCAATCACGGTCAACAACGCATGGAGTCGTTGGATTTGGCGGAACGACATCGCCTTGAGCACGTGTTGTTGGCAGGTATCGTATATCTTGGCAATGAAATTCCGTTTTATCCATGCCTTCTTGACCTCGTCGAGTTCTCCATCATTTGGGATAGCTAGGTAGGGACGGGTCCACGCCCCTCTTTGGTTCCCAACACAGTAGCCATCCGCCTTCCGAAACCTGCCTCCACTAACGACAATGATTTGTGTCTTAGTGGTTCGTGCAACGGTAACTATACGTCGATCATCCTTACACCGACTATGCAGTATCAAGTGGTCGCCGGATTTGATGTTTTCAAGACTCTTCATCATTTCTCCAAGTAGTATGTGAGAGAAACCTTGTCGCCCGCCAACACTGTGATCTCTTTTGGGAAGACAATTCTTCTAGTCTCCGACCCGTCAATATTTTTCGAGGCACAAGTCAATTCGACCATGAACATGTCGAGCACTTCACCTCCCCGACTGTGTGTAACGGCGGCTCTTCTTTCCGGGAGTGGGTGACCATCATCCGAGTACCGCCAAATCTGCCCATCATGGTGGATCATATGTCCGTGGGGGTATACTCTATCTGTCATACTACTGCCTCCACACATAGGTGATGTTACACTTTAGGTGATCATCGTGATCTCGCTGCACTTGAGCTACGCACTCTAGCTCTTGAGGGGTCGCTACTTCCCACCCCCTTAGCACCTCCCTCATGGCACTCCATTGGTTGTCGGCGACACCTTGCCCCGGCGTCCAACCCTCATGCCACTTTGATTTCCATCTCCACCAGGTCCATCGACAATCAGCACGCAGTTGTACCGACCCAGGGTACTCGAACAACCATGTAGACCTCATGACACAGGGAAGCCCATAGATGAATCTCGGTCGGTAGTAGACGGTCTCACCAGACCTCTGCCACCTAGCTTTGAGCCGGCATTGTTCAGTTGGAGTCATCGGGCACTCTTGGCGATGGTGGCAGCCATGAATCCAGCCAACAGGCACAGGATGAGGGGGATGGTTCCGTCTTCCATTGTTACAGCAGCAGTTGCCTTGGCTGACATCGAGTGGGCAGCCATGCCGAGGACAAAGACCAAGAAGAATCGAATCTGCATTGCTAAGCTCCAAGTAAGTTGGTTGTGATGTACTTCTTGACATCGCCCGGCGTGACATGGAGACTTCTATTCCATGCTAACTCATCGACTACCTCACCCTTCAAACCCAACAGAATGTGGAACCTCACATCAAGCCGCTGAGGTTTGAATATGCCTACGCAGGCTCGTCCTATCTTGTACTTCCAGATTGTTCCGTTGATGTGAAGTTGTCTCATACTACAAGTATAGCACACTTTGAGGGCTTGTCAAGAAGATTTCTGACATAAACAAGTACCCGCGAACAAGGCGACGATCGATACAGTCAGGAGAATCCAACCATGAGTGTTCCCAGAGATATCACACTGGCACCACACCCCAAAGGCGAACCCGGCGACTAAACCACAGAAGTATGCGAGGCATGTTATCATTCCATCACCTTCAAAAAGCAAACACTGCCGAGCACCACACTGAAGACCCCACCAAAGGTGGCGGCTACCATGCCAAGCGTATCGCCTGCATGACATGCTTCGTGTCCGACAACCAGATTGAGTATTGCAAAGGCACCTAACACGGATGCCGCCACAGCCAGTCCGAATTTGAGTCTATTCACTTGGGTTTCCCTCCGGGTTGGTAAACGCATCCCAAGCTAGAGCAGCGCTGAGCAACGCACAGATGATACCCAGGATAGCAGTGGCTACCATCCCTGCAATGTGCCCCTCGCGGACTGCGTGGGCAAAGACGCCCCACGAGAGGATTGATTCAAAAAGCAGCGCGGCTGCCGCTAACGATACGAAGATTCTCATGATGCGTTCTCCAGTTTTGCTACCGGTTCAACATGCTCGTACTTCTCCAGTAACTCCGCCCAGTAACGTCGCTCTTCTTTGTGTTGAACACAGGACATGAGGAGCGGCGGAACGGGTTCCCCAACGAGATGGAGGAAGACCGGTCGCTTCCCTGTCGGGGATGAAGTTCGGTACCCTTCGGGGGAAAGCCAAACTGTCCTCTTCTTCCAATCGACCAGTTGACCACTTAGGTCGCGGAACTCAAAGTTATCATCGAGGCTATGGACACCTTTCACTACCTCATCGATAGTGATGACGTTCCCCTTCGACTTCGACATCTTAGTCAGTTTGGGCTTGGTCAATCTACCGCCTCCCAGAGGATGAAGAAACCGAAGAAGCCACAGGGAGCCGCGAATGCAGCAGCCAACAATGTGGTGAAGAATTGTCCGTCTGCCAAAAGAGTGTACGTAAGAGCGCCAAATTTGAGGGCTGCAAACGCAAGGATCAAGCCGGCTATGAAAAATACAACCCTCATGCGTCATCCTCCTCATCGTCCTCGAAGTCTTCGTCACCATAGTCGTAGCCGAAGTCGTCATCATCGAGGTCATCATCGAGGTCATCATCGAGGTCGTCATCGAAGTCATCGTCGAAGTCCCAATCTTCGTCTCCGTCACACAAGAGACACTCAGCGTCGGGACCGTCATCACAGACATCACACTTCTCGCCGGGGCAGAAGGGACACTCAACCAGGTTTACAGGGTCTTCTTGTCCACAGCCTTCACAGTAGCTCATGTTACGCACCTTTCTCAGCACAGGTTATTCCCAAAAGCATACACAGCATCCCTTCACTCATCTGGTGATGGAACCCATCGGAGTCCACACCTGGAAGAAATCCTGTCAACAACACGACAGTCCCGAACATAAATAATGCCATCCCGGTGACCATCAGGATACTCTTCATGGCTTCTTGACTCATGTCATTCACCCTTATCGATAAAGAGTAACCCCACAAGCATGTATAGAAGACCATCACCCATATCGATATGTACATCAATATGGGACATACCTGGAGCCACAGCGGTGATTACTGTAAGGATTCCTGCCAGTATGAGTATCGATCCCGTGATTTTGCTCATGCGAATAGTCCTCGGTGCTTTTCGAGCACGTCCGCGATCTCTCGCAACGCGACGATAGGTTGGTTGTCTGTAACAATGCAGCCCTCAAGAGTTCCATAGTGCTCTTCCAGGCAATTGAGGAGGAGTGCTTTGATAGCCTCCTCATCGGGTCCCCATGGCAGGTCCGACGATTCGTAGAGTTCCTCCAAGAAATGTTCTTTCTCAGCAGCCCACTTGCGAATATCCTGTTCCTCCACCTCACCACGACGTATCGCCTTCAGGTGCTCACGGTTTCGTCGGAGGTCCAAGTCGCCCGTCGAGAGAATCTGTTCAATCTCATCCAACAGTCGAACCAGGTGGTAGGCTTGCTTGACATCATAGCCATACCTCTCGATTGAAACCTGTCGCTTACCGTCGCCGTCCTTCTTCCCCATCTTGTTCAACTGGGCGAAGGCATAGCCCTTGTATCGATGCCATGATCCTTTGTGGAGGAAGCTGTGCCGCGCTTCCCGGATCATCTCGCCTACCTTCCCGGTGTGCGTGATACACTCACGAGGGACGAACAACGAATCAAGCATGTTGGGATTGTTGTCCATGCACAAGTGAAAGTAGTGGACGATGTTGTAGCAGTTCAGATCGTACACACGCTTCTGAGTTCTGATGTGGTGCTCCTGCCAACAGACGAACTTCTTGATCTGCCGACCGAAGCCTTGGACGACGCCACCCAGGTGTGGGAATACGATATCCTTTGGTGGGACACAGAAGGCAACCATATCCCAATCGGAGTCCTTGAGGCTCACACCGTATGCCGTCGACCCCATGATGGTCTCGTACATTATGTTGCCGGCTATCCAAGTTGGGGGACGGCAAAATCCATCCGCCCTCAGTTTGTCAATCATACTGCTCATGTTTCGTCTCCTAATGCGGCGGCTCTCTTCATCCTCAAGAAGGATATGAAAGCCGGGTCACCACTGAAGGGTTCACTAAGTAGGTCAAGCTTCTCTTTGAGTTCGGCAAGCCTCTCACGTTCAGGTAGAAGTCGGATTTGACCTCGTTCTAGTTTGAGGATACCATTCAAAACTCGGTAGTATTTCGTGGCTGCCTCAAGCATGTCAGCGTGGCGACGGCTCCGGATCACATCGAGGATTTGGGTTGTAAACACCCCGGGGCCCGTCACGTTGGAGTGTTTAATATTCTCAAAGTAATCACCATCGAACACTCCGGCGTCTATTCCTACGAGGGCAAAGTCAGCCACATCTTGGAGGAAGACTCGGATGTCTGAATAGCTGGCTTGGACTTCTCCAAATTCCAGCAGTACTCCCTCGGCGTCCCCATCCATCAGACAATGGGTGAGGGTAGTCAACATGTCGTCTCTAGTCATCGTCGAACACTCCTCCACCTATTTGATCTTCGAGGTAATCAGCCAACTTCTCCAGAAAGGCTTCGATGCCCTCTCGACTGATATCCAAGTCGCAGAGTTCCATCACACCTTTCACATCCCCGTCTCGGACGATGCAATCAACGATGTCTATCATATCAGCGTGGGTCATGAGTTGTCCTATGGTGTTCAAGAATTCCGTAGACAACTGCTATGTTGCCACGACGTGAGTATTCAATTGCAACAAATGCAGCCTGACAACCTGCCTCAATCAATCTGTCGTACTCATCTCCAACCTGTCCCCGAATAGGTGACTGGTAAGCTTCATGAACATGGTATCCCCAGCCGAAGCCGGTCCAATACTTCCGTTTCTCCTGTTGGCTTGCGTCCATTATCGCCCACACCCAACACTTCTTGATGTCAGCCATTGGCGAGCTTCTCCATAATCGCCCGCACCTGGGAGGGTATGTCGTCCTTGAAATCGACCTGCCGGGTAACCTCAATGATGTCCATGAGTGGCCACTGAGACTTGGATTCGGTAACAGCTTGGTACACGGCTGTCGCGAAGATAGTCACTTCGCCTCTTGTGATATCGTTGGTCATGTAGCACCTAGTTTCTTGAGTTGGTCACACAGACTCTTAATTTCACGCGCCATTGCGTTACGCCCACAGTCGATGAGTGCTTCGGCTGCTAAAATGTCTTGGTCAGTAACAGGTCGTTCCAACCAAAGTTTAGTCCCGGGAGGGATGAAGAGTGATTGATCATAGACAACAATGTCTACGCCATTGTATGAGTGTATTCTTCTCATCTTTGCCTGGCTCCACAGATGACACAGATTACCCCGTCATCGCTCCGATCCGTCAGGCTTGGGTCATCGACCACCCTGTGGTGGTGATTGCATTCCCCTTGGATTTGCACCCGCTCATCAGCCAACAATTGCATGGTTTCATCATAATCAGCCTTAGCTGCGATCTCATGGTCACTGACTCGCTTGAGGCAGACCTTGATGTCTTCCATCCCATTCAGTTCGGCTACGATGTGGGTGATCAAGTCCTCGGGGCTGACTTGAGCACGCTCATCCTGAAAGATTTCAATCCCTTGGAGGAGATGTGTCGACAGTATGCTTCGGATGACTTCTTTCGTGTAGATCATGGCGTTGTCTCCTGTTCAAGGATCGCTCCACAAGCTCGGCAATAGATCGTCCGAATCTGGTCGACAGTCTCTTCGCGCCACGAAAGGTGGGGACACGACCGTTGAATACTGGCGACCTCATCTTCCAGACCAGCTTGAGCAATGAGATACTCCTGTTGCAATTTCCGCTTCGCTTCAGCAACTGCTCCTACCCGGTCTTCAACCTCTTGGACACCATTCAACTCGGCAACTACAGCGATCGCCAAGTCATTCACCCAGATTGAATTCAACCCCGGGGCGTATATGACATTGTTCTGGAGTAGCCGGTGAAGAATCTTGGCAACAGTCTCGTAGTCAACTCGCATGGGCGTCTCTCCATTGTTTGAACATCGGGTCATCCACCGTGGCTTCAGCCTCTTCTACCAGCCCCCTAAAGGTACGGAGAAGACAAGCAACTTCTTCGGGGTCGAACAGCGCATCCACTTCAGCGTCCGACTTCCTCATCATGAGGACAATTACCTGGGTCGCACATGTGGCGACCTCATTAAGCATCAGTCGAGTTGTCATCAGTTGTACTCCCCTACGAGATCGACTGGTTGGACCAGACTGAGTCTATCCCAGTTTTTATAGCAATAAAATGGTTTGAGTAGCATACACCGAATCAACTTTCCAGATGGTCGGTATAGATTCACTGTCTCTCCGATTACTACCCCCAAACGACCATCAACCATGAAGGGGTCGCCAGCGGATAATTTTTGTAGTTGGCAAGTTTTGACAACAGTGTCTTCTGTGACTTGTAAGCGTTCGATTTCATCCAGCAGCGCTCTCACCACTTCGCCGCCGGGTGGCGGGAGTAGCTGACTGCAACGTCGTTGTTTGTCGATCTCGGATTGTTTCATCGGAGTAAGTTCAACCTCTCAGGAAAGAAATCTCCAGGCCAGTTTTCAAGGTCACCATCCTTGTCCACGTGGACACGGGTGGCACCACAGTACAGACGTAGTTTCTTAGGCTCATGGAGCCCCAGACGGACCAACTTCTGGAAAGCCAGGATGATGTGCTCGCTCATGGTCACAATACGTCTGCCAACCATATCAGGTACCAGTTCAATGATTCGCTGGGGATGTCTTGGAACCGCGCCATTCCGTGCTCCACGGTCGATCTCTGGGAACCACCAGGCAGCATCTAGTCGCATCGGCTGACCATTCTTGAGGACCCAGGGATGGAATGCACCCCATTTGTCAGCACAGTAGATGGTTGTCTCCTTCATTGGGCTCTCCCAAACAAAAGGGCGGCTCGTTCACGGTAGAACCCACCAGGCCAACTGTTGATCAATTCGCCTTCGTAATCGATTCGGATTCGCTCCTCATCACAATGGAGTTCAACGTCTGCCGGCTCCAGCCTACCTTCCCTGATCTCCCGGAGGAACCACAGAATGATGTACTCACTGAGGGTTACAAAAGCTCTGCCAACTAACATAGGGCAGAGTTCTATCTGATCCGCCGGGAGGAGTGGACTACCGCCGTTCAGTTCAGGGAACCAGAGAATCTCAAGTTTTGTCTTGGGTTCAAAGTAATAGCCACCCCGACGCTGACTGCGGGAGAAAATTTCTGTGATCATGGCGTCCCCATAATGAGTAACTCGGAGCCCTTTTTTGTTCCACCATTGCCGGCGATCGAGCCAACTTTCATGGGGTAGCCGGCGTACAGTTTTCTGATCTCAGGGACATTGTTGTAGGACAATATCCAATTGCGACGGTTTCTGAGGAAAGACCTCAGCCTTCGATGTTGTTCCTCATCGAACGAATGCAGATACAACTCTTCCCCTACTTGCCAGTAGGGCGGGTCGAGGTACGCCAATGCGATATGTCCGGTGTCCTCCTCGTAGTCTTCTGCATGGCACTTTCCACCAATGATCTCAACGCTGTTGAGGAGTTGCGAACACGTCAACACCCGTTTACACAAGGTGTTTACATTCCATCGGCAATCAATCTTGTACTTCCCTTTCTGATCAGCGCCTCCTTGAGGACCGGCTTTGACCCCACGTCCACCATGTGACATCCTGTTGACGATGAGGGCATCCATTCCCGATCCTACCATCCTCTTGACCCGATCTTTTGAATGGAGGAAGAGATCAACTGAAGGCTTAATCTCCCTAATCTGGTCGTTCAATCGATGTGGGTTTTTGATGACGGCGTTCCATAGCCTTGCCAGAGTGATGTCGAGTTCATTGATGAGGATCGCCGATACAACCTTCTGCTTGAGAAGCTTGAAGGTGATCCCACCACCACCGAAGAACAATTCCCCATACACACCACCGCGATACTTACTCTTGATGGTATCCACGATGTGGTTGGACCACTGTCCTCTACTCTTACCGCCGGGGTATCTCAATAACATTGGAGCCTCAAGCTGCGAGTTCTTCAGGGGTCAGGATATCTTGACGATGCTTCTCGGGGAGGAACCACAGAGGCTTCTCCATGTCTTGCAACTCACCATCACTGAAGTAGTCGGTGATGGTGCCCCACGATTGGTCATTCCACCCGACGACCTCCGAACGGACGTTGTACAGTTCACAGCGGATTGAACATCCACCGATGAAGCGGCGTCCCAAGTCGGTTACCCAGTAGTATACCTCACCGTCTCGATGCACCTTGCCGAGAAGCCCGAAGTGAACCAGGTAGTTGTAGTTCGTTGAGAAACCCCGGGCGGCTCTCGGCGAGATGACTGGGAAGTCATTCGGGTATGCCATCTGCTCATAGTCGTTGAACTGATGGTAATGCTGCATGGCTAACACCAAGCGGACCATCTGCTTGTCGAGAATCGCGTGGTGGGCACCCGCCACATCGGCGGTCAGGGGATCATAAAACCGCTCCCCGTATGACTGAGCCTTCCGAGAGAATGCAATCAATTCATCGAAGTCACTCCCGAGGTATACCCAGCAGTCGAATCCAAAGCGAGATTCCTTCGTCACTCGGCAGTCAAAATCAAGTTCAGTCAAGTTGCCTTCGGGAGTCGTCATGTTGTGTTCCTTTGAGTGAAAGTGTGAATGTCTTATACCCAAGTATACCCTACTGCCACGGGTTGTCAACTAATGAAACCTCAGATTGAACCCTAATTCAAAGAATCCCCCATCCCAAGGGTCTATCATGTCCCCATTCGTTGCAACCCCTATTTTCATGTCGCCACACCACAGTTCCAATTCGTCCGTCCGCATCCGCCCCTTGCGGACCTCCCGGAGCATCATGAGAATGACGATCTCACTCGTGGTAACAACGGTTTTTCCCACCAATTCGGGCAGCATCCTCCACACTTCATACTCGGTCCTTGGGATATAGAAGGGAGAGATTCCGACTTCTGGGAACCACACATCGACAATCCCCTCGTTGTCGTTCTGGTTATCGATACCCCACATGTCCACCAAGTGAACAGCCCTCATGTTCTTGCCACATGAGAGGACTCGTGTTAGTTCACCCATTCTATCGCCTCGATGCTGGGGGTGTCTATGGGAAGGTGATCGAACCGATCGCGTTCGGCAGGGGTCTTCACCCGTTTGACCCGGACACAAAGCCCCATTCGAGCCTGCGCCCCAGCTAGTACATCCTTGAACGTTCCTTCACGGAGGTTGACTGGGTGCCATACCCCGGGACGCACAAGTGACTCAATGACGAACAGTTTCATTGGACAATCTCCGTGGCTTCCATTGCCAATTTGAAGATGACTTCCGGAGTACCCTTGAAGGGGCAATTAGGATGTGCTAGGATGTAGGCCATCACTCGGGCGTCTCGTGATCGCCAAGCGAGGACTGTCAGGAGGTTGATACTGTTCGGACCCGTCCGAACCCTAACCTCATACTTCGTTGGAGCCTCCTCCTCCTCCATCTCCGCCTTGACGACACTCTCCAAGTGCCTTGCACTTTCCATAATTTCCTTGACGGTCCGATTCCTCCTCTTCTTGAGCAATTCGATACTCAACAGGTAGACCAGTTCTTGGATTTTGGGGTTCGGATCATCCCGAGGTATTTCGATCTCACGCATCGCCCCATTCAAGAGGATGTTCAATCGCATCGGCAAGGTCTTGCCATGTGCGTACTTTTCCATCACAACGTTGAGTACTTCGAGGTCGGTCATCAGATTCTCCTAACAGTTTTGATGTTGTATTTCAAGGGACCCCTACCATCGGTAAGGTGTACTTCAATGGTGCCTAAACGGATGCTAACCCGAACGCTAAATTCTTTACGCTCCCAACCGTAGAAAGACATGATCTCTTGAGCCGTGATCTCTTCGAGTCCTTTGTAGGTGGAGGCAAAGGTATCTGAAACAAGTCGGTCATGCCTCATCACCATATAGAGGGTTCGCACGCCGTCCTGAATTTCGCGAAGTCTTTTGAGTTTGGATTGTCCATTCCCTTTCAATTCGTTACAGCGGTGGCACATCGTCTGCATATTTTTGAGAGCATCCGAACCACCACGTGACCGAGCCTTGATATGGTCCTTGGTCATCTGGACCCATCTACCTTCTGAGGGAGCATACAAGTTGAAATGCGCGGTACTCGACTTGAACGGCATCTCCAACAGCATCACTTCGCCTACCAACCCACAACAGACACACTTGAGACTTTGACAAAAAGTCTGGTATCTCAAACTGGTCATCTTGACATCGACTCCGAAGAATTCTTTGCTCGGAGCTTCAGGTCCCGTATAAGGGAGGACTTCACTCGGGAGTAAATTCCCGAGAACTTGGTAGCCACGCTGGCGTGCTTTGAACCTCATGGGTCCGTTCGGGGTTAGAGTTTTGGACTAGGGTCGAAGTAAAGGACGTTGTACTCATGCTCCCGCCCATCATTGGCATCACGGAGTATCGCAACATTCGTGATAAGGTTGTCATCGACTGTTAGACGACCGGGTTCGAGTTCGATCTCCGTTCCCCAGTAATGGTCGATGATCAGTTGAGGAACATCGCTCCGCCGAGTAACGTAGTGGTCGGCGATGCAGCCGATATCCTCACCCATGCAGACGGTGTAGATTCTCATGTTAGCTCCAACACGGCGACGGACATGTCGAAATCGAAAGACCAGTTCTGCAACTCTTCAGGGTCCATACCCTCGGTGTCTCTTTTGCAACTGCCCCAACAGTCATCCTGAAGCTTGCTGTGCTTCCAGAAGGCATCATGGGGATCGGACGCCTCGACTACCTCCAGGATGAGATTGTTGTCGAAGCAATTGATGTGACCGACTACGTAGCGCTTCATGTTATCCACTCCAGTTGTGAAGGGTCACCGGTAAGCTGATGCGTGCTGTGGCTCGCCGTGACACCAAGGTCAAAGATTCTGCACATTTCCTCTTCTGAGTTGACCCGCCGTATCCGGTATTCGTCCTGGGATATCGAGGGGTTTCTGGCGACACAGTCACTCAGGTCTCGCAAAGCACACCTGAAAAGCGTCACACGTAGCCGAGTCGGTGTCCACTTCCCGTCCTGTAAGTTTTCGACCACGTACACCCTGTATTGCAGTTTGTTCATGATTGGCTCCTCTTGAGGGCTTCAAGTTCTTTGATATGTTGCTGGCACCGGTGTCGTTTCTGCCCTGCGTCAGCAATCGCTTCAAAATCAACGATTAGCTGGAGCGCTCGACCATAGTCAATCGCTAACCTACGTCCATCCACTTGAACGAAGATGGGACCGTCCTCCCATTGCCAGCCCTTGACACCTTCCCATTCAACCTCTTTCAATTTGCTCATGATGGTTCCCTTATCCATGATCCAAATGCCCAGGCTAGTGCCAAGATAATAATCGCGCCCCCTGTCCTCGGGTAGTCTACCACTAAAAATATCATTGCTACGACCGCTTGGTAGGCCAACCAGAGGAGAGCGAAGCCGACTAACCCAATTCCGATGTCTTTGAGGAAATTCATGAGTACAGGGCTCCGTATACTGTGACCTTCAACGCTTTCCGCATGGCTGGGGTGATATTCTCTATTGGGACGCCGAACATTGCGCTTGCAGCTTCCATGAAAGGGTCAGGCAGTTTCATAACCTCATCAAATCTTGCCCGAGTCTCTCGCCACAAACGGATTTTGGCATCAAGGGCGGCAGTATCCAAGATGACCATCCTCTTAGGAGGTACAAAGTCTCGGGTCACCCGATCTTGTGCTTGCATCTGATATGCAAAGTTCCATGATTCCTTGGTCGTTTGGCAATTCATGAATGAGGGTATCATCATTGTCTCCTAAGTAAGAGTCCCTGATGGGATTTGAACCCATAACAGCCCTATTCTTGCGTGCCGCTTGGGGTGATTAGCCCAGGCATAAGTGCGACAAACTACACGTCTGACATTCCGCCACAGAGACTAGATATAAAACCGACCGAGGATCGAATTCATCCCCGGTCGGCTCGCCAGTAGGGATAGGTTGCGAGACCTACATTACCCTCACGGGGCAGTCTTACCTTTAGACGACCACTACTGACTTCCTTGGCCAAGGCAATCGGTCCATAAATTCGATGGGTAGCGAGGACCAAGTCTATTCCACCTATCTCGCCGGTAATGGTGTCGACTGAGGGGGCGAGACCCCTCACATTCTTACCTTGCACGGCTTTCGACCGCTCACTCACAAGGCTTGGACTCCGTGGAAAGACGGGAATCGAACCCGCGACTCCGGCTCACCGGTGATTTGCCGCTAATCTACTCCCCGAGTCCACTCCGAAGAATTGATGCCGTCTCTAGGACAAGCGCATGCCTGTTCTCCTGTTCTGCGGTTGTGATGGCTGCTTCATCCGCTTACGGCACGGCAGCCTTCGTTGCCTCAGATAGTGACTACTTCATGATCGACTCCTGGTTTGGGTTGAGTAACGTTTCTTTTGCCTTACACTACAAGTATACCATACTCTATACCAGAGTCAAGGAAAAATCTAGTGAAGTTTGATCGGACTGACGACAATCTGCGGCTCGACGTAGACGGGTCGAGCTTCACCCGACTCGGGGTCGACGAGCAGAATCCAGGTGGCGGATAGACCGTCCGGCATAAACAGACCATTCGGATCAGCCTGCGGAAGTGCTCCAAACCCACCGTTGGCGGAAGTCCGGAAGACCTCGACCAGAGGATTCGTGAACTGCACGCTGTAGGGCAAACCGTAGCCAATCGATTGTCCAAGGAAGACCAGCTTACCATCAAGACTCACCAGGTAGGTGTACGTCGAGAGGCTTTCCTGGTCACGCAATTCGAGGATATCCTTCGCCAGCTTTCGTTCCGTGAAGTTCACGATGTCGGGCATCCCGATTTGCTTGTCCGCTTCCAACAAACGCTTCTTGGTCTCGGCTGCTTGCCGCTTGTCAGCATTGGGGACACTCTCGATACAACCAACGAACGACACACAGAAGAGCACACAACACA
>Ga0114923_10001255_pt1 | contig 17880 bp, 11 predicted proteins | sample SumtaG_FD_89578 | JGI IMG/M metagenome (GOLD analysis project Ga0114923, IMG submission 89578) | Deep subsurface microbial communities from Indian Ocean to uncover new lineages of life (NeLLi) - Sumatra_00157 metaG | ecosystem: Environmental > Aquatic > Marine > Oceanic > Sediment | place: near...
ATACACATGGCGCCGTGGACAAAATATTCCAGCTCTAGACCCGGACAGGCCCTATGAATCTCTTTAATTTCCTTAAGCGTTACTTCACGGCCCAAAATTATTCTGCCTACCCCTTGTACGCACCAAAACTTTGCGGCCTGCGCGTTAGTACAATTTGCCTGGGTCGATAAATGGATATTGGCCTTAGGCCACGCTTTCTTAACTACTTCCAATATTCCCGGGTCTGAAATAATTATACCATCAACCTTAATTTTTTTCAGCTGTTCAATATGCTTTTCTACCGGTTCTAGATGCTTATTGTGAGCGAAAATATTTAAAGTAATATATATTTTTTTTCCTTTCTGATGGCAATACTTGGTTGCAATTACCAATGAATCAAAATCAAAGTCATTGATTCTAACGCGCAATGAAAAATCAGGGACACCGGCATACACCGCGTCCGCCCCAAAAGCCAGAGCGGTTTTTAACTTCTCTAGATTTCCCGCCGGCGCTAATAGTTCTATTTTGTTTTCTATTTTCAACATGGCTTTACTATACAAAAAAGACGGCTAAATTGCAAACAAAAAATTCAACTGTTAAAGTTGAATTTTTTGTTAATATAACTATTTTTTCAATAAAGCTTTAATTTTTTCAATAATTTCTTCGGTGGTAAAATGGGCCTTAACCAAATAATCGTTTGCGCCCATGTCCATGGCTTTTTTAATGTCATCGTCCTGGCCCAAATTAGAAAGCATAATAACCGGCACTTTGGCAATTTTCTTATTTTTATTTGACCTGATTTGACTTAATATTTGAAAGCCGTCAATCGCCGGTAAAATAATATCCAAAAGAACAATATCCGGTTTAGCTGACTCAATTCCGCTCATAGCCTGTTCGCCGTCAATCGCCTCATAAACCGTGTAGCCCTCCTTGGTCAGCTTCTTAGAGCATATTTCCCTAAGAAAAGCATCGTCCTCAACCAGTAAAACATTTACTCCAAGCTTTTTTGCTTCCTTGTTCTCCTTGACTAGAAGCGCCTCGGGCAAATCTTTGCCGGACATAGAAGCGCTGCTATTACCCAAACAATCCTTAATCTTATTTAATACATCAAGCGGGCTAAACTCGGTTTTAATAAGATGGCCGACTGCTCCCAATTTTTTGGTTTTTTCAATCTCTACCGGCTGGCCTGAGTTAGAAATAATAATTACCGGAACCTTAACATTTTTTTCATTCATTTTTTCTAATACTTCATAACCGTCCATTTTAGGCATTACAATATCTAAGAGAATCAAATCAGGATTTGTTTCTGCAATTTTATTATATCCCGCCTCGCCGTCATAGGCGAATTCCACGCTATATCCTTCTCTTTTAAGCTTTGCAGTTAACAAATCCACTAAAGATTCTTCGTCTTCAATAATTAGTATTCTTTTTTTAGTCTTGGTTTTTTCCTGATTCATTTATTTTATTTGTGAATTATGCGTTTGCTTATTTATATTAGCTAATGCAATCTGGGATATTATTCAAACGCGTAATTCCTATTATTAAATAATTATTTAGATTCTCCAATTGGTAAAGTAAAAATAAATTCAGTTCCCTTTCCTTCTTCACTTTTAACCATAATCTCTCCGCCATGGCGCTTAATAATATTTTTAACCATAAATAATCCCAAGCCCGAACCTTCGGTTTGCATCCGAATAACATTTACGGCTCGGAAAAATTTAGTGAATAATTTCGGTAAATCTTTTTCCGGAACTCCAACGCCGTTATCTTTTATCCGTACCTTAATAAACTTGTCACCCGCTTCCACTGTTAATTCAATTTTACCGTGCTCCGGAGTATATTTAATCGCGTTCTCAAGCAAATTGGTAAGAGCCAAATCCATCTTCGTCTTATCCATATATATCTTGGGCAGTGACGCAGGCAAATTCAACGTAAATTTAATGCTTTTTGATTTTAACACATTTTCTTCGTTGCTGACAATTTTATTAACCAATAAAACAAAATCTTCCTTATTAAAGGTATAGCCGAACCGCCCCTCTTCAATCCGGGATACATTTAACATATCATTAACCAATTCAATGATCCGTTCGTTACTCTTATAGCCTTTAGTTAAAAATTCTTTTTGTTCATCATTAAGTTTGCCGACTTCGCCGTCCAATATCATTTTTATTACCCACTTTATAGCTGACAAAGGAGTACGGAGCTGGTGGGCGGCGATTGAAATAAATTCTGACTTCATTTTATCAATCATCTTTTCCCTGGTCAAATTATAAAATATTTTCATCACGCCTATCTTGTCTTTTTTGTTGTCAACTACCGGAGCGGTCATCACCTTATATGTTAATTCCTGCCCGGCGACAGTTAGAATCAGCTCTTCTTCGTTGGGATTGTTAGATTTTAATTCTTTGCTTGTCTTAATGCTAAAATCTTCCTGAATCAATTCTTTAAAATTTTCAAATGAATAATTATTTTTTGATGATATTTCTTTACCCAAATCATCAACGCCAAAACCAAAGACCTCCATTGCCGATGGGTTGATCAGATTAATTTTATTATCAACATCAATTACTATTATCGGATCAATAAAATTCGATATAATAGCCGCGGTTTTATTGCGCTCGTCATCTGTCTTTTTCCTCGCTTCTTGCAGGTCGGCAAAAGCGCGAATAATCGATTTTTCCGAATTCTCCAGCTGATTCAAGCGTTTACTTAGCTCAATATTAATTGACTTTAACTTACGATCTTGTTCGGATAATTTCTTGGCGTTGGCATCCAGCCTTTTTACTTCATTCTCATCTGTTTGTTTTTCCAGGATTAGCTGCTCGGACAGAGCCATTAACCTCTGTTCACGCTTAAAAATAAGCTTAAAGCTATAACCGGACACAAAAGCTAGAACTATATAAAAATTTGAAGTTACAATTACGCTTATCAAAGAAAAGGTGATATACCGCAATTCAACCAATTCAGCGGCGTTAAAAATATCCCGGTTAAACACATACTGAATTATTAAATCCATATAACCGGCCACTACCGAAACATTAACTAAAATGGCTGAAGCAAGCGCGGTAATTACCGCCCCTTTAATGCCGAATATTATTGCCGCCGAAATAATCGGCAAAAAGAAAAAAACACTGGCGATTGACTCTTCGCCGACCAAACGCATTACAATAGTAAAAATAACCAACTCAATAATAATTTGGCCGACACTTAATATTTTTAAACGAATCTCTGATTGATGCTTTTTGATCGCGGATAAAACCCGGTATAAATACGCGTTAATAAATAAATAAATCAAAAGCAAAAAGGAGATTGAAAAAAATGTAAACTTAACTTCAAATATACTAATTAATGAATTGCCCAAAATACCAATCAAAAAAACCGCTACCATAGAAAACCAACGGGTAGTTATTATCCACTCATTAATCTCTAGTTTTCTTTTATAATTAAAATCCATATCTTATAGACTTAAATGTGTCAACCCTTTTTTATTACTTGTTTGATTTTGTCAGCTATTTCTTCGGTTGTGAAATGGGCTTTAACCAAATAATCATTGGCTCCTATGTCCATGGCCTTTTTTATATCTTCTTCCTGACCTAAATTGGAAAGCATTATTACCGGCGTCTTAGCAACTTGCTTGTCATTGTGATTGCGAATAGCCGACAAAACCTGAAAGCCGTCAATTGACGGTAAAATAATATCCAAGAGCACAATATCCGGCTTGACCTGGCCGACTGTTTCCAAGGCTTCCTGCCCGTCAATTATGGCATAAACCTCATAGCCATCGTTAATTAGCTTTTTTGAACATATTTCACTAAGAAACGCGTCGTCTTCCACAAGCAGCACGCGAATGCCCAGCTGTTGGACGTCTTTATTTATGCTTGAACTGGGCACAGCCGGTTTATCCGGCTTTTTTACCTGGCTCTTTGTCCCTAAATAATTACTAATTTTTTCCAAAACATCCTGGGGGCTAAACTCAGTTTTAATTAAATAGTCGACCGCTCCCAGTTTTTTAGTTTTTTCAATTTCTACCGGCTGCCCTGAATTGGAAATAATAATTACCGGTATTGAAATATTGTCAGCGAGCATTGCCTCCATCACTTCGTAGCCGTTTTTTTTGGGCATGACAATGTCCAAAAGAATTAAATCAGGGCTCTTTGACTTAATTTTTTTTAATCCGCTTTCACCGTCTGTGGCGCATTCCACTTTGTAGCCCGCGGCACGCAATTTGGTAACCAATAGATCAATCAATGTCTCTTCATCTTCTATGACTAATATCGTTTTTTTATTGTCTGGCATATAATTATATTTAAATAAATAATAGCTACTTCCCAATTGGAATTGTAAAAACAAATTCCGTTCCTTTGCCTTCTTCGCTGGAAAAATTTAATTTACCGTTATGCTTTTGAATAACATTTTTAACAATAAACAGGCCCAGGCCCGAGCCGTCGGTCTGCATTCGAATAACGTTTGAAGCGCGAAAAAACTTGGAAAAAAGTTTTTCTTGATCTTGTTTTGGTACGCCTACGCCTGAATCCTGAATTTTGAAACGAATAAATTTTGCCCCATCCTCCACTGTAATTTTTATTTCCCCGCCGGGCAAAGTATATTCAACCGCGTTCTCAAGCAAATTTTCTATGGCTATCAATATCTTTTCTTTGTCCATGCGTACCAACGGTAATTTCTTGGGGTGCTCGATCTTTAATTTTATTTTCTTTCTTTTCATCAATGCCTCAATATGTTCGACGGCAATTTCCAATAATTCAATAAAATTATCCTTTTTAAATTCATAATTAAATCTTCCCTCTTCAATTCGCGAAACATCAAGCATATCATTAACTAGTTTTATGATTCGCTCATTACTGGCATAGCCTTTGAATAATACTTCTTCTTGTTCTTTGTTTAGCTTACCGACATCACCGTCAAGCACCATCTTGATCGCCCACTTTATAGCTGAAAGCGGTGTTCGTAGTTGATGGGCCGCGATAGAAATAAATTCCGATTTCATTTTATCTATCATTTTCTCGCGAGTAAGGTTGTAAAAAATCTTCATTGTCCCTAAGCGATTCTTCTGATCGTCATGGACATCAACAGTCGTTACTTTGTAGGTAACATCGTGGTCGTCTTGATGAATTATTAACTCTTCTACATCCTCCTCTTCTTCATCTTTATTGTTGCTAATATTTACCGTAATATCAAAACCTATCAGGTCTTTAAAATTATTTATTGAATAATGATCTTTGGGATCAATCTGTTGACTTAGCGCTTCCGCGGCCAAACCCAGAATTTCTTTAGCCGCGGGATTAATAAAATTAATAATATGGTTCCTGTCAATTAAAATAATCGGGTCAATGAAATTAGACAAGATCGCTGTGGTCCGTTTTCTTTCCGAGTCTGATATAATGCGTTCTTGCTTAAGGTCGGCAAAGACATTAAGCGCCAACTTCTGTGATTTTTCCAATTCTTCAACCTTCTGCTTAAGCTGTTTATTGGCTTTTTTGGCTTCTTCGGTTTTTTTCATTATTTGCTCTTCCCTAGCGTGTAGCAACTTCGCGCCCAGACCGGAAAAAACTCCCACAATTAAATAAAAGAAAGAAATCGTTAAGGTCTTGGTTAAAGTAAAAGGCAAGCTTTTAAACTCAATAGTTTCAACGCCGTAGCGGTTAATGTGCTCAATCACGCCCGCGTATTCCAGAGTAACTAGGCCGTTAATCAATATACCGGCCGTTAATGAAGTTAAAACCGCACCTCTTAAACCAAACAGTAAGGAAGACGAAACTATTGGTAAAAAATAAAAAACCAAGGCAACGCTGTCAACCCCGCCCGCTTTATAAATCACTAAAATAATTACAACCAGCTCCAAAACAATTTGGCAAACCCCCAAAATATTGATCTGCCGCCCTGACCCTTTCTTTCTCGCCTGCTCAATATAGATATTAAAAACAACATTAATGGCCAACACTACCACTACAAACAGCGCCATAGAAATAAAAGAAAAGGAAATATTGGAATCACTAATAGTTTTGGTTAAAATTCCAATAATCAAAATCCCAAAAGCATAAAACCGCCGAGCTTTAATTATCCACTGATTCACAACAAATTTCCGCTCTAAATGTATGTTCATAGTGTAAATATTGTATTTATATTATACAACAAAAACCCTAATAAAACAAAACCTCACCACATTGGCGAGGTTTATTTATAATTAAATCTTTAGCTATTCTAAGCAATTCCCTTTAACCATTCAACGATAAGTCTTGTCCCAGCACCACTGGCTCCGGACGGATTATACCCCCAAGGCTTTTCAACAATTGCCGGCCCGGCTACATCCAGATGCACCCATTTATTTTTATTTTTCCTCTCTATAAACTCCCCCAAGAAAAGCCCGGCGGTAATAGCGCCGCCATATTGGCTGTCGCTTGAAGTATTACTGATGTCAGCGACTTCGCTCTTTAACGTCTTTGGCATATATTTACTGAAAGGCAAGATGGCGGTTTGCTCGCCGCTGGCTTTTGCGGCATTTACAATATCATGCACCAATGATTGACTATGCCCCATCGCGCCTATCGTATAATTGCCTAACCCAATAACGCAAGCGCCGGTTAGTGTTGCCATATCAATTATATAATCCGGCTCAAAGCTTTGGGCAAAGCTTAGACAGTCAGCTAGAACCAAACGACCCTCGGCATCGGTATTTTTTACTTCAATTGTTTTTTTGTTCCGGGCCCTAAGCACATCATCAACTTTGTAGGCCTCCTTACTAATCACGTTATCGGTTGCCCCGATAATCGCGTGTATTTCAAGCGGCAGCTTTAACTGGGCCGCTGATTTTATTACCCCAAGAATAGCCCCGGCTCCGCCCATGTCCATTTTCATTCCTGTCATACCCTTGGTCGGCTTAAGCGAAAGGCCGCCGGTATCAAAAGTAATGCCCTTACCAACCAAAACAATCTTAGTTTTTGCCTTTTCCGGTTTATAGATCAAGTGGATAAGCTGTGGCGGGAAAGCGCTGGCTCGATTAACGCCAAGAAACGCGCCCATCCCTTCTTTTTCCAAAAATTGCTTGCCATGAATCTTGACTGCCAGCTTATTCTCTTTAGCCAGCTTTTTCGCTTCCTCGGCAAAGACAGGAGGCGTAAGATCCGAAGGTGGCTGATTTACCAAGTCTCGTACATAATTAGTGGCTTCAGCGATAATTACGCCCTCATTAAGCGCTGTGGTAACACTTTCTATGATAATGTCAATCGGACTGTAGTTTTCGCTGGAAATCACAATCCTGTTAATATTATTTTTAGCCTTTTTGGTTTTATATTGGTCAAACTCATAAGCACCCAGAATAAAACCTTCTACCAAAGCCTTGGCTGAGGCAGCCGAATCTTCGCCGTACAATCCAATCTTTAAGCTTTTAACTTTTTTGCTTTTTAAATTTCTAATTGCCGTGGCCACCCCAATCCGCTGGTCATCTGGTTCCAAGGATTCAATCCCTACATAAATGCGCTTACGGTTAGCCAAATAGGCAACATCTTCATGTGCGCCTTCAAAGTCTAATTGTCTTAAAGCCGCCAGATCACGCACCCATTTATGCTTTAATTTTTTATTGGGGACTAAAACTACTTCACAATCCGCCTTGACTTGATTTATTTTTTTGTCTATTGCTTGAAATTTCATATTTTCCAATATATTATTTTATATTTATTAATTACAGAGACCTGCCCGCCATCGCTGCCCGCCCACAGCTACGCAGTTGCTGGCGGGCTGCAGGCGCGGTATCTCTGTATTTAATTTCTAGGTTTAGAGCTAGCTCTAAACCTTTTTCTTATATTAATTTCTCTTTTTCTAAATAATCCTTAATTGTCTTAAATAATATCTCATGGCCAATGCCCGAGGGGTGGATGCCATCACTCAGAGAATGCATATAGTCGGAGGAGGCAAGCAACTTGTCATAAGCATCAATAAAATAAACTTTTTCTTGCTCGCAAATATTTTTAAGTATCTCTCTATATTCCCAGATATATTTATTGCGGTAGCTGCGCTCTGGCGCCCAAGGAATTGGATCCACTTTAGCGTCAACTACAGGCACTAAATCCATAAAAACTATTTTCTCTGAATATTTACGAGCGATTTTAATACACTTATTTATATTCTTTTCAAACTCCTTTTTAGAAATTTTAAATTTTTTCTTATCATTTAAATACTCAGAATCATTCGTGCCGATTGAGAAAATAACTAAATTGGGCTTATCAGAACCTTGCCTCACCTCAAGTTCGTTATCAAGCCTGTTTGCCACTTCACTGGAAGTTTCATCAATCGGAATTCCCAGATTATAAAAATTAAAACCATCCGGGTCCTTTTTCCATAAATAATTGCGTAGTCTGGTAGGCCAACCACCTTGGCTGTCAGCATAACCATGGGTTATACTAGCTCCAAAACAAAATACTTGTGACATATAGTTAAAATTTTCAATTTATAATTTTTAAATTTACAAATTACAGATTAAATTTTCATCCCTCTTAAATTCGCAATCCTCTCTTCTGCCGGGGGATGCGTTAGAAATGCCTTCTTAAAAAATCCTATTTTCGCGCCTGGTCGGTCAGTTTTAAAAGGTGAAGAAATGTAGAGGTGGGCAGTGGCGCGGTTGGCTACTTCCAGCTTTTCCGAGTCTGCTGATATTTTTTCTAAAGCGCGGGCTAGGCCGTCCGGATAACGGGTTAAAAGCGCGCCGTCCGCGTCTGCTAAGAACTCACGCTTTCTAGAAATGGCAAATTGCATTAAATAAGCGAACAAAGGGGCGAGAATAGAGAGGATGATCGCAACTATAAAAATGATTAGCTGCAGGTTACCACTATTTTTGCTACTACGCCTTCGTCCCCCGCCCCAGAACGTCCAACGCCGAAACCAGTCGGCCAAAAGAACCACAACTCCTACCAGAACCGTAACAATCGTCGCAATCAGAATATCACGGTTGCCAATGTGCGAAAGCTCGTGGGCGATTACCCCTTCCAATTCACTACGGTCTAATTTCTGAAGCAAACCCTTGGTCACGGCCACGACCGCGTGCTCGGGGTCGCGGCCGGTAGCAAAAGCATTGGGGGCAGTATCATTAATAATATATATTTTAGGGGTAGGTAAACCGGCAGTAATACAAAGATTTTCAACTATTCGATATAACTCGCGGTTATCGTCAAATTCCACCTTTTTAGCATCGCTCATGGCCAGCACGATCTTATCCGAATACCAATAGCTCACAAAAGCGGAAACAATGCTAAAGCCAACCGCAAAATAAAGAATACCCCGGCTACCCATGGCTTCGCTAAAGACAAAACCAATGATAATTATAAATATTATAAAGCCAAATAAAAGCAACCAAGTTTTGCGTTTATTTGAATCGCTATGGGTATAAAGTGTAGCCATAATTACTAAAGCGGAGCCTGTCTGAGCAGGCCCCGTTTAATACTAAATCATCAATTATTTATTCGTAAATTCGTAAAAAATTCGTAAATTCGTAACCTTAAAACTTCACCTTAACATTATCCCGCTCTTTCTCGTCCTCAATCTCAAAGTACTCACGGGACTTGAAGCCCAGTATATTACCAATAATATTGGTCGGGAATACTTCCAACTTGGTGTTGAAGTCGCGAACATTGCCATTGTAGAAACGCCGGCTGGCCTGGATCTTGTTCTCAGTATCGCTTAATTCGCGCTGGAGTTCCAAAAAATTAGTATTGGCTTTAAGGTCCGGGTAGTTCTCACTAAGCGCAAAAATGGATTTAAGCGTGGAGCTAAGCATGTTCTCGGCCGCGGCCTGCTGCTTGGCATCGCCTGATTCCTGAGCGGCCATAGCTTGGCTACGAGCCTTGGTAACACTCTCCAGAGTAGCCTTTTCGTGTCCGGCATAGCCCTTCACAGTTTCGACAAGATTGGGGATCAAGTCATAACGGCGCTTAAGCTGGACGTCAATGTCGCTCCAGGCTTCATCCACCCGATTTTTAAGACGAATCAGCGAGTTGTACATACCGATTATCACCACCGCACCAACCACTACCACGCCAAGAATAATTAATGTAATTTCCATAATTTTATTTTAGATTGTAAGAATTAAGATTGATTACAAACCAACAAATCAGCTACAAATAAAACAAATACAGCTAACACGTTATTATGATAATTTAATTATAAAATTGCAATATAATATTTGTAGTATTTGTGAAAAAATTTGTTGGTTTGTAATCAATAATTGCCGTTATAATACTACTCCGTTAACCTTATTGCCTCCTCAATACTAATAGTTCCGTCATATACTTTTTGCAAAGCAGCCTGCCGAAGCGTAATCATACCTTCATCAACCGCAATCTTATTGATCTGCTCGTCTGATGGCTTAAGTAAAGTTAAATTCTGTATACCCTTGGTAACCACTATCAGCTCATGCACACCAATCCGGCCCTTTATTCCTTCATGATTACAAGTCTCACAGCCAATTGAATGATAAAATTTAATGCTTCGGGGAGCGTCAATTCGTTTTAAGAGTTCCAAAGGCGGCTCATACTCCTTCTTGCAATGCGAGCAATTAACCCGGGCCAAGCGCTGAGCGGTTACAAACTTAAGCGCGCTTGAGAGGAGAAATGGCTCTACCTTCATATTGATCATCCGCACGATCGCTCCGGCCGCGTTGTTAGTGTGAATAGTGGCCAGCACCAAATGCCCGGTAATCGCCGCCTGGACCGCAATCTGCGCGGTTTCTTTATCACGAATCTCTCCGACCATAATAATATCTGGGTCTTGGCGAAGCAAATATCTAAGACCACTGGCAAAGCTAAGATTAATATCGGGATTAATATTGGTTTGACGCACCATATCAATCTTCCTCTCCACCGGGTCTTCCAGGGTTACCAGGCTTTTTCCCGGTTTATTTAAACGATTTAAAATTGTAAACAAAGTAGTGGATTTACCACTACCGTTCGGGCCGGTAACCAACACCAGGCCATAGGGCCGCTGGATAATTTCTTCTATCGCTGTTACTTGCTCGTCCAAAAGGCCTAATTCACGGAAATCACCAAAATATTTATCAGTCTCCAATATCCTAATAACCACGCATTCCCCGGTACTGGTGGGGAAAATCGAAATTCGCATATCAACGTCAATATCGTCTTGCTTGAATTTAATATTGCCTTCCTGGGGTTGAGCTAATCCGGTAGTCTTTAAAGTAGCCATAACCTTGATTCGTGATATTATAAAATCTCTAAGCATTTTGTCGCCCTCTGACATTACTTTCAATGTACCATCTACCCGGTAACGAATCACCATCCCCTCATAGGTTGATTCAATATGAACATCACTCGCTCCGAGACTAATTGCTTGCTTAAAAATATCATTAACTATTTTAATAACATCAATTTTTATGTTTTCTTTAGTGTCAACGCCAAAAGCCATATTTAGGGTTTTAGAATTAATCTGGGTTTTAAAATCCAGATTAACCAGAAGAAAAATTTATTATTAATTCCACCTCCTTGTTTCTGGCTTTGGTGGAATGATATCCAGTTAACAAACAAATTATATCAATTATTTGCTCAAGGTTCTTAGGCTCACTAAGCCTTAACTTGCTAAGGCTTAAAATCTTGGGAATCTGTATGTGATTATTACAATCTATAGTTACAGGTTCCTTAATGTCTATAAACCTGGCTAGAGTACTGGGACCGTTTATCTCCTTTAATTCTACAATAAAATCACCCTTTTTGGCAAGTTTCTTAAGTTTTTCATTCTCCTCGTGATTACGCCCGATAACCACTAAAACCAAAGCACCCCCTTTGATACACAACCAAAATACCCTACCGTTCTTGATAATTTCAACATCATTAACATCACAATCAGGATAATTGTCCAGTAACTTCATTAATCGTTCGTTAAATTCCGGATCGGTTAACAAGCAGCCACCAGCCGGCGAGGGATAATTTTTTATGCCATATCGCTCGGCAAGCTCTATTTGCTCTTCCCGCCTGCGTCCGCGAATCGCGCGCAGTTTACCGCGTATTACTTGCCCTTTTTTCTCCGCCCTGGTTTCACCAAGCAATTTAGCGGACAAGGGTCTAAGCACATCAACCCCGGATATTTCCTTGACGCGCCTAAGCGCGCTCCGATTCTGAGAAAAAGCCCGCTGCCCTAGTACCTCGCCGGTAGCAACTATATCAAAGCCCTGCTTTTTGGCTATCTCACCGGCCAAGCGTATCATCATGGCGTGGCAATCAATACATGGATTCAAATGTTTGCCATAGCCGTTTGGAGGATTTTTCACCAAACCTAGCTCTGCCTCGGATATATCTTTAATAATTATTGGAATACCCAAACTCTTAGCGGACTCTTTGGCTATGGTGGCATCAAAAAAATTACTCTCAAAGGTCAGGGCGGTTACTTCTATGCCCTGATTCATGAGCAATTTAGCGGCCAACATTGAATCCAGGCCGCCGGAAAAAACTACTATGGCCTTAACCTTAGATCTTTCCATATAAAAATAATATATTTTTATTTCTTGATAATTTTTATAGCCACAGACTCGCCATTTATTACTACTGTTTGCGCGCTCTTGCTTGTTTTGTCGTTTGAAATTATTGACACAGCTAATGTATCACTGAGTAATTCTGCTTCGTACTTTTTAATAACTTCACTGATCTTTTGACTACCTTGCCAGACTATTTCAATCCGGTCTTTTATGGTTAGGCCGGCTTTTTTGCGCATCGCGTTTATCGTGCGGACCAGCTCTCTTTTCATGCCCTCTTGCCTTAATTCCGGACTTATCTCTGTGTTTAGCTTAACGGAAATTTCGTCCGCATTGCCTGTGAATTCTACTTCTTTTACATTAACTTCATCTTTTATTAAAGCAATATATGGATTGCGAATAGCTATTGTTTTCGGCGCTACCACCCTAAGAGTGTTTAAAGGCTGCCTAACCTTGATTTTGGCTTCATCCCGAGCCGCTAGCCCAAGCTCAACTATTTTACGAGTCGCCACCATTTCCTTTAGTATCTTTTCATCAACCTTGCCTGGCTTTGGCCAATTCTCTAGGTGAACCGAAGCATTTTCATCTTGGAAATTTTTACCGCCCACCTCTTGCCAAAGCTTTTCCGCGATAAAAGGCATAAAAGGCGCTATAACCTTACTGAGCTGAATCAGAACAAACCCGGTAGTGGCAATTGCCGCTTTCTTGTCGTTTTCATCTCCACCCTTAAATCTGTCGCGTGAACGACGCAAATACCAAGTTGAAAGGTCGTCAATAAACTCAATAATCGGCCGGGTGGCCCGCGGCAAATCATAATTATCCATTCGGGCAGTTGCTTCCGCGATCAACTGATTTAATCGTGATAAAATCCATTTATCCAAAATATGCTCTGATTTAATATCTTTTTCTTTGATATTCGTATTATTCGTTTCTGATTCGTTATCATTCGCGACTGGCGCGAACATTGAGTAGAAGCGATAAACATTCATAGTCATCATTATATTCTTTCGAAACACATCACGCAGTTCCCGCTCACTAAAAAATAAATTACCGGCATGCATAAGGGTTGAGCTCATCAAATAATACCTTAATGCATCTACACCAAACTGATTAATCACCTTCCAGGGATCAGGGTAGTTCTTTTTTGATTTGCTCATTTTCTTGCCTTCCTCATTTAGTATCACACCGGTAGTAACTACGTTCTCAAAACTATTTTTATTAAACAAGGCTGTGCTCATTACATGCATCACATAAAACCAAGCCCTGGTCTGGGGAATATATTCACTAATATACTGCGCTGGAAAAGTATCTTCAAACTTTTTCTTGTTTTCAAAAGGATAATGATGTTGGGCAAAACTCATGGAACCGGATTCCACCCAGCAATCAAACACTTCTTTAATACGTTTCATCGTGCCCTCGCATTTGGGACATTTCCATGAAAGGCTGTCTATATAATGAGAATGAATATCACTAATGTCTTTTTGGCCACTTTTCTTTTTAAGCTCTTCAATCGAGCCGATTACTTCTCTGACTTTACATTTATCACACTCCCAGATTGGCATCGGGGTGGCAAAATAGCGGTTGCGGGAAATATTCCAGTCCGGAGCCTGCTCAATACCGATCTTAAATCTGCCCTCTTTTAAATGCTCGGGATACCAGTTAATATTCTTGTTTTGTTTGATTAAATTTTTTCTAATTTTTTCAATTGATAAAAACCAGGCTGGAATCGCGTTATAAAATAATTGGGTGTCACAACGATGGCAATGCGGATAGCTGTGTGCGTAATCAACTGCTCGAAAGAGCAAGCCGCGTTTATCCAAATCCTTGATTATTTCTTTGTCTGCCTTTTTAAAATACATGCCCTTAAACTGGGGAACAGTGTCATTAAAATGCCCTTTCTCGTCCAATGCCGGTTCTATTGGCATATCCAGCTTAAGGCCGAAATTATAGTCGTCCTCACCATAGACCACGGCCGTATGGACAACGCCGGTGCCGTCCTCAGTAGTAACAAAATCCGCGTCCGCCACAGTGTAAACATTCTTGCCGCTGTCACGCAAAGCCGGCACATCAAATAACGGCTCATACGTAAGGCCGATCAACTCTTTACCTTTAAACTCTTTGACTTGTTCATAATCCCCTTCAATTACTTCCAAACGTTCTTTGGCAACTATATAATATTCATTATTTTGTTTAAGCATAACGTAGTCAATATCTCCCCCTACTGCCAAAGCCACATTGCCCGGCAAAGTCCAGGGTGTAGTCGTCCACGCTAAAATATAAACATTGCTTAGTGGCCGATTAACATCTTCTGTAATATAGAACTTTTCTTTGTTCTTAATATATATTCGCAATGCATCTCGTGATGGTGGATAATCTATTTCTGGAAGCTTATCCAAGGAAAACCATTTAATCTTCTCAAGCTCATCAGGGATCATGTTTTTAGGCTTACCCTTAACTTTTGTTTTATAACAAATCGTTTCAAATATTCTGCCCTCCAAAATGTCTGGCAGGCCGCAAAACGCTTTTGCTGATTCTACTTCAACACCCAACTCTTCCATCACCTCTCTGTCTAAGGCTTCTCGAAAAGATTCTTCTTTGTCTACCTTACCTCCTGGCAAGGCCCAAGTAATTCTCCGTCCTGGCTCATTCCTTTTAACCAACAATACTTCATTATTATCATTTAAAATTAAAACTCCTACTCCCCGTCCGGTTTTCCCTTCTTTATACTTGATCTTGAAATCAACATAAACGCTTGGTTCGGTAATCTCCTTGTAGCTATTATCCATGGCTACTTCGAAATTACTTATCGGGGTTTCGCACCTAGGACAATACAAAAGAACTTTACGCCCTTGATAGATCAAACCCTTTTCCCATAGCTCTTTAAAGCCCCACCAGACCGACTCCATGTATTCCGGGTCCATGGTTTTGTATGAATTCTTAAATTCTACCCAGCGGGCAATCCGCTTAACCATTACATCCCAAACATCAGCGTATTCTAGTACCCGCGCACGGCAAGCTTCGTTAAACTTATCTATTCCCATCTTTTCAATCTCTTTTTTACCGCTAATACCCATGTCTTTCTCAATAATATTCTCTATCGGCAAGCCATGACAATCCCAGCCCCAACGCCGTTCTACCCGGTAGCCTTTCATAGTCCAATAGCGCGGCACCACATCCTTGGCCACACTGGATAAAATATGCCCATAATGCGGCTCACCAGTGCCAAAAGGCGGGCCGTCATAAAAAACATAGTCCCCTTTAGGGGCTTCTTTCTCAACCGATTTTTCAAAAGTTTTAGATTTTTCCCAAAAATCAATAATTTTCTCCTCTGTTTTAGCAACATCACTCTTAGGAAATTTTTCTGGTTTTTTATCGTTTTTATTTGTCATAAAATAAAAAAATCTCTAGTAATTACGCGTTTATTTTAGCTTTTTTAAGCGAAAAAGTCAAAAAAGTTTGCATGTATTCGTATTTTATGCTAAAAAGTAGATAAGTTCCTTCCAAATTTAGAGAATTTTTAGCTTAACGCCCTTTGCGTAGTTTCGCTAGCGTATAAACGCTATACTGAGAGGCTACCCCTTAATAGGTGTAGGGACCAGCACACAGCTGTGTGTACAAAAAAAGTTAAGATAAATCTTTTCAATCCCATTCTCCATTCCTTCCCTTATTAAACAAAAACCTACTTCAGAAAAGGAGACTTTTTATGAGTCATTCAAAATGGGATTCATCCAATTCACCAAGCCTGGTAGTATATTATTTACAAATATTGCCAGGTTTTCTCTTTGGTTAAAAAAGTGCTACAATAAAATATTATGAATAAATTTAAGCTACAATCGAAATTTAAACCTACCGGAGACCAACCGACGGCGATTAAAAAATTGCTGGCTGGTATTAATGCTGGGCATAAAGAACAAACCCTTCTTGGTGTTACCGGCTCTGGCAAGACCTTTACCATGGCCAATGTGATTGAAAAATTGCAAAAACCAACTTTAATAATATCGCACAATAAAACTTTGGCGGCCCAACTCTACGGCGAATTTAAACAATTCTTCCCCACTAACGCTGTCCACTACTTTGTCTCCTACTACGACTATTACCAGCCAGAAGCTTATATCCCGCATACTGACACATATATTGAGAAAGAGGCGTCCATTAATGAAGAGATTGACCGCCTGCGGCACGCCGCTACCCAGTCGCTTATTAACCGACGTGATGTCTTGATCGTGGCCTCGGTATCCTGCATCTACGGGATTGGCGAAAAGCAAGACTATGAAAATATGGGGCAAACGTTTAAAGCCGGACAAAAAATAAAGCGTAATGAGCTGCTCCGGCAACTAACTTCCATCCAATATGAACGCAACGATATCGCTTTTTACCGTGGGCAATTCAAGGTCAAGGGTGATCGGGTCGATATTTATTTGGCAACCGGTGAATCAGTGGTTCGAATTGAAATGTTTGGTAATAAAATTGAAAAAATACTAATTTTTAATGTCCGGCCCAAAGTTAATGCCCCGATCTGGGCGACTGATCTCCGGAATAAAGACGCAAGCGAACTGAAAGTTGTAAATATTCTCCCGGCCAAGCACTTTATGACTCCGGATGACCGAATGAAGCTGGCGATTGCCAATATCCAAACCGAACTGAAAAAACGACTAGACGAGCTGATTAAGCAAAACAAACAAGCTGAAGCCTATCGCCTGGAGCGAAAAACCAATTACGACATCGAGATGATGGAACAGGTCGGCTACTGCAATGGTATTGAGAACTATTCCAGGCATCTAAGCGGCCGCGCTCCGGGCGAACCGCCTAGCACCTTGGTAGACTTTTTCCCAAAGGATTATTTGCTTATTATTGATGAATCACACCAAACCCTGCCCCAGATCCGCGGCATGCATGCCGGCGATCAATCCCGCAAACAAACTCTGGTTGATTTCGGCTTTCGCTTACCGAGCGCCAAAGACAACCGGCCTTTAAATTTCAGCGAATTTCGCAAAAGAATGAATAAAGTAATCTATGCCTCGGCCACCCCGACTGACTATGAGCTGGGCCACAGCCAAACAGTGGCTGAGCAAATTATCCGCCCCACGGGCTTGCTCGACCCGGCAGTATCGGTCCGCCCTAGCCGCGATCAAGTAGCGAACTTAATTAATGAAATAGAAAAAACAACAAAAAAAGGTCAGCGCGTCCTGGTTACCACCCTAACCAAGCGGATGGCAGAAGAACTAAGTGAATATTTGCGCGAATTACACATTAAAATCCAGTATATCCACGCTGACGTTGACACCATGGAGCGGGTTGAGATATTGCGCGACTTGCGACATGGTAAATATGATGTTTTGGTGGGCATTAATTTGCTTCGCGAAGGCCTGGACCTGCCTGAAGTATCGCTAGTAGCAATCTTGGACGCTGACATGTCC
>Ga0114923_10001258_pt1 | contig 17870 bp, 25 predicted proteins | sample SumtaG_FD_89578 | JGI IMG/M metagenome (GOLD analysis project Ga0114923, IMG submission 89578) | Deep subsurface microbial communities from Indian Ocean to uncover new lineages of life (NeLLi) - Sumatra_00157 metaG | ecosystem: Environmental > Aquatic > Marine > Oceanic > Sediment | place: near...
AGCTTTCCGCCATGACCCCCAGGCGTATGAGTTGGTCGAGTCAGTCTTAGTCCCCTTGATGCTGCTGAGATACATCCCCCGGATATATTGCGTGCCGTTGGATGTGACTTTGACATCCATCACTAAGATCGGCGACCTGCCGTTCTTGAGCTTGAGGATGTCCCCGATTTCAAAGCGCCTCACGGTGCTGTCCTTTTTTCAAAGCCTACCGTGTAACCGCGTGCGACTTTTCTCACCACTGCCAGGTCATAACAAGGCTTCTGTGGGCGACCGCACCAGTCCCGATCGCTGGGCGTGGCGTTGTAGCTGTCGCATCGCGTCTGACAGGTGTCGCGGTTTCCGTAAACAAACATCTCGGTTGCCTCCTCGGCGGTTGCTGCGTTTGCCCTATACTTATAGTGGCGCGACAACAATTGTGACTATACTCTACTTATCACCGAGGAGATAAGTAGATGGGATCTTCATCATCCCTCTAGCCATTCAGAGATGATAAGTCCTATGATAAGTCCAAGAACAATGCTCCAGAACATGCGGTTTCTCCTTCTTCCTTACAAACCTACGGAGACAAAATCGGACCGACCTTGTCGGCGAAAAGACATATTCGGCTGGCTCACGTCGCCGAAATCTCAACTACTCCGAACCAATCCTGCCCATCTTCCATCTCAAGACGCGGATGTTCGCTGACCCAGACATAGAAACCGGAATGAGTGATCCACAAGTAGCGAAACGTGAAGCGCAGGTGTTTTCCTCGAAGAAACTCACCCCAAGTAGCGCGAGCCGCCATCGGCACCTTGCCCCCCATCGCCTTGAGGAATTTCTCTTTCAGAAACTCATGGGTCAGAACAACTCCAGTTGTTCCTCCGGTTCCTCTTTGGGTTTGATCCATCCTATCTGCCTCTTTGCTTTCTGTGTCCATTCGTAACCAAAGACATCACCTTCCCGGTGATACCGGATAAACTCGTTGTTATAGGAGAAATAATTGTCGTTGTCAATTTCAAACGAATAAACTAGGCTTTTGTAAGCCAGATCGTCGATCATAATATGTAGCCGCTGGTTGGCCATCATAGTCAATTGCCCAAAGCAGGCATCGTCCTGATCGGGGCAAATATATGGAAGAAATGGCGGGTCCATATGTCGAATATAGAAATCCCACGGTTCTTCATCACCCGGCAACCCCGCATCTACGTGGCGGCTAAACGGGCAGGTAAAGCAAGGGGCCTCGCAAGCCATCAACGCGCCACAGGGGCGGGGGCTGAGGGCACAGGTGGCAGGCGCGGGCCGTGGTAGGTGCCCGTAACAGGCACGGCGCTCTGAGGGGCTTGTTTGGTGCTCATCTGAAGTCTGTATCCTGTTTTATTTTGCAGCTTCCGAGGATGATAACTATGAATATTACAAAAATGATCCAGCCTCCGTCCACTACAAAGTTAGAGATTAGCTTTTCCATAGTCCGTTTCTCTATCATATGAAACTGGCGGGCCGTGACTTATGATCAACGCTCTGCACGACCCGCGACTATTTAACTACCCTGTTACCAGACCAAGGCCAGATCCTGGCGGCTCAGGGCGATTGCCCGACGAGTTCGAGGGCGCGGCGGTCCGCGACAAGTGACGTAGGACAGGGGAGCCCACGTCCGGGTGACTAGCCAAGTCATATATACTGTGTTCATGACTACCATTATATAGGTTGCGGGTTTATATGACCAATTCTAAAACGGGTCGCGCGCAGGCTGTTCGATAGGTAGACCATCAGAGGGCCACGTTGTTCGACCATACTGCTTTTCCCAATGAGCCCGGCAGGTCTCAAGAGAACCAAAGTCATAGCAGCGCACGCGGCGGGACACTCGCTTGGCTCTCCCCTCCGAGTCATACTCATCCATGGTCACACTGGCTTGGTAAGATTGAAGCGCGGGGCTGATCTTGCTTAGGAACCGCCCAAGCTGAGTTTGATTGCTGCGCCGGGTCAGCTTGAGTTTGTCGGCATAAGCGATGTAGTCGTTGAACAAGGCATCGCGCGGTATTGTTGAAGTCCACTTGTGCTGGTTGGCCAAGATAGTTCCGTCTTCGATCTTGTTATACCACCACTCTTCTTCCATGCTCAGCGACCGCATCTTCTGCTCTTCAAGCGCATCGGTCTGGGGCACCTTGCGCACCCGAAAGTCGCTGAGGTCCATGGACTGTAGGTGATATAGGAGTGCCTCATAACCGCCACTATGCATCTGGTCGAACAGCGAGTCGAAGTAAGCCTCGTTCTGCTGTTGGGCTTCACTCATGTCCAGCACAAAGTAGCGCCGTTCGTCTCCAGACGCACGAATAACGTGAGGATCGTTGGATGCCATGATCAAGTGGACGTAATTGGGATACGGCTCGGTATCGTAGCCCTTGGCCTCAATAGGTATGCTCTCCTCGGTGACCAGCATCTTAAGCACCGACTCGTGACGCTTGTCGCCGGCAAAAAAGGCCTCATCGGCGAACAGGGACACCACATCACGCAAATGCGCGTTGAAGTTACCTACAAGGTGCGAGGGATTGGCGATCTGTAGGTGGTGCCGACCCCACAGCTTGCCGAAGATCTTAGCGAACGTGCCCTTGCCCGTGCCCTTGCCACCACGAAGCACCACGGCAACCTCGCCCGGCTGCGCTGGGTGCTGAATAGCCATTGCCATCCACTTGATGAGATAGTCGTAGTTAAACTGGTTGCCGCTACACACGTTCTCCAGAAGATGGTTCAGGTAGATATCGCAGTTTCCTGGTGTTGGTTCATATGCGAAACCTTGCCATAGATTATAGACACCCTCTTGATGGCCCAAGGGCATGAAGCGCATAGTGTCGAACTGTCGGCGGGTGGGGTTGTCAAGCCAATACTTACCGAGCGTCTTGAAGACATCGCCCTTATCGGTGGTGCCTATCTTGATTTGCTGGTTGCTGTAGCCATTGCGGATATCCTCGAACGAGGACATCGTCAACCGACTACGGCTCATGGTATCGTCGTAAACTTCCTCGATGACTCTGCACTTGCCGCCGATATTCCGGATAACGGCGTGGCGATCGTTCATCATAGTCATATGAGGATCAACACAGTAGGATTTCGCCCGGCTAATTTGCCGAGTGGCATATCTCTCGGCCCCGCTTTTGAGTTCTACGACGCTGCTCGCAATGCCCCAATCAGGATCGGTGAGAAGAGAGTAGATGACTTGGTCTGGCACCCCGCAACGGACTAGTGAACAGACACAATCAAACAGCCACGCCGACCGTGAGTTGTCCCCCTCTTTTAGCTTCTCGGGGTGCGACCCTTGGGCAATGATAATCTTCACCCGATCAGGCACTTCCCATTCGTCAAGCTCCGAGAGATCCTCAATGCGAGTGATATCACTAACATCGATCTTCACATCGCTCTTGTTGTCACCGCCTCCTAGCGGTGTGGCAGACTGAACCTCATGGGCCTTTTTGAATTCCGAGATATCGTAGACATGCTTCGGGTTAAATTCTAAAAGCAGCGCCAGTTCTTCCACCCGGCCCATCTTGCGCTTTTTGGCGTTTGGCACGTTGACAGTGCCGGGCAGGCGCATGATACGATCTAAGTTGTAGCAGTTGGCGTCGCCTCCGAGGATCTGGATCAGCCGACGGTTGTAAAGCTCGAAACTCTCGTGTGAGGCTGTGCCATCAAAGGGCACAGCATTCTTGAGCTTCCAGAAGCCCTGATAGCCCCCGCCGCTGAAGATGATCACTGTTGGCTTTGGCATCCCCTTGGGCAGTTTGCCGGTGAGCATATCCAGCGACCGTTCGCGTTCTTGATCCAGATCTTGGCCATCAGTTGGATCAATATCAATATGTAGCCAGCCAGCTTCCTGGATATTTTCCTTGTCGGCCTTTTTAATTCCCGGTTTTTGCAGAAATATATCTGTCGGTCGATTGACCGAGAAATACATATTATATTCACCGTTATGCTTTTCCACGAAATCAAAGGCAGCCTGTGAGCTATTTGGCCCAAAGGAACCACCGGCGACCCCCTGCTGGTCGGGCTTGATTGCTGTCAGCATCCATGGGCCTTTTGGTGCCCACTTCTTCAGGAATTCAATGGCTTTCGCGCTTTTACCCTTCATTCCAGAACCCCACGAGCTTATTTGCGTCGGCGTAGCCGAGCTCCATCTGGTTGACCCAGAACCGGCTTATCCCCATTTCTTCCGCGACGCGCCACTGCGGCCAGCCCGAACGGCGGCGTAGAATAACACAAGCCTCGTTGTCGTAGAGTTCCCCCAAATAGGGAACAATAGGCTGAATGCGAGTCTCGTCACCGAGTTCCATGCGGGTGTAGGTGTTACGACAAACACCTACCAGCTTCGCAGCCATGGTTTGATTGTGACCACTACGGCGACGCCAGATTAAAAGTCGTTCCGCATAGCTGAGCTCCGCGACTTTTGCCTTAAGAACTCCAGTAATGGTGCCGAACGTAAACCGTTGGGGAAGTAGAGTTCCGCTTCCTCGATCATCTCGGGTCGGGTCATTTGATCCCATAGTGTTTTTATCCTTATTCCGTCGAAGAAGAACCAGCTCTTGCTGACCTGAACGACGCACATCGCAACACCGCCTCGGCGACAACGTCTAGCCAACCACACCATCTGAGCGGCGCTTAGGGGATGCGAAAACTTGACTGGATGTGTTTCCGCCCTTTTGGGCCATGTTCTCAGCCACTTGCATTCCAACCAACCACCGATATATTCGACGTCCGGTATGCCGATACCTGTGAGCGGGCTCTCGATAGCGACTGCATCTAACCTCTGCAGGCGCTTAACGAGATTTCGCCGCATACTAGCCTCTGACATAGAGGCCGGTGCTGATTTTCTGGAAGGTGTTGAGCTTCGGCGCTTTTATGTGGGTAAAACCCTGGAACAGAAGCTGCTCGTCGATGACATGCATTTGCTCAGCCCACTGAGGCCGGGCGAAGTGGAACTCGATGGCGATGGTGTGAACTCGGTCGGGAATATCCGACCAGTCCAGGCCGTATTCACCGCCTTCGCAGTCACACTTGATGAAGTGCTTATTCTCGCACAGCGTCTGAAAGCTGACCAATGGAACCTCCACGGTCTCACGGCCCCGGAAGTGTTCCAGAGAACAAGTGGCGCTGAACGTCTTGCCCAAGTGAAGGGGCAGGGTGCCACCCTCCTCATAGACGTCGTTGTTGACGACCGCGGCCTCGATGATCCTAGTGCGGTCCATGTTACAGTTACGATGGAGAACCTCCTGCACCCGTGGGTCAGGTTCCACCGAAGTGATATGCGCCGGTATCGCTGTGCGGTTGAGAAACACGTTGAAAAAGCCGCAGTGTGCGCCGAAGTCCAGCACCCTTGCACCGATGGCTCGATGGGCGACTCGCCCGTAGTCGCGCTTCTGCTCGGTGAAGACATATGGGTCGCCGTGTCCGAGATAGAACACGTCATGCTCTTCATGATATTTCATCTGGATTTCCCTTAGGTTGTTGTGGGCTACACCCTAGCAAATGCTAGGGCATAAGACAAGCTCGGTGTTTGGTGCTCATTTTGTTTCCTTCAAGATAGCGACGGCGGCTTCCAGTGAATTGGCTTGAACACAGCCGACTAGAAATTCGTCGTCGGGGGAAGTTGAAGGAAGATATTGCTCGATATATTGAAGTCTGTGGTCACATCGGGCATGACTTGTCATCGGAGACGCTACCCAATTGGAAGGGAGTTCGTAATCCTGGATCACAGGATTCCAGAACAGCAAGATAATAAACCAGCTCATTGGTATTCCTCCATGAATGTTAAAGAGTATCCTAACGTGATGCGAAAGCCGCCAATTTTTTCCAGATGGATATATCTGGATCAATTGGTAACGGTTTCGTCAGGCACAGCATATGCTCAGGAACCCCAGCTTTTTTGAGTTTCTCGTAAAGGTGAGGCCCAACATAGTAGATCATGATAGTTCTCCATAGCTCGGGCCACACTCGGTATCAACAGCGAACGGGACCCACGTGTCGCTGATTGTGTCGCGCATTATGTTACCGATAACCTTGCCTTCGGCACGGCCAGCGACGCTGCTATTGGTCTCATCGTGGACCTGCAACTGCAGAAAATAACCGGCTCTATCTATCTCGATGATAGCTTTTTTCATTTGATCAGCACCAGAGCCTTGGATCACACGGTTGAGAGCTTTGTGTGTGTAATCGTAAGAACCATCCTTGCGTTGCTCGAAGTGAAGGTGCCTACCCATAACGGTCTTGACAAAGCCGACGGACTCGGCTTTTTCGGTAGCCTTTTTGGCGAGCAGCCGCACGTAAGGAACTTCTTCATCAAACTTATCGAGGATTAACTGGCCCTCTTCGCCGGCCATCTCCTTGATGAATCCCGTGCCCTGATCCATGCGAGCAGACATAGCTTCCATTCTTGTATCAAAGAATGCCGTGCGTCGGTTTTGTCCCCAACCAGAGATATGACCCCATCGTGTTGGTTTGCCGAGATCTTCACACAGCTTGGCCCCGCCCTCGCCGTAGCACACACCGAGAAAGACCTGCTTTGCATAGGTTCGGCTGATCTTGTAGGCTTTCGCTGTTTGGGCAATCCACTTATCCACTTGCTCATCACCATGGATGAGCCGCGTCATCATCTCATGGTTATCGGTAGATGGATCGTCTTGATATCTTTTAGCAACCTCACGCGCCCGAGGGAGATCCATAACTGCTGCGAAATGTGTTGTCCATCGGGGCTCCTGTTGGCTGTAATCGTTACAAGCCCACAGAGCGCCTTCTTCTGGGAGGAAGATCTTACGCCATTCTCCTGCAATTTCAGGATCTCTATCTGGAGACGGCTGCTGTTGAAGATTGGGATGTGTTGCGCTGAGTCGTCCATACCTTACCCCTTTTTGATCTCCGCTTTCATCCTCTCGAGCGATCTGATGAAACTGGCAATGGATACGTCCGTTAACTGCGTAGCGATGAATTGAAGCAGCAAAAGTAGTTCGTATCTTGTTGACCTTACGGGCGCGGAGAATGGTAGTAGCGACCGGATGACCTGCGCCCCCAAGTAACGCCTTGTCAATCTGTGGAGCTCCCGTGCTTGTTTTTCCGAGTCGGATGCCAATCGACTCGAGAGCAGGAGCGAGAGCTCCAGGTTTCCATACGTTTCCGAATCCAATTCGGACGCCAGTTTCGCGATGGATAAAGTCAAGAGCACTACGTTCCTCGCGTTCGGCCCAGCGTTCGATTTTGTCCAGCTTATCAAAGTCGATACGGACACCTCGTCGGCGCATTCTAACGAGAACGGGGAGGGCGTCGGTTTCAAGGTCCCAGACTTGGCGGAGATTGTTAGCATCTATCTTTTCCTCTTGCTTTCGCAGGATCTCAAGCGGCGAGGCTACGTCTTGTTCTCCATATTCTCCGACATAGCGTCCAGCCAGTCGCCATAACCCCTTCTTTGGGTCCAGCCCAAAGGCACGAGCAGCATCAAGCAGAACCCCTTCGTTCTTGGCTTCTACACCATAACGTTCGCCAATATTCTTGAGGGAATATGAGAAGTGGAGCTCATATAATAGTGGGTCAGCGATTTGAATGTCTCTGAACTTGGCCTCCGGGTGCCAGTCAAAGCCATCATTACTTCCATAGTCAACGTCGTAGGCGAGATTGGCGCCGACGAACTCACCATCGAAGTGTTTGATATTTCCTCGTAGATATCGGAGAACCTCCTCTTCAGGGAGGTTATCACCGCCTTCATGTCTGAATGGGAGATAGTGCTTTGGACCGCCATCGATTGCGAAAGCCCATCCCACTGTGTATCCGTCACGATGTTGACCGGCTCCAAGTTTGTTCCCGATAGAGGGATCTTTAGTTTCTGCGTCGATCGCGATGCGCTTTGCCCCCGACCACGACGGAAGATCGATGACGGGAGTTGGTCTCCAGTCACACTCTGGCGTAAAGAAAGACATCTGCAGAGAGCCTCCAGAATTGGGGTCGTGCTTTCTTTTTGCCATTTAATCATCCCCTTCGTAGCCTCTTGGATCTTCCATTCCCCATGGACTGCGGCTGTCGATTGCTTTCTTCTTCCATTTCAGACGAGGAGCCTTTCCGATGACCTCTGGCTGACAGCACCCTACCTTTGGACAAACCTCACCGACCAGTGTGGTGCCACAAACGGTGCAAGCCCTGCGCCCCGGCACTGGCCCGCCCCCAGCGCCACACAGCGCATCGGTGGGGGCGGCAAGGGTGGCGGCTGTGGTGGCGCTGGCAAGGGTTTGTGCTTGCTCTTTGGTGGCCACGGGGTAGCAGGCCAGCATATAGTGCCGCAGTATGTTCAGCGTTACGGCGATGTCGCCAGAGCTTTCCCAATTCATGAGCAGCCGAACGATCGTCGCCTGATTATGGTCGAGATCGGCGCCGATGATGAAGTCGTCGGTCAGCACACTGCAATGACGTGAATCCATCGAAAGGCTCATGAATAGACTGCGGTTCTTGTAGCCCTTGTCGATAAGCTCGTAGATCTTTTCCACGAAGTGAATGGCTTTCTCCAGATCCTGGGCTTTGTTCTTTTTCTTGTGTCGCACGATGTATTTCGTAGCACAGCCTTCGAGATAGCTGATGCGGCATTCGGCGACCCAATCCCAATGTTGGTAGCTGTTGCCTTGATAGTGAGTGCCTCCCGGCTGTCTGTCATTCGCGCTCATTCGTCATCTCCGAGTTCGGGGACCGGGGTCCAATCTGCAAACATAAACTCGCCCCATTGTTCGTTGAACTCCTTGGGCCAGCTCGCTTTGTTTTTTTGATGAACTTCTCGATTCGAGCCATCATGCTCAGGGCGTTGCGGTTGCCGAGTTCCACCTGATCACGGCACCACAGGTAGAGCTCGAGGATATCCAGCGCCTTGAGCCAACTAAGTTCCTCCAAAGTCAGTTTCTGACAACTATCGTCGCCGAAAATACGTGTGGTAATCTCCATTTCGACGAGGTTGAGTTCGTCCTTGTCTATGATCCCAGCCCACTTGGCCGGAGCAGGGACGTCGCCGGTCGACCGCTCGGGTGCATCGTGCTCGATGATAGCCCAAACAAGGTTAAGACTGGCGTCGGGCTTCCAGATGCGGAGCATGGCCAGCATGTTGAACGAGTGCCCCCCGACATCATAGTTTCCGATGAACTGGATGGTGTGGCACCGCTTGACAGCCGCGCCTTCCCGGGCGAACTTGATTGCTCTGACTAGACTAATCAAGACATTCTCCTCTCTATCCATTCTATACAGGCCCGACGCCAGTCCGCCGCGATGCAATTGTCGAGTATTTGGATCGCCTCCACCCCTCGGCTCGGGTTGCTCTTGTCCTTCCACTTGAACCAAGCGGAATGGATAGGACTGGCAACCCGCCTGAAGAAAGGATCCTGGTATCCCATGACAGGACCACACGACATGAACATCTCGAGTTCACCGAACCACCTGGCGATATCGCCGTTCACCATCGGGAACGTATCGACGTTCGTAAAGTAGGCGTCCGATGACTCTGTCGTCAATAGGTCGATATGCTTCTGGTAGACAGATTCGTAGACGTGGAGGTTGGTGGATATCTGCCAGTAACGCCCAACAGGGACGCCGATCCACGCCGCAAGAACTTCCTGGAGCATAGACATATGGACGGCGTTCGCCCCATAAGCACCCCAGATCATGTCGTTACTGCGGTTGATCACGGTCATGTCCAGCGTGCCATAGGGATTGATGCGGAACAGGATCTGCGTATTGCAGGGGAAGTCCTTGCCTTTCATACCAAGATCAGCAGTCGGATCCCACATCTGCAACACCACCCGCCGATCGTCGGGATTGACCTTGAGCATGTTGGCAATGGTTGCGAGCTGATCCAGAACAGCAACACCTGGATCATTAATTGCTAGATCATCCGGGAAATGGTTGCGCCAGCGGTAGCCGTAAGCACCATGGAAGTGGACACCGTTGTCGCTGAACTGTTCGATTGTGCTGTTGAACTGGCTGATCCAAGCGACATCGTTGCGCCCGGCCAACATCCACAGTCCCTCCATAAAGTGGAAGAAGGGGTTGGCGTCGCGTGCCGGCGAGAACACCACCCTTTCCGTCGGAGCATTATAGATAGTGGTCACCGGACAGTCAAAGGTGCGAACCGGGCCGTTGCGGCTTGGGCGCTTCACACCCTGCTGCTCCATCAGCTTCATGCCTTGGAACAGGGCGTCTTCCACGTTGTGAGCGTTGATGATTTTCATCAGAGAACAACTCCAAAATGGTTGAACAGGAGGTCGTCAATCTTGTCGTAATGGGACTTAGTCGGCCCATCGCTCGGCGGCAGCATGTCGTAGTTGCCGTGGGCCATATCAATGACCTGCCGAGCGATCAATCGACGCTCGAACTTGGGCAATAGCTCGTAAGCTGCATCACGGTAAAGCTGAGCCTCCGCCTTCGGCATATTACCCGCCTCGAGAACGACGGTAGCATAGAACTCAAGGCTTGCGGTCTGGGGAATACTGATATAGTGACTTTGGTTGAAGAGCTCCTCACCCATCCCCATCTGTCGAGCCACGGGCACACAGCCCCGCATCATAGCCTCGACCACCACGCGGTTAAAGTGCCCGCCGATCTTGCTGTAGCGGTTGGACCAACTTGGGTCAACTAAGACACGAGCCTGCTGAAGCCGACTGTCGACCTGATCCGCATCCCAATAATCATGGTGGATCATGCCATTGGCAAGAGCCGCATCCCAGAAGCGAGAACCATCCTCGTGGAAATAGGCGTCCTTGCACTTGTCCTCGCTGGTGAGATACTGATATTCGATGCCCTTGCCAGCAATGTCCCGCATCTCCATGGTCCGCCTGCCGGGCATGAACTTAATAGCGCCGACCAGTTCGTGGGCGTGCTTCCATGCCTTAAACGTTTGCATACTGATGAAGCCAGGAAGTTTTTCATTCCAGTCTGGCACCGGCCGAACCGGATTAAACTGCGGGTTCAGGGTGAGCGCACGGGGCAGACTGGTGAAGTCCGCCCCGTTTAACGCACACGGATGAACGCAACACAACGCAGAAAGGTTATCCTGGATGGCGAGGATGTGGCCGGAGTTGGACTTGGCGTTGCCGTCGTGGATGAAGGCAACCTGCCTGACCCCGGTATCATAGAGCGCGGGCCAGTCATAGTTGCCCATGTTGAGCTTGTTCTTGGGCGGCACCGGCACCGTCCAGATAATCAGATCATACTCCTGGAGGCGTTGGATCGCACCGTTGAGCGCCGGTCCCTTGTAGGGAATGCGCTGGTCACGATGGAAGTTCCAGCCCTTGCCTTGGTGATGGGGAATGCCGCTCGGCCCAAAGACCATGTCGGCGGACTTCTTCTGAGTGTAGGCTGTCCGCCCCCAGAAGACTTCGCGAAGGTGAACGGTGTGGCCGAGGTCCTGGAGACCTCCGATCAATTGCTCGGTGTGGTTGATGATACCACCGAGGTCCATGCATGAGTGTAGTGCAACGCAAATCTTCATGGGTTGGCTCCGTTATTTGCTATGGTGTAACCTACCACGCGGCCTAGTCAGAAGACAAGTGCTAACTATCTCCCGTTTTTTCATTAGTAGACTTGAGCACTTGAAATACAAACATGACCGGAAGAAATAAGGAGATGGGAAGCAGACACAGCAGCACCTTCCAGTGCATCTGCCCCTTTTTCTCCGTATCATAAGTGTAGAGGATCAGTCCATACATGCCGATCCAGTAGATGGCGAAAGTAATCATGTAGTGCCCCCTCTATATTTGCTTCGTGGTTTACCTTGACCGAGCCTGACGCGCTCGTATTTGTCGAACTCGCACAACTGAAACTGGATATCCGTGGGCACGAGTTTGTCATCGTGGTCGTAGTAGAAGATCTGGTCCGTTACCAGATCGTCGATCACCCCACGAGCTACTGTCTCAGAGACTGCCGCCTTGGGGTTGCCCGGCCATGTGTCCAAGACACGGGCCGCGCCACGGCGAGCGCCGGGGCCAATGGGAGTCCAGTCATTCCAGTCGTCCGGAAAGCTGAACGTGCCGTCCCTTGGGTGTTCCACTATATTGTCCCAGAAACCGGTGTAAGTGGTGTCGAGAAGGACCTCCTTGGTCATGAAACCCGTGCCACCAAAGCCCAAGAGGTTGGACCTCATCCAGTCCGCTGTCTCCTCCCAATACATGCCACGGGAGGCCTCGATAACTTTGTCGATTCTGTCGTGCAGTGGCTTGAGATAATAGTCGATCACGACGTCAGGCTTGGGCGCAGCGATCCCACCGTTGGTGATAACATAGGCTCCAGTAAATACCCGCTCGCCTTGACGCAATCGAAGCTTGGCCAAGAGCCTGATGTGTTCCCAGTCTACATCATGCGTGGTAGACCACCCAACAGCACGAGCGAATTCATAAGTTCCGAAGTAACGGAAGATCGCACAGTTCAAGAGTATGTCCGCCGGATCATCGTAGAAATGGGGAGCGTAGAACTCCTCTCGCAGAATTGCACTCGTCCGGTCGTGATGCCGGTGAACGTTGGTGAATTTGTAGGTCTGAAGGATGGGATCCTCCGTCCAGGGCGGACCCTGTGGAATTTCTCCCCTTTCAGATGCTAGTAGATCCGCAAGCTTGCGCTTGCGGATCCACTCACGTTCGTTGACAAAGTCAAAGAACTGTTCTGATAACGAGGTCATCAGTCGGTCTTCGCCGCCGCCTTGGCCTCGCGCTCGGCGGCCTTCGCCGCCTTGACTTCCTCGCGGGCACCCTTCTTGGCTGCGTTCTCGGCATCCCGAGCGACCTTGGCCGCTGCGCGCTCCTCGATCTGCCGGGCCTTGACGATGTCCGGATCCTCGCGGCCGTGCTTGGTGAACCACGCGGCTCGGCGCTCGGCATACTCGGCGTCCGTCGGGTCGACGAGCTCCATGATGCCCTGGCCGATCCAGTTGTGGACATCCCAAGGCTCGGTGCCGACGCCCTCGATGACATCGACCATCGTCATGCCGTCGGTGTAGTTCGGCCAGCGATTGACCCGGCCCTGCGAGCCGTCGTGAGTGCCGGTCTTCCGGATGGCAGCGAACTTGGACCGCGTCGGTCGCTTGACGATCTTCGCTTCGGCGGACTTGGCGAGGCCGCGCTCCTTCGGGGGTGACTTCGGCTTCGGAGCCTTCTTGGCCTTGGCCGGTGCCGGGCAGGGGCCGACGACTTCCTGGTCGCACACTGTCTGGAACCTCACGAGCGCCTTCCAGGTGTGACTGACGGCGGTGGGATGGTCCTTGAACGATTTCACGGTGGCGACACCGAGGTTGGTGGCGACGAGATTACGAACGACCAGAAGATCCTCGACCTCCATGGCCCCGAGGCTTGCCTCGGTGTAACCTTCGCCGTTAAAGTTGATTTCCGTCATCTGCTTTCCTTTGCTCTGCGTTATTGGGCACTTTTGCCTACTTGTGTGTTCAGACCATACCCTACTCGGATACTCAAGACAACAACTATTTATCTAACGGAGACAAATAGTTAGTCGGCACATGATCCTGTGCGCTGGCCTGTCTCAGGATCCCAACCACAAGCAATTGGCTTTTCTTCCTGCTTAACCGACGCCTTGATTGGTTCATCATAGTTCCCTGCCGGGCGGTAGGTAGTGATGCCCTTGGCTCCGCCCTCGTAGGCCATGCGGTAGATGTCCTTGAACTTGTCGAACGGGGTATCGGTAGGGACATTGACAGTCTTGGACACGGCGCTGTCTGTGTGCTGTTGGGCCATGCAGAGAACATTTACATGTTCCTCAGCAGTGATATCACCATTCATGACTGTGCGACCTTTGACGCCCAAGAGGGCAACACCATAGTCCGGAACAGTTACAACACGCTCACCACCGGGGACGATGATGCGACGGTCGATGTAGTGAGAAATGACTGGCTCCTGTCCCGATGACATATTGTCGGCGGTAAAGCTGATAGTGCCAGTCGGCGCTTGGCTAGTCAAGTGGCTGTTGCGAATACCGTGTCGCCGAATTAGCTCGAGGGTCTCTTCATCAAGTGTCTGGATGAATTTGCCTTCCAGATACTTCTCCTCGTCGTAGAGCGGGAAGCTGCCTTTCTCGGCGGCGAGCCTAGCCGACGCGCGATAACACCGGCGATTGACGAACTCCAAGATCTTGCCCTGGAACCGGACATACTCAGACGTGCCATAGGGCATCCCCAGGGCCTCTAGCGTATTGGCCATACCAGTTACCCCCAACCCCATGCGCCGCTTCTGTTGGGCTTCCAGGCGCTGCTGTGGTAGGGGGTAACGGCTACGGTCAATTACGTTATCCATGGCTCGCACCACATGGGGGATATCATCCTCCAATTGGCCAAAGTCGAAGTAGTATCCGGAGTTGTTGATACCATCCAGCACTCTATGTAGATACTTCGGCAGAGCGAAGCTGCCCAAGAGGCAAGCGCCATAGGGCGGGAGAGGCTGCTCTCCGCAGGGGTTGGTCGCTGCGATCTGCTCGCAGTAATACAGGTTATTCATCAAGTTAATAGTGTCGATGAACAGGACGCCCGGCTCAGCCCAGTCGTAGGTTCCGCGCATGATCATGTCCCACAGGGCATGAGGGTCGACCTCGCGGTAAACAATGCCGTTGAACCGGAGCGGGAACGGCTGACCTGATGCAAGGCATTCCATGAACTCATCGGTCACGGCCACCGACGTATTGAAGCCGCGCAGCGGACGCATGTCCCATGGAATGTTCTCGTCGTCGACCTGCTTGCACCGAATGAAAGCCTCGATGTCGGGGTGGTCGATGCGCATAACCAGCATCATGGCACCACGCCGGTTGCCCGCCGAGGAGGTTGCCCTGCAAATCGCGTCGTAGATTGGAGCAAACGCCAGCGGGCCATCGGTGATGGACTGCACTCCCTTGATGACGTCGCCGCTTGGCCGCAAGGTGCTGATGTCGAAGCCGATGCCGCCGCCCTGACGCATGGTAATCGCTGCCATTTTGCCGACGTCCATGATGGACTCGGAGGCGGGCTGGCCAAAGCGGAGGGCGTCGTTTTCTGCTGCCGTCGGGCCGTCAGTGAAGCTATCATGGATGGTAGGTGCAGCGAAGCAGTTCAGGAGGGTGACGTTCTTGAGCGAGCCTGCACCGCCCTGAACTCGGCCGGGAGGCATGAACCGCTGGGTCAGAGAGATCTCCCTGAACGCCATGTAGTGCTCGTGGTTGTCCTGCAAAAAGCCGGACCATCGGTTCGCTGCCTCCCTGAATGGCTCGTTATCCCCTCGATACTTCTCGGCGTGCACCAGATCACAGTCTGGGTTTGTGGGTCCATACATTCGGCGTCCTTTGTTCATGTGTTGATCCTTTTATCTCTATTGTTCCAGGAGGTCTATGACTTTGAAGATCGCCAGAATGGCTAAGACTATAGACTCACCCCATATCAGCACTTCGATACTAGGTAGGATTTGTTCGATCATTGGTTATGACCTCACATTCTGACGACAGTAACATTTTCTGCCGCTCGGGTTATACCAGTATATAGCCAGCGCCACTTGTCCTTCCGAAAGCAGTAGCTCTCGTCAAACACACAGACGTTCTTCCATTGACTGCCCTGCGCCTTATGGACAGTCAGGCCGTAGCCATAGCCGAACTCTTGAGCCTCCCTTTTCTCATACCAGCCGAGTTCATCCTCGGTGCCAATAAAATGGTGAACATGGGCGAACACATCAGTCGCCGCCATGCTGTCTTCTGGATGAATAGTCATGAAGATTTTATTATCCATGATGCCATCAACATCAAGGACCTCAAAGATAGCACCATTTAGCAGGCCGAGCTCGCTGTTATTCTTCAGACAGACGAGCCTGTCGCCGATTATGGGATAGATATCATCGATCCCTTTTAGCTTCCTGATCTTGGCATTTGTGCCGTGCCGGGTCTTGTTTTTGCCCACCAATAGCTGATCGAAAGCCAGCACCCGATCAGGGTCTAGCTTTTCTCCTTGGGCTACAACCTCGCAGCCCTCCCCGTAGTCACCCACGGTCAGCCGCTCTTGGTTGCGGGTAGCTGAGGCCATGCGGATGATGGGGCTTTCGCCGGCCTGCCTGTGGATCTCTGTCAACATAACATTAGGCTTTATATTTTCAGTGAAGAACCCGCCGCCTCCGATGGGAGGAAGCTGTGCGGGATCGCCCAAGACAAGGATGGGCACCTTGAAGGACATGAGATCCGCACCCATCTGTGAGTCAACCATAGAGCACTCGTCAATGATAACCAGAGCAGCATCCTTAACAATACTGTCCCTGTTAAGAATGAACATCGGCTGGTCAGCATTGTTTGACTCGGTCTTAATATCGCGTCGTAGATCCCGCACCTTGGGGTGATCATCAATGTAATCGTCCTTGAGGTTGGCTTCTTTAAGTTCCCTGATGAGAACCTCAAGCTGAAGTTCGAGATCCTGAAGGTGTGCGCGGCTCTTGTCGCGACTATGGTAAATCAATGAGTGAATGGTGCAGGCGTTGTCACAACCCTTCTGTCGCAAAACCCAAGCAGCTTTGCCGGTGAAGGCGGCGATGAGAACTTCGCCTTCGATCCCGGCCGCTATCTCTTGAGCGAGGGTTGTCTTGCCGACTCCAGCATAGCCGAAGAAGTGAAACACTTGGGTCGTGCCTGAAGCCAGCCATTGACGGACTGACATAAGCGCGCGGTCCTGCTCTGGTGACCATAACATGATGGGTTCCTTTCAGAGTTAAAAGCCCGGCGGAGGGAAGGGGGCACCCTCCGCCGGGCTGACGACGCTGTTCTAGCAACCCATGAACTAGAACGGGGCGTCGTCCACCGACCCCGCCTTCGACCCCGAGGGGGCAGGGGGAGACGAGTCGGTTCCTCCTTCCGAGGAAGCTCCTTCCATGTCCGGCATTGCCAGACCGGAGAGGATCATCTCACGGAATTCCTTGGCTTCGACGAGCAGCTTCATACCGGCCTCGTCGGGCACGATCAAGGACTCGCGCCAAGTTGCGTTCAGTGGCTGCATCGAGAAGTTGAAGGACGAACCCGCTTCGCGCTTCTCCTTGACGGTGGAGCAGCGGGTGCGGTTGGCGAACATCGGCGGGCGACCCTTCTGGGTAAACATCGCCGTCATCCAGTCCTTCTGGACACGGATCTTGGTGCTGCTGAAGGACAGAACGCAGTAGCCCTCCGTCGCAACGCCGTTCTCGTCCATGATCAGATTGTAGACGTAGTAGGTTTCGATCAGATCGTTGCCGGAGCCGTTCGGCATCTTGAACGGCGGGCGTTTGCCCTCGGCATCCTTGGGTGGAATGCGCGAGTTGTTGTTGGCTTTCAAGACCTGCTGGACGACGTCCGAGTTCGGGTCGTGTCGTTCGACAAGACCACCGCCCTTGGTCCGCGGGATCCACTCGACCCAAACCTCCTCCTTGTGGACCGGCTGCAAGACCACCGGCTGCTTGAGGATCTCTTTGGTAACGGAGTTCACGAGATCGCCGGGCTTGATGCCGTCGATCAGTTCCTCGACCACCATCTGCGAGAGCGGCTGCATCACGTTCAGAAAGGGAATGGACAGGTCGTTGATCGTTGTGTCCTCGAATCCCTCGTGCTTGAAGTCGCCGTAATCCAGGGCGGCTCCGACGGCGGTGTTACTGGCTTTCGCCACTTCGGTTCCTTTGGCCATTAGTTCAGTCCTCATTTGGTTTCAGGTTCATGAATACGCGCTCAACTCACCACTAAGCAGGTGACGCTTCTCGGTCGTAGAACTTTCTTTTGATCCCAGCCTGCATGAACATCTCATGGCTTTGAGCCCAATGGGCAGATGCGGCAATCCGGTTATTGTGATCATTATTCTGGATAGTCCAGGTGACAAGCCCGGTGATCCCCGATTGGATAATCGCCGACGCGCACCGCGCGCATGG
>Ga0114923_10001259_pt1 | contig 17855 bp, 29 predicted proteins | sample SumtaG_FD_89578 | JGI IMG/M metagenome (GOLD analysis project Ga0114923, IMG submission 89578) | Deep subsurface microbial communities from Indian Ocean to uncover new lineages of life (NeLLi) - Sumatra_00157 metaG | ecosystem: Environmental > Aquatic > Marine > Oceanic > Sediment | place: near...
GGAAGCCGTGTACCTGTCCGGATCGGTGACATCACCAATGTCCACAGTTGCCGTAGTACCGTTGTCCCACACTACCTCGACGACGATCTCGCCGCCGGTGACGCGTGCTCCAACTGGGAGTCGAGCCAGCTCAACTACGACGGTGGTTTGGGCGGCTGAGTCGTCGCCAAAGTCGTCGCTGAAGAGAATGGTCTTCTCCAGACTCAGAGGCCACTGTCGGTTTTGATCTTTCTGAATCGCAGCCATTTTCAGTACCTCTTAGATTGCGTGATTGACGCGAACGATAGCGAAGTCTTCGTCAGTACCGGACGCGTGGCTTCTGAAGACTGGCTTCAGCATACCGCACATTTTTCCTAACGAGATACCCTGCTGGTTCTCGTAATCGAATCCCTCTTCGACCCAGTACGGATCACCGATGTCGGCGAAAGCCAGGGCCTGGGAACCGCAGAGCAGCGTGCTGGAGCCGTCGACGTTGCCGCCTGCTCCGAACTTGCTACCACCCGCAGCACCGAGGGTGTTGAACACGTGGAAGAACTCGCGAATGGCGAGGCCATCGACGAAGTACACGTCGGTGTCCTTGAAAAGCACGTTGCCCGTTGAACGGGGCATCGCGTTACGCCAGGCTGCGAGGAAATCCGGATCCAGCTTGAGATGCGCGATGGCATCCGGGTGCATGAACACGTTGTACATGACAGCACCGCTGAAGGGACCTTCTCCCCTGATCGGGCGTACGAAGTTGATCTTCGCGAACGCCTTCATTTTGACCAGCATGCGCCAGCTGGGAAGATCGTCGGCAGCGATGGTCGCGGTATCACCCGCCACCAGCGCGTCGGCGCTGTCGTCCCAGTTCCTATGCCGAAGAGTCGTCGGCGCAGTAACGTCCGCAGCCCACTCCAAGAACGGAAGGTCGGAGCCCGTCCGGGCTGAACCATCGTTGTTGAGAGTGAAAGCCACACCCGTCATTGCAAGGAACGCCATCTGGTCGAGTCTATCTGCGAGCCAGTAGGCCAGCACGTCTCGGGAGTTCTCCCGGAATTCGACAACCGAACGCTGGTCGGCAATACGACCCTCGTGGCGGTTGGCGTGACGAAGCTGGTCCACCTGGATGACCTGGTCGAACGAGAGAATCGCTTCCTCGTTACCTTCCAGAGTCCGATCACCCGCGACACCGTCACCCTCAAGGTCTTTGACCAGGGTGATGACTGCACGCGCTCCCTTCTCGGTTCGACGAAGCTCGCTGATCCGCTGGATCATGCTGTTGTTGCCGTCGCCTAGAAACCGATTCAGGAACGCTGCGTTACGAGCGTTCTTCCAGGTGTCTTTGGCCCAAATGGTCTTCTGCTCATCGGTGAGCGAAGCAAAATTGGTCAAAGCCATTGTCTTATATCCTCGTTGGATGTCCTGAAATAGTACGTCCGCTCTATCGTGACGGAGCCGAAAACGACCCTTTTGTGTGGTTTCGATTCACAGGCGTCATGTCGTACGCCAACCGAATTGTGCGAAGTGTAACCCTATAGGGCATCCCCGCGCAAGAACGCTAATCTGTCTTCATCGTCCGCGAGGGCGTTGAACTCAGCATCGGTCATATCCGCGACCTTGCCCGTGTCCTTCGTGACCCCTCCTTTGTCGGAGGCCATACCCTTGGCTTCGGTCATGTCGGGGGGCAGCTTCTTTGCCGTCTCCACGTTCTTCGCGATGTCCGTCTCCTTCTTCACCGAAGCGACGGTGTCCTTGCCGATGCCCAGCTTACCGGACATGTAGTCCACAGCCAGCAGCATGGAGTCAGCCTGGGTGCGCCCCTGGCTGTTCAGAGCCTGGGCGAGGGTGATGGTTTCGCCGACGAGATCCTCGTCGTAGTCCTTGTGGTCCGGGTTGAGCTGTGGGATCTGGTCCTCCAGCTCATTGACCACGCGGTCAAACTGAATCTCTTCGGCAGTCAGGGCGCGGTCGTCGCCACGCTGATCTTCCGCCTTGGCCTCTTGGATGCCTTCCTGCAGCTCACGCTGCTCGCGTAGGAGGACAGCCAGCTTGGCACCGGTCTCGTCCTCTTCATCCTTCATCGCCTTGGCGATCTCGATGTCGAGGTCCGATACCCGCTTCTCAGCCTGGGGGATCGTCAGAGTATCGTCATCGGCATCATCAGCCGCTGCCTTATCCGGGGCCGGTTCCTGGGGCTTGTTGCGTAGCTCGCGCAGCTCCTTCTCGGCCTGGCGGGCACGGGATAGGGCTGAATCGAGCCGGGACTTGGGGATGCCCTTGATTTCGTCATCCTTGTCGTCCGCTTTGTCGTCCGCTTTGTCGTCAGCCTTATCGTCCTTGTCGTCGGCTTTTGCGGCCTTTTTGTCGTCGTCAGCGTCCGCTTTGTCGTCCTTTTTGTCGTCCTTTTTGTCGTCGCCTCTGTCGGCGTTCAAAGCTGCCACGGAGTCCTTGGTTTCCCCAGGTCCGGGCTGCACGGTCTGGTCGTCGTCAGCGGCTCCGCCGCCTGACCCAGTCCCGTCTTCTTTATCCTGCACTCTCTCTTTCAACACAAACATCTCACTTACCTCTCATTCGACGGAGCCCCTTTTCAATACTGTTGAGTGACTCTGTCTCTTTCTTCACCAAGGACTTCACCTGCGCCATGCGCTTGGTGTCACCCATAACTTCGCGGGCACGCTGGAGCGTCCGCATATCCTCTCGGATCTCAAAATCCTCGAAGCTATCCTTCTTTGGAGCTTTCACTCGTGCCATCAGCATTACCCTCGTGTTCCCAAGTCACCCCCCCGGACATGTCCAGGAAAGCGCCTGTGTTTTCAAGTTCGCCAGTATACGTGCTTTGCCGCACGAATCCAGCAAACTTCTCAATCAGTTCAGCCAGTTCCATACCGGGGAAGAACCCGCTACTTGCTTGAACTGTCGCTACTAGCTTTAGCCGCTGCTGTGGTTTTCTTGACTTCTGCATCTGTCGCTGCCTTCTCTCTCGCTATACGGGCATCCTGCGCGGACTTGACCCGCGCTGCCCTGATTTCCTCGTTCGCCTTCCGGCGAGCGATCTCGATCTCAACTTTCAGCTTCTGTTCCGCCAGTTGAGCCATCCGCTCCGCGTGCTGCAGTTCCTGCTGCAACTTCGCGATCTCCATCTGATTCTTGGCCTGTTCGACCTGTAGCGCCGCGCCACCGTCGTCCGCGCCGCCCTGCGCCTCAGCGAGGGTAGCCTGTGCCTGAGCGATGGCGTTGGCCGCGTCGGCCTCCTGTTTCTTGGCTGTGGCCTGCTTGGTCTGGACCTCCGCCTCTTTGAGCGCGACCTCCAGCTCAGCCAGCTTCTGTTCCGCTGGACTGGCCTCGCCGCCCTCATTGGCCTCGCGCACCCGCTGAGCGATTTCATGCTTGCGAGACAGCTTGGAAGTCTCGATCAACACGTCGTCAGGGATGGGCACGCCCAGTTCCTTCATCCGCACCGCCTCATCGAACTGCGACTCCTCGAAGGTGTCGTTCAGAGGCACGTCGGTAATCGCCACGTCATACTCGCCCAGGGTCAGGTCGTTAACGACCGTACCAGCTGGATTCTCTTCGTCCCCTGGGCTGTTCACGTTGACGCGAATCTCTTCGCTCTCACCGCCCAGGCGGGCAGGAGCCACGCGGAAGACGCGTTCCTCAGTGTAGTGCTCTTGGACGATGTCGACCACGTTTCGTGCAACCAGCTTCCTGGTATGCACGAGATTGAAGAGCGCCTTGGCGAAGTTCACGCTTCCCGCGAACTGCTTGGCGCGAATAGCTTTACCGGACACGTCAGCCCGGTCAAACCCCCGCTTGCTGTCTGAAGCACCTGACAACTCCTTGACGAACTCGTCCGCCTTGAATGTCATCCTGTCCAGACCAGTAGGTACGTTGTTGGGTTCGATCTTCTCCAGGGGCTGCGTGCCACGCCGACGCACCAGCACGATGCCGGTCTCCGCGCCGCGTTGCTCCAGCTCCTCCGGATCCATGTTGGTCAGTGCATCCTCTTCCATCTGCCAGCCGCTGTTCGCAGTCGTGTTGATGACATGCAGCTCCTGCGAGAGCGTCTTGTTGAGCATGTCCTGCGGCGAGATGAGGTTCTCTACCAGCCCTATCGCACGCCCCTCGTGGAAGATGGGGAAGTAGGGAACGAGCGTGTAGTGCTTGAAGGGTACCCAGTCGTCGAACAGCACGCGGTCGTCGGCAGTCGTCGTGAATCGAATACGTTCGATACGTCTCGGCAGGATCAGGAAGTCGTTTTCCTGGACGTGTGCCTTTACGCGCTCCTCATCCCATGTTTCGGGAACAGGGCGCATATCTCCGGTCTTGCGATCCACAAAGTGATCTACCTTATCGATGTCTTTGTACTGACGCTCGATCACGCGGATTATTCGACGCACCTTCGAATCGAATGCTGAACGGGACTGGGGAAAGAATGAAGGGTGCATGTTCGCGCTGCGGTTCTGCCCAACGCGTACAGCACCTCCGTAGGTGTTCATGAGGGAGTCGCTTGAGTCAATACCGAAGCGGAACGTGCGCGGGTCGGTTCTTTCGAGCGCTGCACCGTCCTCTTCGTTGAAAAGCGTCTTGATTTCGTTCGAAGTCATCCACTGCGTGTAAAACACTTCTTTCCAAGTGTCAGGATCGTATTCCCACGCGTCGGGGTCGATAACGACGTTCTTACTGTTCACAGAGCGTATTTTCACTTCGCCCTGCAACTGGTCGTTGAAATTCAGTCGTACGTCGAAGAAACCGCGCCCGCGAATGATGCCGGAGTCAAAAACTTCCGCCTCATGCGTTGCGAAGTCATTCGAGCGTAAAATCGAGCGGTAGACCTTCGTAAGCGCTTCCGCGACTTCCGGATCACCACTTGCGGTCGGTTCGAACGCAACATCGCCCTGCACTTGTAACATCTCGCCCATCACGACGAGCATCGCGGCCCAGATCTTGTTGACCGTGATTACCGGCTTGAATTGCGCAGTCAGCTTGCGTCGAGTCTCCTCGCGCCACTGATTACCGTAAAAATACTGCTCGCCTACGTTTGCCATGCGTACAAAGTCCAGATGACCGTTGTCACGCGCAAACGTGTACCGGCTCCAGTTCTCTTCCGCTGTCGTGACGTCTTGTACCATTACCTACCTCGGCTGAGTGCAAACAACATCAAACCCGTGAGGGTCTACTTCTTTACGACTCTTTTCTTTACGACCTTCGACGGGCGCACTACAACCCGTTCCGCCTTGGTCGGGTTTGTCTGCCGCTCTTCCAGTCCCTGTAGCTGTTTCTTTCGATTCAGTCCTGGGAACGCGCTGCGGATCCGCTTCTTGATGCCTTCTACTATGCCTGCCATCGTTCATTTCCTTTTCGCTTGTGCAGCTAGACGCTCAAGCGTGCTGCCTTGGTTTGCCACGGCGCGTAGTCCTCGCTGTACAGTAGTCTCTGCCGGTTTCGTTTTCGGCTTCGGCTTGTTCTTCGTCGGCTTGCTTGGCCTCACTCTCTTCGTCTTCTTCGGACGGTCTACACGACCGCCGCCTTTGCCGTCAGAGATGACAACCTTGCCGCCCTTGAGCGTTACACGCTCGCCTTTCTTCGCTGTCGTTAGGTCAGCCATTACTTCTTCACCTTCTTGGCAAGCTCTTTTGCAAAAGCGCCTTTCGAGGGAGTCTTACGGATTGGTTTGAAAGCAATGCGCCTCTTACCACGCTCGGGTTTCGAGAAGGCCCTCTTGAGCCCTTTGGCACCTGCGACCACAGCCGTCGCGCCGCCAGCTGCGAACGCAGCATTCCGCTTCGTAGCTCTCGGTTGATCGGATGCTCTACGGTGTGTGGGCCGCACGCGGCTGCGGGCGTCACTGCGATCAGTGCGTCGATTAGCCATAGGTGGGACCGCTCTTGACCTTCTTCTTCTTCGTCTTTTTCGGGCGAAGAGGTAAGGTGCGTATCTTGGGTTTCGCGTCTCGTAACGTCGGCTTTGCCATTAGCTCAGTGCTCCTGTGTCGATGTTGGAGCGCACGCGTCTTTTCCTCAGAACTTTGCGAATGACTCCCGCGCCAACTGCTCCCGCACGAGCACCTGCTTCTGCTGCTTTCCTGAATCCTGCTTTGAGCCCTTTCTTGGACTTTGAAGTCGTACCAGCCATGTCGATACCTATGCTGCCATTGGGTCAGTGCCCTGATCTGATTTCCTCATCTCGTCTCGAAGCCGCTCTTTGACCGTCAGATAATTCTTCCGTCTCCGAGCGTTCTTCGCCGCCCGTTTCCCAGGGTCCATGGGTCGGCTGAAGTTCCTTTCGATCATCCTCACCAGCCAGGCGAGACCATCGACACAATCGTCGAAGGTCCCATTGGGGAATCGTAACAGTTCATGGACCATCACTTCCACCCAGGCGGCCTCGTTTTGGTCAGCAAACACGACCGTTCCGGCCTGCATCATACCCTGAAGTGGCCTTGCACGGATAAGTTTATCCGTCAACGGCTTCAATTCCTCGTCATACGGTGGGTAAATCCACAATTCCTTCTGTAACCGATTGAGTTCTGGGCGAACTGCCAGCTCCAGCTGACCGCGCTCGATGCCGACCATCACCATCTGCGTCGTCATGCGTCGGTACTTCTGGTAGGTCTGCAAGATCATCTTCGCACTCTCATGCGTGTCCCATCGGCCCCGCAGCATGTCGATGATCTGCAGGTCGCCGTTGTAGTCGAGACATCCGACCACGCCCACGGTGTAGTCGTTGACCTGCTTCTTCCCCACCGCCAAATCCCAGGCAATGCCGATGGGCTTGTCGGCGCAAGGGATGTGCCCAAGATGGTAACGAAAGTGCTCCTTCTTGAAGTAGTTGCCCTCGTCTGGAACCGGGTTCTGCTGGTACAGCGCATGCCAGTGACGGGGCTGCATAGCGTTCTTCCGCCGCCGAAGCTGGGACACTGGGTACCGCGCCGGGTGGAGCGCTTCGCCCTGTTTACGCAAGAGGCGACATTCTTGAATGTCAGGCTCCACTGACATCACGTCGGGCGGCACGTAGATACTGTCGGGCACCACCACGGTCGAGGACAGGGGGTCCACGAAGTAGGTGCGGCCACTCGGCGCTTGGTACTCGTCGTACTCGGCGATGGCCGGGTAGCTCACGATCTCCCAGGTGTCGATCTCGTCGATGCGCTCGCGAAGACCCCGCTGGGCGTCGGCGAGCATCATGGTGTACTTGACCTCGTCGATCTCGTCGTCGCTGAACTGCTGGTCGAGCAGTTCCTGGACCTCGCGCTGCATGCCCTCCATCTCCTTGTACGCGTCGCGCATTTGCGCGATGAGCCGCCCGGAGAGATCGTCGTCGTGCCAGCGGGTCTGAATGACCAAAATCCCACTCTCCGGAGCCAGCCGGGTCAGAGCGGTCGATCCGTACCAATCCCAGACGCTCTCGCGGGAAACCTCCGAATCGGCCTCCTCAGCGTCCTTCACCGGGTCGTCGATCACGAGGATGTTGGCTCCTTTTCCGGTAATACCTCCGCCGACGCCCGCCGGGATGTAGCCGCCCCGCCGGGTCGTGCTCCAGCCCTCCACGTTCTCGTTCTCCTTGTCGAGGCGGGTATCCGGGAAGAGGGCCTGGTAGCTTGGGTCTCGGAGCAGTCCACGGACATATCGGGAGAATTTGATCGGCAAGCTCGATCCGTAGGACGCAGCGATGAACTCCCAGTCCGGATAGTGGCCCAGGGTCCACGCCGGGAAGTGCTGAGAGCCGATATTGCTCTTGCCGTGCCGGGGTGGCACGAAAAGCATCAATCTGGGGTTCTGGCGGGCCGCAACCTGCTTCACGAACTTCTCCAGCCGGTTGCAGATGTCGACGTGGATCCATCCGGCCAAATAATTGGGCGAATATCGCTTCGTGAAGCCCAAAAGTGACTTTCTCGACAGCTCGCGCTCCAAAAGCTCCTGCCTGGCGGCCTGGGACTTCGTTCTTGCCCGGTTTGCCCGCCGAATGTCGTTTCTCGCCGCTTTTACCGCCTTCTGCCGCTCCTGGACGCGTATCTCCTTCTCCAAGGCCGCTCTCTGGTGGTCACGATTTTCTTGCTGGAGGGCATGCCGGTCGGCGTTGGCCTCGCAGAGGATGCAGACGTCTCTCGGGAGCAAAGTGGCCTTCTTGAGGCCGTGTTCGTCCTGCTCTGCCTTGGTCGAAGCGCGACGCCCGAAGCCCCGAAGCGGCTTCTCAACGCCGCAGGCTTCACACGTCTTCGATTTCATCTTCGTCACCTACGATGTAGGTACCATCACCCAAACGCTGGGTTTCCAAGAGGGGGGTTTCTTCGGGCTCGCCGAGGAGCTTGAGCAGATCCTCCTTGCTGAGCGCTTGGATCTCCGCATGCACGACAGTAGCGTGCCCGGTAAGTTCAATCTCCTTCTTCTCTGGGGCGTAATGCCCACACATTCTGTTAACTTCTGCCATGGCGCGGATCATGGACTGCGGATCGTCGGTGAGTTTCGCCATGCGGTAGGCTTCGAGCAGGTTCGCCATGACCTCCTCGCGCCCCATCTCGGCGTTCCTGCGGTTGACGAGCTGAATTTCTTGGATCTGAGCGAGAATATCGCAATCTGCTATAAGATCCTTCCCCACCTTGTATGGACTGGCGTATCCGGCCCGCCTGGCGGCCTGCGTAGGCATGCGCCCGAGCCCCATCTCCTCGATGAAGATCTTGACCTTCTCGCCATCACGTGATCGTTTTCCAGTCATAAGTGACTGGAGGATAAACGAAAGTGGGGTTGGGTGGAAGCCCCCGGCCCCGAGGAGGGGCGGAACCGGGGGATCCCTGACGCCGAGTTACGTGAGGAGAGCAACTCTGAGCGGGAGTGTACCACGAAAAATTTTGTGAAAAACCGTTTCCGGTAACGAAAAGCCGTTTTGTTTCCGGAAACATGTGAAAAATGGTTTCGACTTCACGTTTTCCGTGAAAATGTACTCTATAGAGCACATTAACCGGCTTTAGGTGCTCTCAAGAGCACATTGCAGCGTATACGGTGCAACATACCCAAATTGAGAACAATCGCTCCGTTTTTGGGTATGTTTGAAAAGCAGATGCATTGCTCTTACGGTTGCTCCCCCCTGGGAACTGAGAGCCCGGACCCCACTTCGGATTCGACTGCGAGTTTGGGTCCCTAAGATGTCTACGGCGCGGAGCGCCGACTGCTAAGCGCGAAGCGCTATTATTACATCCCCCTCCCTTGCTCCGCTGCGGGAGAAGCGCTTGCTAGGGTGTAATTCATCAGTCCGTAGGAGGACATTGCTATGCCGAACGTAACAGTCAAGATGCTTGCAGACGTGGTCACCACGATAGGTAACACCGTAGGTGAACTTGAGGACCGCCTTGAGGCGGCCTCCACCTGGGCCACGAAGGCCCAGGCCCACATCACTGAGCTGGAAGCTCAGGTGGCTGACCTGCTTGCGCAGGATGTGAAGACACGCAAGCAGCTGTGGTACTTGCAGAAGGTCGCCAAGGGCGACTTCGACGGCACCACGCCGGTGGCGAAGGCCACCACCACTCAGCCGGAGGCTGAGCAGGTGGAAGACGATGTCGTCACGAGTGACGACCTCTGCTTCTAGCGCTTAACGCGCAGTACTCAGGGCGGAGCTGCTTAGCAGCTTCGCCCTAGAGTACTGAGAGCCCGGCACTCCGCCGGGCATATACAGCACCCTGTGAACAGGGTGCGTCGTCAACACACTGAAGGAGTGTGACATATGCAGAACGCGATCCCCACCATTGAGGTGGAAGAGCTGCGGTTCACTGAGTCGGTTGTCCTCTACGAGGATGACTACTCGTGGTACGACTTCCCCGAGCACAATGACTACGCAGTCCTCTGCGTGTCGTTCGGCTGCGCGGCGGACAACAACTACGATGTCATAGAGGACATCGATAGCCACAATCACCCGCTCAGACGCGTTGATTGATAACCAAGGGCGGAGCACATCCGTGTGCTTCGCCCTATCCTTGTGAGATGTCAGGTCCCTGACATCCGGACCAGGTCCACGTGGGCCTAAAGGAGACCAACATGACCAATCACTGGAACAACGAACTGGAGATCATCGCACTGGGGCGCAAGGCCGCCTCACCCTACATGGGCGAAGACGCCGTCAAGCTCATCGTGAGCGTGGCTGATGCACTCAGGTCTATTGAGATGTGCATCGAAGAGCGCGGTCAGCTGATGGACATCTTGCATGATGCCACTCGCAACGGCGAGATCATTGAGGGCTGGAACCCCAGCATCGCCCTGGACGAAGAGCCGCACCCGGATCACTGCTTGGGTGACTGCTGCGTAACTGAGGCCAACATGGAGGAACGTATACACGCCAATGACAATAGGTAAACGCTGCCTGGCTCCGCTGCGGCAGGTGCGCTTGCTATGGTGTTATTTCTTTTACACTGTGAGGTGCGTATGGATATTCGATGTATAGTGGCTGGGGGACGTGGGTTTGACGACTGGCATATGTTATTGCGTGCCCTGGACCACTACTTCGGTGAGGCGATAACGAGGGGCGATACCGTCACCATCATTAGTGGCACTGCTAAAGGTGCTGACCAGATGGGTGAAGACTACGCCAAGTATCGTGACCTACCTGTTGAACGCTACCCTGCTGATTGGAACACACATGGCAGGGCTGCTGGTTACTATCGCAACGTGGAGATGGCGAAGACCGCTACTCACCTGGTTGCATTCTGGGACGGTGCGAGTAAAGGCACTCAGCACATGATCAACATCGCAAACAAACACAACCTTGAAGTGAGGACGGTGCAATATGGTTGAGGCAATCGTAGGATTCGTGTTCATGTTCTTTTTCTACGTAGGTGTCATCGACGTAGTACAGATGACCACGCGTAAGGTGAGAGCCATCAGAAGGAGACCAACATATGGCCGAGGCAAGTAAAAAGACTACCAACGCATACCCCAAACAGTTCCGCATCCCTGCGGACCTGATACCGTTGCAGAACTACGCAACGGTCATCGTCAACCAGATGCGCAACGCGCACCGGTGGAGGATGACTGAGGGCATCAGGCAGATCCGTAAGGGCGCTGCCAAAACCTAATAAGGAGACGCAGAGTAAGCGTATCAGCCACGCGTCCCGCGTGTCTGGTGCGCTTGCTCGGTGTGAATCGGGTCATCCCGACCCGGTGCAATAGGAGGTGCATGTGGAATACCCCACAGACCCCTTGATAATGGCTGAAATGACAGCCGACACGGCCCCAACCCCCGAAGAACTACTCCTACGGTGCGAGGAGGAAGGGACCAATTTCGAAGACTATTTAGAGGTAATCACGATGAGTGAATCGAAAGACAAGGCCAAAACGGAGACGCCCACGGTGGACTCGAAGCTGCCCCTGCTCAATGACAAGCCCAAGGCTTGCATCGGGCTCCTTCACATGACCACGGACCTGCACAGCTTGCTGCAGGATGAGGCCGAGAGGCTTCGCCGCAGTCAGGTGAACAACCTGTGGTGGATTGCCACGTTCGCTGGTGAGTTCGGTGAGAACCCGACCATCGAAGACGTGTTCAACACCGCACCGGCGATGGCGGAAAACATGGATATCTTCATCTATGACCGTCAGGCCATGCCGGATGGTTACCAGGACGACCAGGGCAGACTGCCCCGCTCGGCCAAGCAGTACAAGTCCATCGAGGACAATGCTCGGCGACTCCTGGACAACCAGGTTGCCATCAACACGCTGGCCTCCGCCGGGTATTGCGCCGACCATCTTACGGCGCGTGACCTGTTCGGTGAGCTGGATGAGAAGGCTCGACTTCGCAACGTGCAGCGCAAGGCTGCCGACGACAATGCGAAGATAGCGCAACGGACGCGCATGGAGACCGTCGCCAATAAGGCTGGCGACCGCTACGGCTTCAAGTTCTGAGGAAGCTGACAGCACGGGACGCTGAATGGGCACAAGGATGTGCCCGACTCGTAGCAGTAAGTCCGATGGTATGGCACGAGTATAAATACAACCCCTTGGTCACCTACCGGGTTGCAACCCGGAGACCATGAAGGATCATACACGGCAAATGAGACGGGCCAAGAGCCCTATCACGATAACGAGGGCGGCTCGCAGCATAGCTGCGGGTCGCCCTCAACCCCTGGCCGGGGCCAGGTTAACGTGGGGGTAACATATGTGGACCACTAGAGAGTGGTACATACAGCTAGAGCGTGAGGCTGCTTACACCAAGCGTGTGTCTAAATCATACCCTGTCAAGAAGACAGGAGCTGGTGGAGCAATGAAACGTGGGCAAGAGTGCGATGCAGAGAACACTGGCCTTGAGCAATATGTCATGCGATGCGTGGTGCGCCCACTCACACCACGTCAGATATGGTTCTGGAACAATCATGATTGAGTTACCACACAGACGCGTGCGTGTGTGTGTTAACTCCTCTAGCCCCTTGGGAGAGCGCAGGACACGGCATAGCCGACGAGCGTAAAGGGGCCAAACCAATCTGCGGCGTTTGGGCCACTGTCGTCATCCGTACCCTCTGGATGGCGCAGTGGCCCTTTTTTTATGTGTTCACTAAACAGTGAACGTACATCACAAATGAACAGGAGACAATCGTGGACATCAAATACCAACAGCAGATGCATGATGGTGCACGCACGCTTGAGCAACAGCTGTACCTCGTGACCAAGGATGCAAAAGAGATGGCTGAGGCTGCAACAGCTCTCCTCACCCACATCGGATCCAATCATGGTCCCTACCATAAAGATCTCCTGATTCGGGTGCAGGCCACGAACAGACGCATCATGGAAACAGACATATTCATGGCAGGAGTCAACAGTGAATAACACCCTCTACTTCGTGACACCAGGCATGCTGGACATGCGGTCCATCACTGTCTTTGGACTCTCAGCTAAACAGGGGGAGAATCCCATTGGCTACTTCGGCACTGGGCTCAAGTATGCCATCGCCATCCTCTTACGTAATGGTGCACAGCTGTACATCGAGAGTGATGGCATGCGCTACGACTTCAACGTGCATGATGACAACTTCAGGACCAAGGAGTATCAGGCCATCACGATGCACAGTTGCCTGAAAGAGTACGACCTACCCTTCACCACTGAGCTGGGGCAGAGCTGGGAGATGTGGATGGCATTCCGTGAGCTGTACTGCAACACGCTCGATGAGAATGGTGTCATCGTTGAGAACATACCCAGCATCCCTGATGCATGGGAACAACACACCATCGTCGCCGTCAAACACCCTAAGTTCTATGATGCATACATGAACAAGGGCCAGTACTTCATCGAGAACAGAAGCCCTGTCACCCCTGATGGCATCATCGAGCCATATGAGGGTGAGTCCAAATACATGTTCTATCGTGGTATCCGTGTGGGTGAGTTGAGCAAGCCCAGCGTGTACACATGGAACTATAAGTACACAGCCGAACTCACCGAAGACCGCACATTCAAATACCATTTCATCTGGGAGTCACCCATCGGTGGTGTTATTGCTAGCTCAAGCAATAAAGAGTTCATCAAGAATTGTGTACTCGCTCCTGATGGCACGCTGGAAGCCCACATGGCGTATGGACAAGGACTCAACGTGAGTCCAGAGTTCATGGAAGTCATGGAGCCCCTTGCCGAGGACTTCAGTGGTTCAGTAAGCCCTGAAGCACGCAAGCTGTATGAATATCATGCTCGTAAGAGCATCAACATGAATGACTCAGTCCCTCTCAACAAGATTGAGCAATCCATGCTGCATAAATCCATGCAGGTATGTCGTGGCTTGGGCACATGCCCTGATGATGTTGACATCATCATCTGCAAATCATTGGGCACAGGCATACTAGGGCTGAGCAGGAACGGCAAGGTGTTCCTCTCCAAAGAGGTGTTCAGCATGGGCACCAAGATGGTGGCTGGCACACTGTGGGAGGAGCTGCTACACCATGAGACGCGCATGATGGACATGACGCGCACGCTTCAGAACTTCCTCATCAACAAGGTGATGAGCCAGTACGAGGAAATCAAAGGAGAGCCGCTATGAAGAGATATCTCGTATTCGCTGGTGAATGCTACTACCCCGGTGGTGGTGCATCTGACTTCGTCGATGACTTCGACACTATTAAAGATGCAATGGCATGTCACTGCTCTCACACTGACTGGGATCACATCCTCGACACTGAGCTTGGTCAGATACATGAGTTCGATGACAACAAGTGGTCAATCAAACCAATAAAGGAATGGATCATATGATATTCACTCGCATCGACCCACTCACAGGCGTGCGTAACACGCTTGACCTCCCTGTCACCGAGCAACAGCTCGATCAGTGGCGTAATGGTGGACGCAACATCCAGGATGTGATGCGCCACCTCACCGATGACCAGCGTGAGTTCATCATGACTGGCATCACACCCACCAGCTGGGACGAGATCTTCAATGAGACCGAGGTCACGAAAGGAGTTGACCATGAAGATGCGTTCTAAACTCAGCTGGGGTGAGTGGGCACTGCTCACTCCATGCCTGGTGATCATGGGGGGCATCATACTCGATGCCATTTGGTACATGCCGTCTGCAGACCAGCTGGGAGTTGCTAACTACGTCATCAGCTCCTGGTTCACATTCACCGTCTGGGACAACAGGCACACACTCAGGGGAAACAAAGATGGACAGTATTGCAGGATTCATTCTGCCTGGCCTCGCGACCGCACTTGTATTCTACGTGGCGATCATGTCATGCCCGATACGCCGGTTCCTTCTTAGGTACCACTGGGTCATTGACGCCATATTCACCACATGCATGCTCGTCATATTCGCAGGCACCTACAGTGGTGCCATGACAGCTGCTATTGGTGGCATCGTACTCACCGGGTTGCTCTGGAGCACCTGGTTCTTTTTCTACGAGGAGGTCCCCGTAAATGAAAGCCCCAAAGCTCAAGGTAGAAGGCAGCGACATGCCCGCTCACAAAATCGAGCACGCACGCCGCAAGCGGTTAGACTCTGAATGGAAGAAGAACAAGATCATGGGCTTCATCCGATGCATGACTGACATCGTCATCGATGACAGGCGCATCGCTATCAACACCAGGCGCAACTTCTATGAGCTGAAGAGCCATGGGCAGACCATGCACTGGTCACTCAACAAGACAGAGATCATTGCAGCCAAGACTGCAATGGAGCACTCATTCCTTGAGGAGCGGGACACACCGTTCGGTAAGACTGAAAGAGTAACGGTCAAGCCCCGCCATCTCACCATCTGGGAATACAACCCACGCACGAGTCAGAAAAGGAGAATTGCATGAACATGCTTGAGACACTCTACGAGACCCTGGACTACTATGGGGAGAACAACGACCTCCGTGGTATCAAGAGAGAGACCTACCACACCCAGGATCCTGACTACCCAGGGAAGATGGAAGAGAAGGTCACCAAGTCATGCCAATACGTAGTCACCAACGGCGAGAAGAAGTTCTGTGCCGTGGGGCGCTGCATGCTGGAAGAGCTGTGGGACTGGGCAGTGGACGTCTCCGGCTCTGTCGAAGACCTCATCAGTGAATACTGGACCCACCATCTCGGAGAAGAGGAAGACATTCGTGATGTCTCGGAGCAGACACTCATGAACGAGATGATGATGCCCGAGCATCAGCATCCAGTCAGATTCTGGTCCTCGCTCCAGGAGCTGCACGACACAGACACTGCCTGGTCATGTATACCTGGTGTGTGGCTTACACATCAGGGTGAGGAGTTCCTAGAACAGGTGCTCGACGTCATCAGAGACAGTGAGCCTGACCTGCTGCACGACTGCAGTAATCTCGTGGTCAAGCTCAAGAAAGAGAACCGCATCGAAACCAATCATCTGCAGGAGTAAGCATGAAGTTCTATAAGATGAACAACGGTGACATCGTCACCGCACTGCACGTCAGCACAACGCGCCCTAATGCCATTAGGGCCACACGGTTGTTTGACACCACCCACAAACAGTTCTGTTGCCAGCGTCGCGTCTACACCTGTGGTGTGGATGCTCGACTGACCAAAGCCCAGACCGCTGTAATCATGGGCCAGCTGAATAGCACCCTCAGGGAGCACACCGATGGCTCTGACTTCGAGAGCAAGCTGGAGCTGATCAAGAAGTTCGCCACCGAGCGCAGGGACATCATCGCTGGCTGGCTCCACAAGAGGACCGCACCAAATGTTTGAGTTCTTCAATGACATTGGCACCTACGAGTCCCGCATGGTAGGCCGTGAGGATACCGACTGGGGCTTCATCAGTACCGCTGGTGTCTCCGATGGCAGACAACCATACGAGACAGCAGTCGAGCACAAGGGCTACAACCACGGCAGGATGGTCATCGTCGAAGCATACGACACCAAGGAGCTGGCAACCGAGGGGCACAAGCGGTGGGTCACCACAATGAGCACCGACCCTCTGCCCACCAAGCTCAAGGATTGCCTCAACGCCGGTGTCGCTCAGCTGGGTGCCACCCTGTTCGGCGATGACTGGGCCGATGGGGAGCAGACCGATGACGACGGAGACAACTGAGCGGATTCAGATCCCCAACTGGGTCATCAAGATCTTCAACGAGGATCAGGAGGATCCGGACAAGGACCCAGGGTTCACAGTCACCGCCAGGCTGTGGACCGACAAGGGCACACTGCTATTCGAAGCCAGCTTCGCATTCGTCGGTCAAGATGACGAGAGGATGTTCAGCCTCGCCGTTGGCTCCGGCTTCGTCCACTCATGCACGGTTCACTGGAAGGGCAATACCTGCGTCGCCGAACACGATATGCAGGGATTGGAGCCCGTCACGGGTGATGCCATGGAAGTGAACCTTCACAATCTCAGGAGACTCTCATGACCACCAACATCAACAAGGTCGTACTCCGGCCTGACCTCCACGCGGTGATCAAGCGCCGAGCCTGGCACATGTGGGGCATGACCATCGTAATAGGAATCTGTATCCTGCTTGGATCAGCCCACATCGCGAGTGCCCTGTGGTCAGTGTGCCCCGAGCACACCGGCATCGAACTCAGCTCTGCGTAACGGTGTTACGGTTCGTTCAAACCTTTGTACGTACATATAGGTATCTGAGATCTGCAACAGATACATATATAGTTATTAGTTATAGTTATAGTAATTACACTTAAACTGTAACAGTGAATAGATTCAGTTACTTACGACTCTACTTCACGTAACCTGTATGTAACCTGTACGGTACTCGTTCATGATCTCGGCTGAGCGCCAAGCTCTAAGATCTGAGCTTCTTGTAGATCTTGCACTATATCTGCAAACACGCTACTCTCCTCCGATCCCAGTGTTCCACTTCCGAGGCACCCATGAAGGTAGCAATCGACACGCTGTTCGCAGCTGATAAGACCCCTCTAGCCAAGTCATTTCATCTCGACAATGGGGAGGTCAAAGTCGACTCCTACCCTCATGTTAAGAACTTTAATTCTATCCGCCTCAACCCCGAGGGGGTAGAGGGTCTCGCCGAAGTCGTCAAGGAGGTAGGACTCATGGGGGGTTGCCTCCTCAAGGGCCTGCTCGACCGCAAGCTGACCGGAGAACCACGCGCTGGGCACACCTTCCCTGAGGTCAGCACCAAGTGGGTATGCTTGGATGTTGACGGACTCGAAGGCGTAGACAGTGTGGAAGCATTCATCGAACTCCTTCCCGAGCCATTCCGGCAGACGTCCTACGTCATTCAGTACAGCTCAAGTATGGGCATCATCGACAAGGGGCTCAGCGCCCACGTGTTCATGATGATCGAGGAGACCTCACCGGTGGTGCTCAAGCGCTGGCTCATCTATCAGAACCTGACAATCCCCCTGCTCAAAGTGCAGTGTGGACTCTCGCGCTCTCAAACAGCCATCAAGTACCCATTGGATGTGACCACGTGCCAGAACGATAAGCTGCTCTACGTA
>Ga0114923_10001260_pt1 | contig 17838 bp, 54 predicted proteins | sample SumtaG_FD_89578 | JGI IMG/M metagenome (GOLD analysis project Ga0114923, IMG submission 89578) | Deep subsurface microbial communities from Indian Ocean to uncover new lineages of life (NeLLi) - Sumatra_00157 metaG | ecosystem: Environmental > Aquatic > Marine > Oceanic > Sediment | place: near...
CTTACATGGGATATAAACAAATCTTACTTTAGCTTTCATGCTATGGCATTCTATATCATCTATGATATTACCTTCATCTGAACCAAATACATATACTGCATCTGGAGTATGTCTGAATTCCATTGTATTATCAAAATTTAATAGTTTAACCCAATTAGGATTATCTATTGTTTGTGGGTGAAACACTACTATATTGCTTTCTTTTATATCACTAATATGATCTACTGATTCATAATCAACACGAAACCCTGCACACATTTGACGAAATATATGATCGCTTCCTTCAGGTCTTATTGCATATACTTTGGTCAAATATCATGACACGACCTTGTTAAATGACAGTCTTCACACTGACCAAAACTTCTGCATATTCCTAATCTCTGCCAGTTTCTTTTGTCAAGACATTTATCACATAAGAACATTAATTATCCTCTCCAAAATGAACATCTCCGTTTTTACTTATCTTTATATCTTCATAAGGTGCTATTTCTCTTCTAAATATTTCTAGCTTTGCTCCTTCTAGTGCTCCTATGATATCATTATATGTTTGATATTTTTTACCGTGATCATGGAGGTATTTTTTTATCCAGTATGTGAATAAATAATTAAGTTCTCCTGCAGTCTGGGCTCCTTTCATTAGAACTCTTCTTCTTCCTGCTTTCTCTATGTATGGCATTATCTTTTAGTCCATCCTTCCTTTACTTCGAAATGTTCTCCACAATGAGGACAGTGATATATATTAAAGTATTTTAACTTGGGCATTTATTTAAGCACCACCGATAGAACTACGCCTGTAAGTGACAATCCCACTACAGAAATTATAAGACCGACTACAGCACACCAAGTTCTGATATGCTCTAATCCATTGCTATGATATCCTGTCTTTTTCATATGTGAGCCTCTACATATTTGGTGATCTTAGGGCTATATTTAGCTACCGCTTTGGCTATTGGATATGTGAATATCATTTCTAGTAATGTACCATATACAACCCAATCTACGAATTGTTCCCAAGTAAGATGTATCCAAAATAGTTGAAATGGAATTAACCATGTTAAATACATTCCCCAAACAAAGCTGGTGATGAGGATATAATCTACTACCCATTGTCTTTTATTCATGGATAGCCAGACTCCTTTCTCATCTGCTTATATATTTTTGTTTTCTCTTTTCCCCAACAGAATTCATATGCCTCATATGCTTTGTGAGTTTTCTTCCAAGGACATTGATTTTCATGTTCTATTTGTTCTGGAGTAGGTTCTCCTAACTCTATTATATCTCCACACCATTTACATCTCATTATATTTTCACCAAATATTGATCAAATTCTTGTTGGCTAAACCAATCTTGTAAAGGTCTTTTTTTGAATGGCATTCCTCTAAATACATGAGGTAGATTATCCCATGTAACTTTCCATAAATCTCCATCACGTTCAATAGTTCCTATGGTTCCTTTAGGTACTCTTGAGAAATCTACTAATGATTTTATCTTATACATTACTTACTGGCACTTCCTCACGTTCACTTAGGTCAGGTACCTCATCCATATTTGTGTAAATTGTTTTTCCTAATTTTTTAGCTAATTCATATTCATGCTTTGCCCCTTTACTCTCACCATATATTTCAGGTAACATATAAAATAACAGTGGACTAGCTTTAACATAGTTCTCATCCATCGTTAACCAAGTCTTCCAATGAATATCTCTATCATGTCTTAACCAAGGATAATATGAAAAGTGTGGACATATCGGATTGTATCCTTTTAACACTAATGCCATATAGAGATCCTCTCCGTTTTGTACATTCTTAAATATTTCACGAGCACCTAATTTGTTTCCGTTACTGATGGGTCCCGCGATGTAAATGAATCTATCCAATGCGTCACTGTCTCCTAGTGGTGTCATTGTTTTGTACCTCGTATTATTTCCAATATATGTGTATGGTATTTTTTAGGAGTGAATCTTTGATTACATCCTTTACATAGTTTTTCTCCTTGTTTATCTAAGTTACTCATTTCTCAGTCTTCTCCAAAAGTCCTTGAAGTGTTGTGGCTATTGTCATTGCATGCTCTTTCATATCTGGCGTTGATTCACTATCATTATAAACTTTTCGTTCTCCCTCAAATCTTTCCCTTACTTCAGTTAATAACTTCATTGCGTGAATAAGTTCATCATTACAGAACTTATGTACTTCTGGGTTATTAGAATCTCCAATATATACCACTACTTTATCATCTTCGATTGTTACGTAACCGAAACCTTCTCCGTTACAACTCATTTTAGATAAACCCACCTAACATTAATAGTGTTACTGTTGCCCAAGCACCTAATGTAAGACTAATTAATCCGTGTGCAGTTCTTCTTCTGTCAGATATTTCTTTTGGTTTAATATGAAATATTCCTACTAGACCACTACCTAACATAAGCACTGTTAGTATTGTAAATACTATTAGTTCGTATCCCATGATTTATCTATCAGCACAAATATGTCATATAAACCTTTCAATGAGTCTTCGGGTTTTCCTTCGTTAAACAATCCACCACGCACGTCTGACCAAAATAATCGTTCGTAACCGTTGTTTTCCTTCTCGTGCTTCTTATTTAAGTAATCCTTATCATCCTCTATTTGTGGAGGCTGGTTTAATCCTCCAAATACTATTGGTAACACAGGAGAATATCCATATCTTCGTGATATTTCATCAACATTCTTTGTATACATTTTGTATAATACCTTCGTATCCATATCATGTAATTCTATTCCTATATTGATTGTCTCATCAGCTGGTATATTAGGCATGAATTGTATTACACAGTATTTATATGACATTCTCAATCATGCCTCGTATGTTATTATTTGCAACTACATCTATTACTAAATGTACTCTAGGTGTATTTCCTTTATTTACAGCCATATGTGGTTTTCTAATATCCAAATACCATAACTCTCCTTCCTCCATCTTAGCCATTATTTCATCACCTTCCCAATCCCATGAATGGAATAATACATCGTCGTTTGTAAATAATGGTATATGTAATCTTATTATATCGCCGTCTTGAGTTCCTAAGTATTTATCTGTTTGGTCTGTATGTCTCTCTAATACTCCTCCATTTGCTTCTAGTTTCATTAATCTAACTCGTTCTTTTTTAGCTGGTATCATTTTTAATATGTGACCTATGTATGGTTCAAATTTTTTCATTAGTGATGTATCTTGTAATTTGAATTCAACATCTGAATTCTCTTTCTGCCATTTATCGCTCATCTCAGAAGGCTTTTCAATAAATGTAAATGCTGGACTATATCCTCTTAATGATACTGCACTCCACGCTTTATTTTTATTATAATTAGAATAGTGATTAGCAAACAATTTTATTAAATGTAATTCTGATAGCATAGCTCTCATTCCTGTCATATCATCAGGTGATATGTTTCCTATCTTATGTACATTCATCTTTTCTATCTTTGGTAATTCTGCTACAAGCATGTTAGTTCCTTTCTTGTATACATTGCTAATATCTGAGAATGAGTTTACTTTAATTCCTACCTTCTCGAATTTTAATTCATCTGCTATCTCATTGCCTAAGTTATATTCTGTGTTAATTATCATCCATAGGTTCTCTTTGTATTTTCCAATTATGTCTAATAGTATGTCTTTATCTCCTATAGGATTATCGATCATGCGTTCTCCTTTTTGACGAATTCCTACATCAACACTACCATATGCTTTGATATGTACCGCGTGTTGTGCGATATTCGTTGGTATCCACGCTTCTGTTTTATTAGGTAAAGACCACTCATCTAATTTGTTTTCATGTAGTAATTGAGCTACTTTGTTCTTTTTCATTTGTGCAAATGGTGATAACACTACACTATTATAATCATTAAATTTTGCTTCTATTCCTTTTAGATAATCTAACTCATACCCTTTCTGCCAGTCTTTCATTTCCTTCTCTCCAAACTTTCAATAAATGGTTTAAGGGATTTCATATCTTCTTCAAGTCTTTTTAAAACATGGTAACTTTCAAGTTCTTCTACTTTCATAGTGTCTCCTTATCTTTATGATGGAATATATCTCTACACTTCTTAGTGCAGAATGCTCTGTTTCTTGTTAGTGCTCTGCATATAATACATATTCCCATTATTTTGCTACCTTATATTGCTTAAAGTATTTCTTATAGTCTTTTGGGAATGCTTCAAGAAATCCAGCCATCATTTCAAGAGTCTGTTTTGTACAATCGTCCTTAGACTTACCTTGAGATATAAATGGTGTTCCTTTTATACTACCTATATAATATGTTCCTATTCCTTTCTGTTTTCCTTTCTTATACTTTATCTCGAAATTGAACTTCATTTATAATCACGTCGTAACATCATATTTTGCTAACTCCTTTCTTCCCTCTTCAGTTGAAGACATTCGTACCTCATTTATATGTTCCTCATAGATTATTATTGCTCTTTGTGGCATTCCCCACATTGCACTTGCTTTGGTTTCTATACTGTGTAATCCATCTTTAGTTACTCCGTTTTCTTTTAAAAATACATTAATTGCTTCATCTATTCCTTGACGATACCATATTCCCATTTCCTCACCGCATTCTTTGAATTTCTCTTTGTTCATATGTTCATAAAGGTCTATTACTCCTTCAGGATATTTCATCTTTCCCATCATTTCTGTGTTTGCAGTACCATCATCATTTGGTATTGGTCTATATGTTTTTTCTTCTATTTCTATTCTCTTAAGCACCATACCAACACCATCTACACTTTGTGTATTTTCCATCTTCCCCAAAACATGCTGGTTCTCTTTTACATTCCTTACAAACACTATTCATTATCATTCCTCCATATATTTTCCTTGAATCTTGATTTATATCTCTTGTCATATTTCATACTATATTCAGGCGATGGGCATTCGCAATACTTTGAAACTATTCTCCAAATATCTTTATCAGTTAATTTTAAATCTTTTAAATTATCCTTGTCGCTTTCCTCTGTTACCATATTACCACTTCTCTCTTTTAGGATTCTTTTCAGCTAATATATCTGTTAGGAATTTAATCCATATATCTTGATGACCATGTGATTGCTTTTGTTTATCAAAATATTCTACCTCTTTCACTAACTCTTCTACATGTCCTTCTATAATATCAATTATACTCTTTTCACTCATGGGTTCCATACTCCTGTTAGATTAAGTGGTGTTCCACATGCCATTCTATGTCTTAAACCAGTATAACCGCTCACGTCTTTCTTTGTGTAAATCATACAATCAATATGATCTAATAATTTAGTTTGTTTCTTCTCTTCCTCTAATATCAATTCAGTTATATGTAATATTTTATGATCATCCTCCTTTTGTGTTGTTACATTATACAAACCGCCAAATTCACCTTCATACGTTCTAGTAAATTCCATATGACCATATACTTGTTGTCCTATTACAAATCCAAGAATAACAAACCCAGCTATTCCCATAACCAAAATTAATGCTAGTGTTTCCTTATTCATTTCTTTACCTTCCTCGCTTTATAACTCCACATCTCATCAAATCCTGTGGTTGGATTACGTATTTCTACCTCTCCTGATTCCATTACATGTTGTTTCTTCATAACAGCCTGTATAAATGCTTCTAACTCTTTATTCATTTCTAAATGCCTCCGATTTAGCTTGTGTGTATCCATGTGATGTCTTATCATCCCATTTAAAGTCTGGATTGTCTAATGTACATTTTCTAAGTAATTCTAAATCATATTGTAATTGTCTTATTCCCTTCAGCACATCAGCTACTATTGCTGAGCGTAAATTAGCACCATTTAACATTGAATACATTGCTCCACATTTCTGGCACATTGCGTCTATTTTATTGTCTTTCATACTTTACCATCCCTCAAAAAATATAATTCATCCAGTACAACTCTTTTAAACAAAGTTTTATCAGGAACTTTTTCCCAGTGAATGATTTGTTGTTCTATTCTTAAGCTTTGTTCTATTGCTCTGTTACCTTCTCTCATTTTTCTTTTCTTCCATTCGTATGGCACGTTTATGTTAAAGTCTTGGTCTTTAAAGAATTCATTCATTATAATCCCATACTTGCTCTTATACTAAATACTATTGTACATCCAGTAATAAATGCTAATCCTATAATCATCCATGCTCTATCACTACTACTCATTGTATCAAAGAATTTCATATCTCAACTACCTCGTAATTACTCTCACTCTCTTGTATCTCCATCCAATGGTCTTTATAACTGTACTCTGCATCCTCTTCTTCAATAACTCTCTCAGCCCTTTTCTCTACATCTTCCCAATTCATATTATTCCACAACCAATCAAGTAATTCATACTCATCATTCATTATTGACATTTCCTCTTCAATATACTTGTTATCCCATGCTTTCATATCTTCTCTTCCTACATCACGATCAGCATAATATTTAGCTCTATCACCTGCTATCACTCCAGCTGGTATTTGGAATTTATGCCCATTACTGAATAATACTTTTATGTATTTCATACTTCACCGTTCCTCAATATAATACCAATGAGTTGATCTACTACTTTGAAGTTATTTCTTACATCTTCATCTAACTGTATTAATACTTCTGCTACCAATGCGTTTATTTTATCTTGGCGTTTATTAATGTCATTTTGTCCTACCCATAATTCTGCCATGGTTTCATTAATTTCTAATTGTCCTCCTCTAAACACATAGTCTCCACCAAAGTTAATAGCTAATAATGCAAACAGTCCTACTATTGTTATCTTATATAAATCATTGTTGTTCTTCCCAGTCTTCTTCATGCCCTGTTATAAATCCCCCTAAGCCTTATATATAGGTACTCTCATTTGTGCCAATCCCTCTCTTTTTGTGGGCATTCTACATGACCAGTTCCGTCGCAATAACTACACATATCGTCATTCCAATCACAGTGATCGCATCCTTGAACCATGTCTGTGTTAGAACATAAATTGCAAATCATTTTATAGTCAATCTCCACTTACAAAATTTGTCACAAAGTATACAGCCTTCACATGTGCATTCGGATCTAAACTGGCACATTTGCTTTTACACTGTGTGATTCTTCAATCTTTGGTAGTAAATGTTTTACATAGTAATGGTCTAAGAATCCTTTTAGATCCCTTGACATTCCCAAGAACACAGAGTTTCTCATACTCACACTATTTAAGCTAGCGAAACTCATATTGTAATCATGGCATGTTCCACATGTAGTCCAACCAAACCCATATGCTTCTCCTACTAGACATGAATGAGAATCCCCAGAATCTAAATTATATCTTTTTCCACTATCATCTGTCACTATCAGGCTTCCTTCCATTTTATGTGATAATATATTTGCCCATATTGGTGCTATTGTATGTAATACTCTTTTCTGTCTATTTGTTAATGTATTATAAATTAGATTGTCATCCCACATTTTTCTTTGTAGTTTCTTTAATACATTAACTTTCTCTGGCTCTATCTCTACAAGCTCAGTGGTTTTGACATATTTACCTATTGAGTATTTATTCTCTTTTTTAATTAATCTAAGTGGTTTTAATTCTGTGCTCATTTCTTACTCCTACGTCCAATCCCATTGACATTTATCACTAAGATATTTTACTAATATTAATGGAATTAAAAATCCAAACATAACTCCTAGTACTCCTTCGCCTTGAGATATACCTATGTCTACTATATAATATATAAAAATCCCCCAATAGATTATTACGGTTGAGAAAAATATTAGTGCCCCAGTACTTGTTGTTATACTCATTTCTTACGTTTCTCCTTCATGTCATCGTGGAGTCTATCAATATCTCCTTCTCCAGCGAATCTACCTTGCCATATCTTAAATAATTCTAATTGTTCTACGCCTTTATCATCTGTATTAAATCTCCATTCAGTCATTGATGTTTGACCAAATGCAAATATTCTATCTCCATCTTTAACTACGAAATCAGTCATCTTCCATCATCCTCAAACTCTACACATGGGCATATTTTATCATGTTTTGATGCTACATAGGTTTTAATCAATCCTCTAGTCTTATGATTCTTAGATGGTCTTCCATCAAGATAATCTTTCAATTTGAATCCAAGTGCTATTAGTGCTCCACCTACAACTCCTACCAAGTTACCACCAAAGAATCCAATCAATACCATATCTCCTAATACTGGTAGTCTATCATTACCTCTATAAGTATCAGCAAAATCCATAGCACCTGCACATATTACTACAAGTGTTAAGAATATTAATTCTGCTTGTACTAACCAAGCATTATCCTGTATTGCATATGGTAGTTTTCTCCATGGTGCTACAAATGATATCAAGAATATTGATGCCAAAACTGCTCTCATATATGGACATAAGTTTATTGGTCTTGGTGTTCCGTTATAACTTTCTATTTTATGTGGAAATACATAATTTGTTGCTTTATAATGCCATGAGTTTTTGCTGAATTGTACACAACCGTCGGTCATTTAACTTTCGCTCTCACTATAAATGACTTTTCTCTATCAACTTCATATCTACTTCCACATAGTGGCTCAATATTTAATCCTAATTTGTCTGAGAATGCAAAGAATCCATCTGGATAATCTTTAAAGCCTTTCATAAAAGTAAGTGTTATTCCGCTATCATATACACGGCTGTATGGATCTAATTGTTTTTTATAATGTGTAATGAGTTTATTTAATCTTGGTTTCAATCTTTCAAGACTATCTACTGCAGTTGTATGTATTTTTATTTCTTCAGTTAGTTTTTGTGAAGGTGTCTTCTCTACTACTTTGGCTTTCTTTTTCTTGCTGAATAATCCCATTAGATATTCACCGTCACTCCAATGAATGCAATTACTATTAATATAACTACTATTCCTACTATGGCTCCTTCTTTGTAATTAGTCTCTCCCATTATACTGCACCCCATCCAATTACTTTTGATGCCTCAGTCATGAGATAAGTAACTATAACTACAGTTCCTGAAAGAATTAAAAGTCCTAGTAAATCGTTTCTTTCCATTTAGATTCCCTTCTGACTTGCGTTTAATCTACCTGTAGTCATTACAGCTAGTCCACCAGCCTTTGGCATGTAGATATGAAAGTTATGATCCAAATCATTTATTGCATATCTTGGTAGAAAACCTTTTAAGACATATCCATTAATTGGATGCTTTCTTTCAAAATTAATACCTCTTGCATGAACGCCTAGTATGTCTCTGATATTTGCTAATGTTGCTTTCATTATCATATGGTAGATAAATCTGCTAATATAAACCTACTTCTTTTTTTCCTTCTTAAGCTGTTCGTCTAACTCGTTTTCCCGCTTTGTTACTGTTTCTTCTCTCTCAGTTAGATCCATCATGTCCTTTATCTTTAGATTCATTTTGTTTATTGCAGATATAATATTTGGATTATTCTTCATGATAGCAAAGCACCCACAGCAAAACATTTGTGGTTCACTACCAGTTTTCTTACAGAAGTCAAAATACTTTATTGTTCCCTCTTCTCCCAATAATTTTATTATTTTATCAGGATAGTGTATCTTACCTTCACAGCTCATACATTTCATATCAAAGTCAATTTTTATCTTTGGTGTTGGAGTAGATGAACATTCTTCATTTGATGGAAATGGAAATCCTGCTTGTTGTCTTTGTCTCATCAATTCACTAGCTCTAACAACAGGTCTTGCTTGATCTGGGAATCTCCTGTTTAATTCTTCTTGAACAGTAGCATCTAATTCTTGTCGTGCTCTATTTGCTTGTTCGAACGCTTGTGCGAATCCTACTTCTGATGGATGTCCTCTATCCATACTAAATCTTCTTGTTGGTAAAAGGTCTTCTCCTTCCTCAGGCAATATGCACGGGTATCCATTTGGATCTAATGCAGTTTCTATTGGGCTCTCATAATCTACACTATCAGCAAAAACTGACACTAATACATCTCCATCACTATTTTTAATTCTTATCTCATCTCCTCTACGATCAGCATTAATATCACCACTCATAGGATCAAAGCTATCTGGATACGGCATGCTAGGAGTTGTTAATTTAGTTCCGTGATCATCTACAAATTCCATTACTACACTAACTCCATCGTGATCTTGTCTAACATCCGTTTTCATTAATCTAAGCGGAGTATAAGGAATAGGAGGTGATCTCCTTTGTGGCATTTAACCACCTGAAACCATTGGTATTGCTAATATTGTATCAGTTGTTTTTAGTATTGTGCTTCCTATTGCCATTTCGCCATTTACTGACAAAAAGAACAAATTAGAATCCTGTCCAAATTCTTTTTCTAGCAATGCTTGTACTGTAGTTTCCTTTTCAATTTCTATTTGCTGTAGCTTCATAGAGATATGAATCGGGGTCTAAGTATATAACTTTTATGACCACTTAGGATGCTTCTTTTCTATTTTCTTGAATAGTTTAGCTGTGTGCCATTGAAGAGTACAATAAGCTGTACCTACAACAAATACCAGTGCTATTGGTATTGTAAACATATTTGGTTCTCCCCAAAGTGTTATGCCTACGAATAATATTACTATTGCTAAATGGGCTAATGCTATTTTACCATAGTGTTTAATCAATCTAAAATCTCCCCATACATATCAGGTTGACATACACAGTTAAAGTGCTTGCATTTTTCACATATATTTTCTGTTCCAATACTCTTTGCGAATTTCTCAGCGTCTCTTATTGATATTATTTCCCTTATACCATGATGCTCTAATATTATTGGTTTATCAGTCATTTTTGATCCCTTATCCTTTCTAGTATTTTTATTATTTTATCTAGTTTATCTATATATGGATTCTCTACTCCTCTTACCATTCTATCTGTGATAAAATAATGATCTTCATATTTTGTATCTTTAAAAATAGTGTAGAGTTCAGCATGAATTTTATTCAATGCTTCTATTGATGCACCTTCAAATACTAATATTACTGGCTCAAAGAATTTACTCATCTATATTCAAACCCCTCAAAATCCCATTCTCTAGACGCATCAAATATATGACTTATTTTCTCTTGTAATTTACTTTGTCTCTCTTGCCAATCATCACCTAATACTATTCCATAATCTTTATAGAGTTGATCTTTTCTTTGGTCATCATAATACGGGAATGCCTGTGATAACACTTCTCTAATCATGAATAATTCCATATTATCTAACAATACTTTAGCTTTCTTTGTTTTAACAGTTAGGCTCATTTCTTTTTCTCCAAAATCTTTTTTGCTATCTTCATGATTTGTACTGCTAGTTTTCTATTGCCTTTTGTATTCAATCCTTTATTAGCCATTTTAGTATAGAACAAAGCTTCTCCAATCATAAACTCTTCATCAGGTATGTCATTCAAATCTGTGTGTTCTCCCCGTGCTTCTTTCCCTAATTGATCTAATGCATATGCTCTATTTGCATCCGCTATAATCTCTACTGGTTTAGGAACTTCTACTCCAAAATCTCTCATTATATCTCTTATTGGATTACCCATTGATGGTATGATAAGGGATTAAACTATATAACTTGTAAGTAAAAGGTACCGACGACAGGGAGTTTCCCCACCGCTCGCCTACGCTAATTTTACCCATGAGCCGAAGCATCATCAAGGCTTGTTTCGCGGACACTCAGATATCGTGATACATCGATTTCACCACCGCTTCAATTTCAACGACTACCACTTAAGGATCAATGTCGTGCTAGTGGGCTCACATCAGCAATCTCCCAGCTTCGGGTCGGAGTTCTGTCTGAGAAGTGTCTAGGCTTACCGTCAGTATATACCCCTACATTCATGCACTATAAAAAGGTTTGTGTGTTCGATTTAACAACTACTATAATATATTTTGAATATAACTCTATCAGTAATTCCCATCAATAATTTATATCTTACTATATCATATCCACGGTTATCATCATATCCATTATCCCATAACCACCCATGTATGCTTTCATGTGGGATTAACATGATCACCTGTTCTATTACATCTTTTAATGGTTTTTTCCAGCTCTCATGCTTATTTAAAAATATGGTATCTGTGTATTCTACATTAGCACTAGCTACAAATGCATAATCCTTACCTTTCACAGTTCCCCTTCTTTCATCCGCGAATTTAATATCAGACCCATAATTAGTCATATTGAATTACCTCATTATTCTCATCATGACCATATTGTAAATCACAATAAATCCATGCAAACTCATGAAAGAATCCTTTATCTGTTTTTTCTTTATAACGATTATATTCTACTGCATCGAATAACCATTGTATATTACTTTCTTCACTCATGTTCTTCACCACATGAGCACTTTAATAAACCTTGCTTTTTCATCATCTCTACATCATGTTCTAACCAACATGCACTACAAATCCATATATCACATTCTTTACAAAATAATGGTATCTCGTTTTTAGAATCACAATTTGGACAATCCCAATCAGGAACTTCTATGTCAAACATTTTTCCTCCAAAAATTCACTCTTACCACAATTCCAGCATGTTCTAGCTAAATATGCTATAGGTCTATTTGTAGAACATTGATAATGTTTTAGTATATCACAGTCTTTACAATCTGGATTCATACACACTCTCTCTTTATTCATAAAAATTCTCCTTTACCCACAACCAATAGTTCTTACTATATAATTTTGGCATGCCTTCGTGTAATACAATATTTCCGCAGACATGACAATCTCTACCTATCATGATAGACCATTTCTTACATTCAAAACAATAATTCATTCTGGCTCAGCCCTCACAGCTATACCCCAATGTTCTGCACAACAATATGGAAAGTATTTATCTTTAGGTTGACTCTTATTGCATTTACTACAAGGAACCTTAACTTTTTTCTTCTTCGGCATTTAAATCATCTCCTAGTTTATTCAGTGCTTTAATAAATATTAATCTTTGTGTTTCCCATTTATCGCTGTCACTTAATCTTAAATGTGCATATATGTCTTCTTCGAAATGACCCTTTATTCCCTTTTCCTTTATATGTCTTATTAATCTAAATTCTATTCTTTCTTTTGGCAAGTTCTAAACCTTCCTCATATGTGATACCGAGTCCGTGATTATGTTTTCCCCAGTGGCACACACAAAGGCAATATGTCCTCCATAAAGCCTGCTTCTTTGTAAGCTTCTTTGGCTTGAATACGTGTCCACAACATCTACATTTATCATACCAATCACTTAGAGTTTTTCACCTTTCCTGAATGTATAGTCACATGACTTGCATATTAATGTTCCTTTCTTTACAAACCTAATATCCTCTGATTTATTACATTTAGGACAGCCCCGCCTTTTACTTGGTAGTTTATGTTTTTTATTAGGGTGTGGTTTAATATCCTCTTTTCTACCATATACTTTGAATCCTCCATACAGTTTATGAGTTGGATTTTCTAGTTGGTGTTTTTCTCTCTCTTCTTCACTCCAACATACAAAACTTCCTTTTGGATGCATTACTACTTCATAAACAGTCAATCCTGCATTACAAGTTAGGCATTCCCATCTGTAACCCATTAGTATTCTCTCTCACTACATTTAACTCCATTTATAACTTTTTCTCTGTTTAGTATATCAGGTGTAAATGGTCTACATAATATATCTCGGAATAATCTTCTTCTATCATCATAGTATTTCCATCGTAGTTTGAATATATCAAGTCTTGATAGTTTTTTGTTTAGCTCACATCTGATATGAAAACCTTGAGAGTTAGGTGATATCATTATATTTACTTTCTTTATACTGGGTTCTTTCTTTAATTCAGGAAGATGTTTTAGATGTGATAGACTATCCCAATCTAAATTCAGCTTCATTAATATCCTAAACTCTCCATCCACTTTCCTAATTGTTTGAAATCCCAACCATGGCTTTTATATTCTATACATCTACTAACTCCCATTACTATTCCACTTGGTATTGCTGTATCATAATAACCTGCATCACTAGTACTATTATTTAGATGTGGTAATAATGATCTCATATTTGCTTGAAGAGAACATACTGGACATTGGTATATTTTGGTCTTATCAATTCCGTAGAAATCAAGCATCTTAAGTATATCTTCTTCTTTTGTCGGAGGTATAGTGAAATGTTTTTGTGTTACTGTATCAAAATATTTTGGCTCTACAGGTACTTCAATATGATAATCCATATGTGATGTATACAGATAAGGTTTTGCTTCAACCGTAGCCGTAGGTGCAATATCAGGTGGATGTGCTCTCTTACATTGTAGGAATCTAAAACTTATGCCCAAAGTATAACAACCCTAATCCTAACGCACAGTATTCTTTCTCGCTAGATCCTTCATATTCTTTACAAAAGTAGCTACTACATTGTTTTTCTGTTGCATTAAGGAATACTTGACTTAGTTTATGTTGTACTTTCTCATCAGTCTTCTCTTCCTGTACTTGTATTTGTTCTTGAGCCTGTATTTGTTTACTCATGAGATTTGTTATAATGTATAGGTAATATAAACCTATTAGACAACCCAGCTCTTTGGAGATTTTATTTGTATGTGTATCCAACCTGTAGGAATTATATGCATTATTCCATCTTTAGTTTTTAATCTATGAGTTCCAGATGGTCTTACAATTAACTCTTTAACATTTTCCAATGAAATTATATCGTTGTTAGGAAATGTGTATGCTCTTTCTATCTCATTTAATGTGGTTTTTATTCCGTTAATCATCTTCATCAGTTATCCACTTAGCTAATATAAACCAATAGATTCCTTCTAGTATTTCCCCTATCATTGAGATTCATCAGCCTCATGCTCTAATGCCTCATTTAAGTTATTCCAAAATTGTTTATTAAATCTTAGTTCTTCTGGGCTTGGATTTAATTGTTTATTTATTATTACTTCACCATCACCCATTATTGATAACATGTAACCATTCTCTAATAATGTCTCTACTTGATCACCGAATATAGGAACCTCTACGCTCCACTGTTCATATTTTAATCCAGCGAACTCTTGGTTCTTTAGCTTTATAATCTTCCTATCTGGAATTATATCATATATGTTCTTCAACCTTTATCCCCCACTGATACCCATGACCATCCTTGTCTGACTTTTCTACACTGTAATGCAAAACACAAACTAGCGAGACTGTCCGAAGGGTGACTAAATTGCTTACGCTTCTTTTGTTTAGGATCTGCACTAACATCTTCTTCTAATGTTTCTGGCATATCTACTCTAACTAATGAAGTCCAATCATGATAAATGAAATCTAAATACTGTTGTGTTTCTGGGTGATTTGGTATCATAAATCTTGTTCTTGTATAATCTTCCTCTAATGGATGCTCTGGATGTGGTACGTATTCCTCTAAGAAGTCAATGAACTCCTGTATCATTTGTGTTTTATCTACCTTTAGTGATTCTCTTACTTCACCATGCTCATCTAATTTCTTGATATATTCTAATATTGGTTTTGTCTCATCACCTATAGTTCTAGCACCATAAAAGTTGTTACTACCAACACCTGTGTACATCACACCACTTTTTCTATTAGCTCCCCCGTCTTGAATTAACATTACTTCATTAGCAACATATCCCAAGTCTCCTATTCCTATATCACATTTAGCTGTCTTAAACATCCAGTTAATATATTCTGCTTGGTCTAATTGGTTTTCACCCGGTCTTGGCTCTAGTAAAGCTAGCTGTACTCTATTCAAACTTGCTTGTACTTTATCACTATCTTTTATTTTCCATATAATTAATATTGCAATAACTGTTTGTGATGGACTACCTGAACCAAAGTCAACACCCATACAAACTAATATGTTCTTTCCATATGCTTCTTTCAAATCACCAATCTGTTCTGGAGTTAATGTTTTCATATAATTATAATCTTTCTGACAATCCTCAATCATCTCTCTAGTAATTGGTCTTCTTTCTGCCTTTGAGAATTTACCAAGTACGTGTGATGTATAAAGAGCACGACTAAAATGTTTTCGTTTCCATTCTATTGAGAAGTTTGCATCTACATCATAATCATTTATAGCTGACTCTATTGTTAATGGTATTGTTGGAAATATGTGTTGTGGTAACCAATACCCATGCCAGTGTGTTGCTTTAGGATTTGTTATTTCCCAATGTCCTCGCAATATATCTTTCATGTATTCCCCTACAATTAATCCACGTTTCTTTCTGCCTCTGTGGTCTGTAACTATTCCAAACTGTAATTTATTTCTCCAATCCATATCATCATATACCCATACTCTTTGATCTGTTCTAAGCCATTGTTCTTCATATGCTGAACCACTTTCACCCCCAATACCAAGTACAGTTACTTTACCTTGTGTCTGAGTCATTGTTAGTGTTACTTTATGAAAGTTTTCTATATCCTGATATTGTGCTTCGTCCAGCATTACATGGTCTAGTGATTTACCTTCAACGTGAGCATATTGATTATGATCAGTTGTAGCATAAATTACAGATCCATTCTTTAATGATATTTCCCCCACGTTACCTAGATAGTTTCTTGGGAATTGCTTTAATACTGGATTTGATTCAAATGTACCATATTGCAGTTTCTGTCTTGAGAAACCTGATCTTGATATCTCATCGAATGTTACATAACACACCTGACTTCCTGCCATGGAGGTGGTTTCATTAGCTAATACGTCAGTAGTATATGTTGATTTAAATATCTGTCTTCCACCAATAATGAATTTATTTGGCTGATTATCTCTATATATGTCCTCCCAAAATGGTGCATGTAAAAAGTTTCGCGGTCTATTCTCTACCAATGGTCTTGCTACTTCAATCCATTTAAATGGGTCTTGAGGTAATTGAGGTAAATCTACTCCCATTTCAGGTAGGATGTCTTCCGCTCCCCTGATGTATTTATTCATATAATTTCTAGATGAGGTCATTTGTCTCCTTTTCCGTTATGGCTTTCTTCATGCTCTTTAAGGCGGGTCCCGCACCTGTCATTTCTACTACCAATACCTCAATTCGATCTAATGCCTGTTGTATTTTTAAAAAGTCTTCAATATCATCTGGGTTCTCTTCAGGATGTAATGTATCTCGTATAGCATATAATTTACGTAAACTCTCTTCACTCCTTTTAGTAAAACTCATGGTCATGTGGCTATATCCATGATGGGCTAAATCATCTACCCATTTATCAGATACGAATTTCTTAATCCATTTCATATCCCTTTCTATTGTTCCTCTGCTTACTCCTAACTCATCCGCGATTGTTTGCTCAGTTTTGTATAGAGCTAGCTCATTAACCTGTATACGTCTATCGTATAATTCCTTTTGCTTCTCAGACATATTCTCATAATCTACGTTTGCAAGAATTTCGTCATCGTTTGGTTCCATCACTTCTCACGCCTAATCCATCACTTTTATTACTTAATAAGCATATATTACCTTTTAGGCACAAATAGCTGGGTATCTCCTAGTTTTGAAAGTTACCCATATAGTATATTGACATGTCAATAAATGACCGTATATGGTCGACTATTCCCGACCAAACACTAAAAACCTGACCATAGTATGCATACTAAGCATACTGTTGTGAGTAATACTCATCTTCATTGATTAAATCTAATTTCCTCTCTAGGCTGGTTAATCTGTATATCTGTCTTTGTGACAATTTATCCAATTCCTTCATTCTAGCGTGTAATGCTTTTGATTTCTCATCATAATTATTATCTACCTTGACAGAATAACTAAATCCACGAGGATGTTTTTCATAAATTTTGTTTAAATGAGAATGATATTGTTCACTTAGTTTATTATACTCCTTAGCAAATAAAGTGAGTTTCTCTTCAGTCTTCTCAACTGAAGCGGTGAGCCTACATCTCTCACAATTACAATCGTATCTCA
>Ga0114923_10001261_pt1 | contig 17835 bp, 8 predicted proteins | sample SumtaG_FD_89578 | JGI IMG/M metagenome (GOLD analysis project Ga0114923, IMG submission 89578) | Deep subsurface microbial communities from Indian Ocean to uncover new lineages of life (NeLLi) - Sumatra_00157 metaG | ecosystem: Environmental > Aquatic > Marine > Oceanic > Sediment | place: near...
CTATTGCTGTATCTAAGCTAGTTATAAGAACATGTTGTGAATCACTCGGGGTAATATTTGCTCCAATGCCTATTCTGCCGTCATCAGTTATTCTTAATCTGGTATCTGCTCCTGAAAGACCTGCACTCCCAGGTCTAAAATCTAAATCTGGAACAGTGCCAGCCGCATCATCATTCCAAGATAAAACAGCATTGGTTGGGCCTTGTACGAAACGAAAAACCTTATCTCCTGAAAAGAACTTAAATCCTCTTTGAGTGCCATTCGTATCTTGAGTAGTAATCATCGGATTCCCCCCACTATCCTGCCACTCAGTGAGGTTTCCCGTCTGACTTGCAATTCCCTTCACTGTGAAAGCTGTGGCTGTAGTAGCTTGAGAATGAATGGTTATTCCTGCTGTGAAGTCTCCGAGAATAAGAGGAGTGGTAGTGTTGGAGTTGGCTATGTAGAGTTTGTTAGATTCTGTTGTAAGTTGAGAGCCAGCTAGGTAGCCGAGGAGGACATTATCTGAACCTGTAGTAACTGCTAGTCCAGATTGATAGCCAAGAAAAGTATTGTTGTTTGCACCAGTTAAGACTGCCTTACCTGAGTCTGTTCCAATAAAGGTATTATTTGAGATATTTGATGAGTCATTAACTCCCATCCCAGCATCACCACCAATGGCTATGTTCCCACCACCAGTTTCGTTATATCTCAACGATCCTGAACCTATGGCAGTATTTAGTTGACCTATTGTGGCTTGTTCTTGAGTAAAGACTCCCACAGCAATATTGCTGTTGCCTGTATATGCCCTTAATGCTCTATAGCCCATTGCAAAATTAGAAGAACCAGTAGAGTTGGTGACTAGAGCTTCTCTTCCGATGGCGACATTATTATCTCCAGAGGTCATTGTATCCAAAGCACGATATCCAACTCCAGTGTTATTTACTCCATCTGTAAGACTAGACAAAACAAGGTATCCTACTCCAGTATTGGCATCTCCAGTGCTTGTAACATTCCCCGCATCATTACCTGCAAAATAATTAGTAACATCAGTATTCCCATCACTAAAGATAATTCCTCTCTCATCTACTCCACTAAGTACGTTGCCTAATGAATCCTGCCACTCAGTGAGGTTGGCTGTCTGGGAGGCTGCTGCTTTGATTGTGAGGCCTACTGTTGAACTTGAAAAACCATTGATCAAAACATTGCCATCGTTGTTCACAAAAAGTTTGGCAGTTACACTAGCAGCTTGACCAGCAGTTCCAGATGGTGCTGTTCTCACAGCCCATCCATCATCTTGAAAATAGTGCATGACAGCCACCCCATTCGCCCTATACTTAAAACCACTTCCATCCCAGTATACATTGTCTGCAATCCAGTTGTTATTCACTGCAAAACTCTGTATCTCTAACGCCCCAAACTTAGCAGAACTATCTGTTGTGCTTCCTAAAATGGTTAATTTACCATTAGGATTTATAGACGCTTGAGGTGTCCCACTACTATTCTGCCACTCAGTGAGGTTAGCAGTTTGGGAGGCTGCTGCTTTAAAGACTGCTACCTTAGTAGAAGCATTTAGTGGCAAAACTGTTAATGCACCCAATCCCGTATTGGTATTTACTTGTACAAACCCTTGGTTGGTATCTACTCTCAACCTATCAGCGCCAGATACATTTTTAATTGCAAATGCATTACTATCAGTAAAACGAACATTGAATCTTGAATAATAAGTAGTGAAACCTTGTCCACCAATGTCCATGATTTCAGAATTATCACTTTTGAGAACTTTGAAGATATCGTTAGTCGCATCATCATCCGTGGTTTTGAGAACTAGGGCTGAGGAAGTAGCAGTTGCAACATCAATTTGCAAAGTACCAGTCATGGTATCCCCAACAGTATCTACCCAGATATCCCCAGCACCTCCTGAGATAAGACCAAGATTAGTTCTTGCAGTGGCAACATTGGAAAGATCAGATAGGTTATTAAGTACTTGAAGATATCTACTATCTAAAGTAGTACCATCAGCGATATCAGAGATAGCAGCTTCAACATTGTCAGTGGTAAAGTAGCCGCCAATATCAGCAAGATCCACATCGCTTGCATTTGCAGTATCCAGATCAGCAATAGAAGAACCAGATTTACTCACCTTCCCCCACCCTATAGATGCACTATTAGAAATATCAATGTTTGTGATAGTGCCGTCAAATATCTTGCTACTTGTGACTGCAGAATCTGCAATCTTCGGATTAGTAACACTAGCATTAGCTAGATCGATTGTGATGACCGTGGTCGGGAATGTATCTCCCTCTTCAATATTTAGCGCATTTAATTCTTCTGTGATAAGTTGTGCAACGATTTCTGTTATCTGATCCTCATACTCAAATATGAGATTGTTTTGATCGTCTTTGATTTCAGCTTCAAGGATTTCACCATTTTCAAGTTCTATATAGAATTTCCCAACAGGCTGACCCTCCTTTGTGCTTCCTTTCATCACACGAGCTGTAGCAATAGTCCCATCAGTAAGTTCGTATTCGATAGTAGTGAAGACATCGTCAGCAAGTTTGTCATAGGTGATCGATTCTGCGTAGACGTCACCCAAGCGTATTTTTTCTATTTCGTCTGCAATACTATTATTCAAAAATGAAAATATTAAAATTATGCACAGGAGAAATCCAACAGTGATTCCAAAGAAGAAGTTTATTTTTTTATTTAATGCGACTCTAATTTGTTCCAAATGAGTTCCAATTAAATGTAATGTCGGTTGTTTGTGCCTCGCTAAGTTCGATTGTGAAACCATCTTGTGTGACATCCTTGAGCCAATAATTGCCTGTGAAGAAGCCTGTTGAGGTTGCATTTACTATTGGTTCGGTATTGTAGGAATCTGCGAATTCAATCTGTACTTCTGTTGTCCCTATTGGTATGACTGCTTGACCAATATTATTACCACTAAAGTAAGCTGTCCCCTGTACATCGAGATTGTTTCTAGCGGTAATAATGCCGTTGAATATTGCTTCGTTTTGAACTTCTAGGCTATCAATTTGAAGAGCGCCATTAGCGATCTGTTCTCCAAGCTGTAATGCAGTGATTTGTTGTTGTTGTTCTTGGATGGCTTTGACAAGAAGTGCAGTGAGTTTCTCGTATTTGACGTTTTCTACCTCCCCTTCTCCATTGTATCTGACGAGAAGCGGACTGACCTGTTCTACTTCTTCTGCGATGAAGCCGATGTCAGTATCATCGCTGCTATACCAATCCTTGTAATCAAAGGTAACAGCTCTAAGGGATAGTACAGAATCGAGACCTAAAGTAGAGTTATTAATATTTTCTTTATACCTAGCACTACTACTAACGCATCTAGTGAGTAAATATATTCCACCATTTGCACCACCATTTGTATAGCATACATTGCCTGAGCCATCGCTACTTGTAACTAGATCGCCTTCTATATCACCATCTACGTCTAGGAGAACGTCTGGTGTGTTGGTACCGATGCCGACCCTGTCAGCAGAAGCATCAGTGAACAGAAGATTAATGTCAGTATCTCCCGCTACTCTAAAGTCAGTATCAGCGTCACCACCTTCGTTGAAAACTACGTTGCCTGCATTGGTGAGGATGGCGTAGTTGAGGGTGTCTCCGATAGTCTGATCACTAATCCAAAGACCATATAAATTAGTTACTGTTTCTGCACCAGCCTGTGCAAAACCAGAGATATTTATTCCATAAGCATTACCTACTGTCCCCCCAGTAGAATCAGCAGTAGACGAAAGGGTCACTCGATATCCGTACAAATTGGCTATATCATGATTCCCTCTTTTTCTTATTCTTGATCTTTGTCCATGTAAATTTGTAATATTCCCCGTGCCACGAGTATCAACAGTGCTATCAAGTCCAAAAATACTAGAAACAGCACCACTTCCCCAAAGGGTGTAGTCAGACCTAAGAGCAAAATTCCTATCGTCAGTTGTGTTGTCATTCGCAGTAAAATTTACATCTGTTTGAACACCGCTTAAAAATTGATCGACCGCAGTTGAAGTGAATGAATTGGTTATAAAAATTGAAGTAAACTGACCACCATCTGAACCTATACCCAGATTTCCATAAGCATTGATTGCAGAAAACCTAGTCCCACTACTATCCTGCCACTCAGTGAGGTTGGCAGTTTGGGAGGCTGCTGCTTTGACTGTAAATGCTGTGGCTGTGGTAGCTTGTGAATGAACTGTTAACCCTCCATCTCCTGTGAAGTCACCTAGAATAAGAGGGGTTGTGGTGTTGGAGTTGGCTATGTAGAGTTTGTTAGATTCTGTTGTAAGTTGAGAGCCAGCTAGGTAGCCGAGGAGGACATTGGCATCGCCTGTAGTTAATAGTGTTCCTGTTTGATACCCTATTGCTGTATTATTATCTGCTCCAGTGCTTATTGTGTATAAAGATCTGTATCCAATGGCGATATTTCTGTCTACACTGGTCTGATTAGCTGCTCCACCATATCCTGATTGATAACCAATAAAAACATTACTTGCTCCACTTTGAATCCTGTTGCCAGCTAGATAGCCAACACCAACGTTATTAGAACCAGATGTGGTTAATGAGGCAAGAGAAAAACCACCAAGTGCAACATTGTAACTTGGGCCATTAAGTAATTTTAGTGCTTCACTGCCAAAAGCTAAATTTTGTGTCCCCGTTTGGAGGCTTGTCAATGTGTTATACCCAAATCCAACATTATATGCTCCACTTACTAGAGCATTTAATGAATTTGTACCAATAGCTATGGTTCTTGTTCCACTCGTATCCACCTTCCCAGCATTGTTTCCAGCAAAGAAGTTGTCCACATCACTCCCTCCATGTGCAAAAGGTATCCCTCTCTCATCTACTCCACTAAGTACGTTGCCTAATGAATCCTGCCACTCAGTGAGGTTGGCAGTTTGGGAGGCGGCGGCTTTGATGATTTGAGAAACATAAGAGGCATTTGGGGTAGTTATTTGAAAAGTTGGACTAGCTCCGTTTTGTATTCTAGCAAGATCAACATTTGAGGAATCTACAAAGTTGAAATAGCCAGTATCACCTAGCAATACCCTTCCCTGAGTATTTGACAAATTCCAGTCAATCTTTCCACCAGTATAACTGCTAAAATCATTTGTAAACACACCATTTGGAAACAACCCCCTTTGTGATAAGAAATCACCATCTGCTTGTACTTCGGCCAACACCCCACCACCACTATTCTGCCACTCAGTAAGGTTGGCGGTTTGGGAAGGGGCGGCTTTGATTACTGCTTGAACATCAGTTGCAACACCTCCAACAACTGTGAATTTACCTAGAGCAGTATCACTACCAATAACAAACTTATTTGTAGAAAAAGCCCCAATATAACTTGTACCCTGAGCAGTAAAAACTATTCTTTTATTATTTTCCTTAAACAAATTTAGTACACCAGTTCGATTCCATGAATCAAAGTCCATTGCAGGCAAACCGAGAGAATCTCTAACTGTTAATTTACCCCCACCACCTGAAACATTTGTAAAAGAAAACGTGTTTTTGTCATTACTATCCCATAAAGACATCTGCCCAACTGAGTTAATCCTCGCCCTAGTAACTCCATTACTATCTTGTATCTCAAATATATTCTTTGTCGTATCATCATCCGTGGTTTTGAGAATGAGGGCTTCATTTGTAGCAGTAGCAACATCAATTTGCAAAGTGCCAGTCATAGTATCCCCAACAGTATCAACCCAGATATCCCCAGCGCCACCGGAGACAAGACCAAGATTGGTTCTTGCAGTGGCAACATTGGAAAGATCAGAGAGATTATTAAGAACTTGAAGATATCTACTATCTAGAGTAGTACCATCAGCAATATCAGAGATAGCAGCTTCAACATTGTCAGTGGCAAAGTAGCCGCCAATATCAGCAAGGTTGACGTCACTAGCGTTTCTAGTACTCAGATCAGCAATAGAAGAACCAGATTTATCAATTTTCCCCCACCCTATTCCAGCGCTATTTGAGATATCTACATCTGTGATTGTGCCATCAAATATCTTACTACTTGTGACAGCGTTATCAGCAATCTTTGGGTTAGTAACACTAGCATTAGCAAGATCGATTGTGATGACCGTGGTCGGGAATGTATCTCCTTCTTCAATATTTAGCGCATTTAATTCTTCTATGATAAGCTGGGCAACAATCTCTGTTATCTGATCTTCATACTCGAATATGAGATTGTTTTGATCATCCTTAATTTCAGCTTCAAGGATTTCACCATTTTCAAGTTCTATATAGAATTTTCCAACAGGTTGGCCTTCCTTTGTGCTTCCTTTCATCACGCGAGCTGTAGCAATAGTACCATCAGCAAGTTCGTATTCGATAGTTGTGAAGACATCGTCTGCAAGTTTGTCGTACGTGATTGATTCGGCATAGACATTCCCAAGTTTGACTGATTCGATTTCATCTTTTAGGTGGTTATTTAGAAGGGCAAAGATCAGTATGCTGGTAAGAAGTATGCCAGATAGAAAGGCAAATCCTGAGTTCACTTTTTTGTTTAAGGCAGCAATGTATTTAGGCACAGCAAAATATGCAAAGTACAACCAGGCTTAACGCCCTATAACAAAGATAGCATAATTATGAGGAAAAGAGTAGCAATCTAAATCACCGCAATCGCTGCGACATCATCGTCCTTCTTCACATTCATGAGCTTGACTCCTGCAGTATGTCGGTTTCTTTGAGGAAGTTCTTGGATAGGGATTCTGACGGCCTGACCGGATTCTGCCATAATTAGAAGTTCCATATCTGGGTGATCCAGGATTCTTGCTGCTGCTAATTTTCCGGTTTTGTTATTGATTCTTGCCGCGAAGATTCCTTGCCCTCCTCTGCCCTGGATGCTGTATTGTTTGAGTTTGGAGAGTTTTCCAAATCCGTTTTCTGAGACAGTGAGAAGAAAATCTTCTGTGGCTCTAATTACGTCCATTGAAATGACAAGATCATCGTCATCCTTCATCTTGATGCCGCGGACTCCCATGGTGGCGCGGCCTGTTTCTCGAACGTCTTTTTCATGGAAATGTATTGATCTGGCGTTTTTGGTGACCAGTAAGACTTCACAATCGCCGGTTGTTGGTTTGACCCAGACAAGTTCGTCTCCTTCTGTTAGTCTGATCGCGATCAGTCCATTGCTTTTGATCTTTTCAAAATCCGCCAAAGAAGTTTTTTTAATGGTGCCTCTTTTGGTGGCAAAGAATAAGTATTTATAATTTAGAGCTTTCTTTTGTTCTTGCTTGATATCCTCTTGTAAAGTATCCTCATCCAGAATTTTTCCTTCTTTGCTTTTGGTCAGAATGCTTGTGACAAGTTCATCTTGGTCAATATTGATCAAATTTATTACGGCCTGGCCTTTTGCAGCTCGGCTATATTCCGGGATTTCATATACTTTTTGCAAGAATACCCGGCCTTTATTTGTGAAAAATAGAATGTCATCGTGAGTGTTACATGTAAATACATGTGCGACAGAATCGCCTTCCTTGGTTGTCATGCCCTTCTTGCCTTTGCCGCCTCTATGTTGTTTTGCATATACATCCTGCTTCATTCGTTTGATGTAGCCTTGTTCGCTTACAGTGACTATGACCTCTTCTTTTGCAACCAAATCTTCTTCGGAGAATTCGTCAACTTTGCCTTTGACTACCCTTGTTCTTCTCTTATCTGAAAATTTTTCTTTTATTTCTTTAAGTTCGTTATTAATTATGCCTAAAACACGCTCTGGAGTAGTTATTATACCTATCAAGTCCTTGATGGTGGTTTTTATCTCTTTATACTCGTCCTCGATTTTTTTACTCTCTAGTGCCGCAAGTTTTCTAAGCTGCATGTCAAGGATCGCCTCAGCCTGCCTTTCGGAAAGCTTGAATTTTTTCATGAGTTGGGTCTTGGCTGTGTCTGCGTCCTTACTGCCTCGAATGGTTTTGATTACTTCGTCTAGATTGTCCAGAGCGATCATTAGTCCCTCTAGAATGTGCTCTCTCTCTCGGGATTTGGCAAGGCGGAATTCAGCTCTCCTGATCACGACCTCTTGCCTGAACTGGACAAATAGTTCGAGAATTCTTGGCAAGCTCAAAATCTGCGGTTCTCCATCCACCAATGCAATCATGTTGGCGTTATAGGCCTTTTGCATTTCAGTGAATTTGTAGAGTTTGTTGAGAATTGTCTTTGGTTTCCCATCTCGTTTGATGTCTATGACAATTCGCATACCTTCTCTTGAGGATTCGTCTCGAAGGTCAGCTATACCTATGATTTTTTTGTTTTTTACAAGGTCTGCAATTTTGACTACCAACCTGGCTTTATTTACCTGATAAGGAATTTCAGTGACTATGATTTGGTATCTTCCTCCTTTGGTCTCTTCTATTCGAGCGATCGCTCTTGTGACAATTTTTCCTCTGCCTGAGGCATAGGTATTGATAATTTCTTTTTTGTCATACATTGTTCCGCCGGTTGGGAAGTCAGGTCCTGGAATGAATTCGTATAAATCTTGTGCACTAAGCTCGGTCTTGAATTTTGGAAATCTACTCTTTTTGAGTTTTGCCAGGTCTTCTACAGTTTGAATTTGTTTGTGGTATTCGGCGTCTTTTTGTTTTGGGCTTTCTATGAGCTTGTTTCCGTTTTTTGTGATATGCGAAATTGCATCAATGACTTCGCCAAGATTATGAGGAGGAATTTTTGTGGCCATTCCAACAGCGATTCCATCAGCTCCATTGAGAAGAAGAGTAGGAATTTTCGAAGGCAAAATGGTTGGCTCCAAGGTGTTTCCATCATAGTTTGGTATGTAGTCAACAGTTGCTTCATTGATGTTATCAAGCATGGTCATTGAAAGTTTTTGAAGCTTTGACTCTGTGTATCTCATTGCAGCAGGGCTGTCACCATCAATTGATCCAAAGTTTCCTTGAGGGTCAATCAGCTGATAGCGTGTATTGAAATCCTGTGCCATTCGAACCATTGCGTCATATACTGCAACATCGCCGTGAGGATGGTATTTTGCAATCACGTCTCCGATGGTTCTTGCTGATTTTTTGAATCCTTTATTTGGCAGAATTCCAAGCTTGAACATGGAGTATAGAATTCTTCTTTGAACAGGTTTCAAGCCATCTCGAACATCAGGAAGTGCGCGAGAGACAATCACACTCATGGCGTAATTGATATAGCTCGAGCGCATCTCTTCAACGATATTTCGCTGTTTTATTCGATCAAACTTTTTTTCGTCTGTAAGTTCGAGTTGTTCTTTGTCTGCCATGTATATTTTTCTAATTTAATCGAAATATTTTAACCTATGCTTATTGCAGCCCTTCTTGCACCCTTTGCAGCAGCTTCTTCCATAAATCCTCTTTTTCTAGTTTGGGTCCAGATTTTTCCTCCTTTTGGACCTGCCTTTAAGTTACATAACAAAAGTCCTTCTCCTCCGAGTACCCAGTTAAAAGGACCTCCTTTTACTACTTTCATACCAAAATCAATATCATCCTCATAGGCAAGTAAATTGCCTTGATCAATTTCAATTGATTCATTTGGTTCAAGATCATATGCTTTTATTTCTCCACTAGCTATCAAATGCGCTTTTCCTTGTCCTGTCAATCTTTCTAAAATAAAGCCTTTCCCTCCAAAAAGTCCAGCCATAATCTTTGTGACTCTTATTTTTAAATCAACTCCTTCTTCTCCACAAAGAAAAGCTCCTCTTTGTGCTACTACACCTGGTTTGCCTTTTTCCAAATCAACTCCAAGTATTTCTCCTGCCGAATCTGTTGTTAACATAAGTTCTCCATCTCGTTTTCTTGCAGTAAATTTATTTAACAAAAGAGACTCTTTTGTCAGAGCTCGTCTTACAACTGCAGTGATTCCACCTTTCATTTTTGTCTCCATCTCCACGTCATGTCTGTTTACAGCCATTTTGCCAGTTTCAGTATAGATTGATTCTCCTTTTGGCAAATATACGCTTAGTCCTTGCAACGTATCTCCAATTACTTCATATGTTATCCCACTAGGTTCAACTTCCTTTGCTGGTGCGTCTTCAGGCCCAGGACCATTATTTACTGCCTCTGCTGGAACCTCTGGACTCATTGCACCCATTTTGGCACTCTAATAATTTATCTATATATCCAATTCCGCTGACTTACTATATGTCTGGATGAACTTTTTTCTCGGTGGGACTTCGCTCCCCATCAACATATCAAACGTTTTGTCAGCATCTTCAGCATCTTCTATATTGATTTTCTTTAAAACACGTGTTTGCGGATTCATAGTTGTATCCCATAATTGAACAGGTTGCATTTCTCCAAGACCTTTAAATCTTTGCACATTTTTCACTTCTTTGCCTTGGGCTTTCAGCTCTGCGATTTTTTTATCGCGAGACTCCTTGTCAAGCACCCAGAATGATTGATTCCCAGTAGTTTCAATTTTAAATAACGGAGGCTGGGCAACATATAAAAATCCTTTCTGAATAATTTCCTTCATGTGTCTGAAAAAAAGCGTGAGCATAAGTGTTGTAATATGTTCTCCATCAACATCAGCGTCGTTCATTAGAATGATTTTGTGGTATCTGATTTTTTCCTCATCAAATGTCTCTCCTACCCCAGCTCCAATTGCCACAACTAAGTCTTTGATTTCCTGATTTGAAAATACTCGATCAAGTCTGTACTTTTCTGAATTTAAGGGTTTCCCTCTAAGTGGGAAAATAGCCTGTGTGCCTCTATCGCGTGCTTGTTTTGCAGAACCTCCAGCAGAATCACCCTCTACTATATAGAGTTCGGAATCCTCAGCATTTTTGGAACTGCAGTCAGCAAGTTTTCCAGGAAGGGTCCCGCCTTCGAGTGCGCCCTTTCTTATAACTGCGTCTCTTGCAGCTTTTGCGGCTTTCCTGGCTTTGTGCGCTAGAATAGTTCTGCCTACAATAGATTTCGCTTCTGCTGGATTTTCTTCAAGATACAGTTTCAGTGCATCTTCTACGACTTTTCGAATAATCTGCGTAGCTTCAGGATTATTGAGCTTGATTTTGGTCTGTCCTTCGTATTGTGGGTCAGGGAGTTTGATTGAGACTATTGCGCTTAGTCCTTCTCTTGTGTCTTCCCCTGAAAATTTTAGTCCCTTTTCTTTTTCTGTAGTAATTTTTGCTAAGTAGTCATTTAGACTTTTTGTCAAAGCGATTCTAAATCCTTGCAAGTGAGTTCCGCCTTCTGGATTGATGATATTATTTGCAAAACACAAAACTCGTTCCTGAAGGTCTTTTGTATATTGAATCGCCACTTCAACATTTATGTTTTCCTCTTCTTTATTCACATAAAAAGGTTCTTTGTTTATAACTTTCTGGCTTCGATTGAGATTTTTGACATAGGATTTTACACCGCCCTCGAAATAGTATGTGAAGTGTGTTGGAAGATCCTTGTCAGCGTCAGGTCTTTTTTTGCGTTCGTCTTTGATCACAAAGGTAAGTCCTGCTGTAAGATATGCTTGTTGTCTATATTGTTGAAGAACTTTCTTAAAGCTGAATTCAATGGAATCAAATATTTTCTCATCTGGGTAAAAAGTGATTGTAGTTCCAGTGCTTTTAGCTTTGCCAACACTTTTAACTTTGGCCACAGGTTCCCCGATTTTGTATTCCTGTTTGTATAGCTTGCCATCTCTTTTAATTTCAACAATTGTTTTCGTGCTTAGTGCATTAACAACAGAAATTCCAACTCCATGAAGACCACCAGATACTTTATAGCTGGAATTGTCAAACTTACCTCCGGAGTGAAGACTTGTCATGATCACTTCAAGTGCGCTGATTTTTTTCTGGGGATGAATATCTACTGGAATACCTCGGCCATTATCTATGACTGTGACTGATCCGTCTTCGTTTAAAGTTAGCTCAATCCTATCGCAAAATCCACCTAAAGCCTCGTCAATTGAGTTGTCTACTACTTCTTTGATCAGATGATGCAGGCCCTCTACCCCGCTATCTCCAATGTACATGGCTGGGCGTTTTCGTACTGCCTCTAATCCCTCGAGAACTGTAATCTTGCTTGCGTCATAATTGCTTGTATCTTGTTTAGTAGCCATAGTTTTCCTTAAGTTGATTATACCCTTTTTTAGCGAATTTATACAGTAATGGATCCAATGAAAACCCTTGTAGAGCAGTGGCTTTGGGTTTTTATCTAGAAAAATGACTCGTTAGTATACCACACGGAGTAATAAGCGTATAGTTTCTAGTCTTTGAGTTTAAAAGCCTTTAGTTCAATGTCATTTAAAACAGGCCAGCTGTACGTAATTAAGGCCGAAATTAGTATTCCAATTATATTTGCTAAGAAAGTATAAGTATCGTTTATTCGACCCTCTATTCCGTCTAAAAAGTGATAATTTGCAACTGCCAATAGACATGCTATAAGAATGGCATTTGTCAAAAGCAGAGTCTCAACAATTATCACAAATTCTTTATCTTCCTTCTTCTCTCTCTTGCCTTTTGCATAGGCTAATCTATCAACTGTCAGACGAAATGTCGAAATTAGAGCGCGAAATAGTGTAAGAAGAAGAAATCCATAGCTAAGCAAATATGTAATTCTCTCGATCAAGTGGGAGTAGTCATTTGAATAAACTTCAAGATTCTCAAGACTTGAAAACCAAAAAATCACTACAACCCAAGCAAAAACAGTGACCCAGGAGTATGCAATAAAAAGAAGTTTGCGCTTTGACATAATTTGGAGGGCAATAATAAGACTAGAAATATATTAGCATAAGTGGAAGGCGGTGGGTAGATTTCTATTCTCTATTTTTGGAAATTAAACAGCAAATTTTCCAAAAGCAATTTCTGATTTATATTTCTTTTCAGTCCCTCTAAAGTTGTCTCTATCAGTTTGAGATTCGCCAGTTTTTTTGATCTGTCCTCTTGCTCTAGAACTTGCCCATGAACTTCTGACAGGAAAACGTGCAAAGCATTTTTTCTCTCAATCGGGTTTTTGATCTTTGTTTTTTCCTCAATCCACTTTATTTGTTCGTGAATTGGTGCCTGTAATATTTCAATTTCTGCCTCTACTCCATCAGCTTCAGTGGCCTGGGAGCCAAGACGAATCAACCGCGCTCTTGAAATTATCGTTTGCAGCAAACTTCTATGATTTTTCGTAATTAAAAAAATGTATGAATTGGCTGGCGGCTCTTCAAGAGTCTTTAAGAGACTATTCTGTGCTTCAATTGTGAGTTTCTCTGCCTCTTTTATTATGGCCAATTTGTTCTCACTTTGATAAGGTTTGAGTTGCAACCAATTGATCATATCTCTTGTTTGCTTGATGCCGATCGACTGCTTTTGCTCTGCCCGAATTTCGAAATAGTCTGGATTATTTTCGCTCTTGGATATCAAAAGCGTTATTGCCTCTTGAATCTCAGCAAGTTCGTCTAAAGCAGTTTCAAAAATTGTAGTATGGGAAAATTTTTTCATTTCGTGAGTATTATAAAGAAAAAATAACATATTGACCACCCTCAAGAAGAAGCTAAAGAAAGAGATAGATACAGGTTGGGGGTTGATAGCTTAGAAGACTTTAGCCTGCGCTTAGAGTAGAGAAAGGTAAGATGTAGGAAAGTAAAGATAGCAGGCTAATAGCCCATATGGAAGTGTGAGGATGGTTTGAGTTTGTGAATAAAGATGGGCGGTCTTTCTAAGCTATCAACCTCCAACCTGAATTGACATATGGGCCCCTTTAAAATACTATGTTTATAGGTGGTTTATCCATTTAATTTAGTATGTAAGACTGTCCATGAATCCAGCTATAGATGCCCAGACCAATGCAAAGGCTATGCCACAGCAAACTCTATCTGATAATCTGAATCACCTGGTGGACTCCAATTCTCCTGCACCTGCTGCTGTGAAAAAGCAAGTAAAAGTAAAAGAAAAAGTAAAGGTCTCCCCTGCCAAATTATCTCCCTCTATAAAAGTAAAGCCCCCAAAGGTTGCCAAAAAAGATACTAAATCTCCTATATCTAGCGGTGCCCCATTCAAATCAGTAAAGGGCATGAAAAATTTGATTGATGCTCTTTTGGCAAAGGGAATAATTACTTCTGGACAGACAAAGCACATAAAACTAACATTGGCCACACAAGGTAAAGATCTAGAATCTTACCTTTTGAGTAAGCAATATGTAGAAGACGTTGAACTGGCTAAAGTGAAATCTGAAATGTATGCAATTCCTTATATGAACATCTCAGAAGAAGAGATTGATAAGGATATTTTAAATTTGATTCCTTCTGAAGCTGCGCAAAAAAATGAAGCGGTTGCTTATGGTTTAACCGATGACGGACGCGTAAAACTAGCAATGAGAGAGCCTCTTGATATGCAGAAGGTTAGATACCTTGAGACTCTGATGGGGAAAAAGGCTCAGACATTTTTTGCAGCAAGGTCTGGGATTGAACAGGTGATAAACACTCAATATGGTGCACAGCTTGATAGTGAGGTTAGTGAGGCATTGGAAGATATTGAACAGGATGTGGTTGAACTCTCAGCTATTTCAAAGGTTGAGGATCTTTCAATGGATTTGGCAAGAGCCCCAGTCTCAAAGATGGTAAATATGATGCTTGAGTATGCGATTAAATATAAGGCTTCAGATATTCATATAGAGCCGCGTGAGAAAAAGATTTCTGTAAGATTTAGAATTTATGGGGTTATGTCAGAAAAATTGACAATCCCAAGGAAGTTGGGGAGCTCCATTGTTTCAAGGATTAAAATACTTTCAAACTTGAAGATTGATGAAAAACGGGTTCCCCAGGATGGTAGATTTCAGGTCAAAAGTGGTGAAAGTTTGATAGATCTTCGTGTGTCTGTAATGCCTACAGTTTATGGGGAGAAGGTGGTTTTGCGTCTTTTGGAAAAAGGTGGTGGGTCAATGGAACTAAAAGACACTGGTCTTCGTGGGCCCGCCCTCAAAATTTATACTGAGAGTCTTTCCAAAACACAAGGCATCATCCTCATCACTGGGCCAACAGGAAGCGGTAAAACGCAAACTCTAGCAAGTTCTTTAAAGGTACTGAATAAACCAGATGTTAATATCATAACAATTGAGGATCCGGTTGAGATTCGAGTTGATGGGGTAACTCAAGTGCAAGTCAATAAGGCTGTAGAACTTACATTTGCAAAAGCCTTAAAGTCTTTTCTTAGACAGGATCCGGATATAATCATGGTTGGAGAGATTCGAGATAGTGAAACCGCGAATCTAGCCACACAAGCTGCTTTAACTGGTCATCTTGTTTTATCAACACTTCATACAAATAGTGCGGCAGGAGCTTTGCCTCGTATGCTTGACATGGGAGTTGAGTCATTTTTGATCGCTTCTACTATCAATGTTGTTGTAGCACAGAGACTTACTAGAAGAATATGTGATGAATGCAAGGTGACATATAAAGCACCTATAGAAATGATCAAAGAGATTCATAAAGTCCTTTCTGGATTGAAAGGATTGGATCTTTATTCTTATCCAAAAAATGAAGCTAAAGAGTTGGAGAGTATTGAGGATGATGTGATTTATCTATATAAAGGAAAAGGATGTCCAAAATGTAATAATAGTGGCTATCGCGGTCGTGTTGGTATTTTTGAATGTATGATGGTTACACCAAAAATTGGTCAGCTTATTATGCAGGAGCGTTCGGCTGATGAGGTTGAAAAGCAGGCGGTTGAAGAAGGAATGATCAGTATGAAGCAGGACGGTTATATGAAGGCTTTAGAAGGTATCACCACAATTGGAGAAATTTTAAGAGTCGTCAATTAAAAAATCTGCTAAGATGGTTTAGAGAAAATAATTTATTAGTCCTAAAAAACAATGCCTTTTATAGATTTAGATGGTAAAAATGATGTGAAGACGGAGAAAGGTTTTTTGCAAGGATCTGAGACTACTGATTCTAGTACTATGGTTGGTTCAAAAGTTGAGTCGAATTCCGGACAGGATTCCAAGCAAGCAGAAGAAAAGCAAAAACAGACAATACCAAGCAAAGATCCAGAGTCTGTGAGTGGTGGACTATTGCAGGAAGCATATGAAAACGGAGATAAGCAATCTATTCCTGAGGTACAGGAGAAAGTCGAAGACAATGGTATTAGGGTAATTTCAAGACCTTTGGCTTCTAACGAAAATGCGGCGGCTGAAAAAGCGACTAAACAAGCGGCTAAAGAAGAAGTTCTCGAACCTGACGATAGTTCCACGCCCTACCCTGCTTTGGATAGTGTGAAACAAGCTGAAGAAGTTGAAAAGATAAATGAAGCAGCTACCTCTCTTCCACCTATACCTGCCAAAGTTGAAGACCAAACTCATGAACAAAAATTTGAAACACGCAAGGCAGCCAAAGAAGTGGCAGCTCCGGAAAAAGAAAAACTTCCTCCGATCAAAACCAAAAAAATAGAGACTGATATAGTTGATCCAAATACTGTGACTATTGATAAATATATGGACATAGCAATTGAAAAAAATGCTTCAGATGTTCATTTTACTTCCAGGTATCCCGTATATTTTAGATTTGATGGTAGATTGCAAAAGTATGGGGTTGATCCTTTGGAAGCAAAACAAATAGAAGCTTTGGTGTTGCCCCTACTCAATGAAAAACAAAAAAGCGATTTTGAGAAGAAAATCGAGATTGATATGATGTATCAACATATTTCAGGCAATAGGTTCAGAGTCAATGTATACCGAGAAAGATCAGATATTGCCGCTGCATTTCGTTTGATTCCAAAGACCGTTAGGACGATTGACGAATTGGGGTTGCCTACGATTCTAAAAGAATTCAGTAAAATTCCATATGGCCTTCTCGTGGTTACTGGTCCTACAGGAAGCGGGAAAAGTACCACGATCGCTGCAATGGTTGAGGAGATAAATCGAACCGATCCAAGGCATATCGTAACAATTGAGGATCCGGTTGAATACATTTATGAACAAAGGTTAGCGTTGATCGCACAAAGGAACATGTACGAGGATACACAAAGCTGGGCTAACGCTCTTCGATCAGTACTTAGACAAGATCCAAATGTTGTAGTGATTGGCGAGATGCGAGATTATGAGACAATTGCCTCTGCTCTAACTATTGCTGAAACAGGACATTTGGTTTTTGCCACTTTGCACACCAATAGCGCTGCTCAGACTATTGATAGAATAATTGATGTATTCCCTGAAGGGCAACAAAATCAGGTTCGCTCACAGTTATCAAATATGTTGTCTGGTGTGATATCTCAAAGATTAATTCCTCTAAAAGATGGTGGTAGAAAAGCCGCAATGGAGCTTCTGATTGGTACAGTTGCAATCAAAAATGCCATTAGAGAAGGTAAGACACACCAGATTGACAATATTATTCAGACTAGTGCTGATGTTGGAATGGTCTCTCTTGAAAAATCTCTGGTTGAATTAATTAGAGCAGGATTAATTGATATTGAATCTGCTAAGAGCTTCACAATCAAGCCAGATGAAATTGATTTATTAATGAGATAGGATAAAAAATTATGGAATTTAAATATACAGTGTCTGATAAGCAAGGAACTCAAATAAAAGGAGTTATGGAAGCTGCTACAAGAGATGAGGTCGTAGATCAGCTGCATGATCAAGGAATGATTGTGATTTCAGTTGAAGATAATTTGGGAATGCAACTAAAAAAGTTAGGGAGGATCCAGATAGGCGGGTTTTCTCTAAAAGAGCGTCTTATTTTCACAAAACAACTTGTGGCGATGCTTGAAGCTGGACTGCCTTTGATACAGGCTATTGAGGTTCTAAGAGAACAGTCTCCCAATGAAAACATGAAGGAGCACTTGATGAATATATATAAGGATCTTCAAAATGGAATCGCTCTATCAAAGGCATTTGCTAGAAATTCAAATATTTATTCAAAACTTCAAACAAACTTAATTGCAGC
>Ga0114923_10001262_pt1 | contig 17833 bp, 13 predicted proteins | sample SumtaG_FD_89578 | JGI IMG/M metagenome (GOLD analysis project Ga0114923, IMG submission 89578) | Deep subsurface microbial communities from Indian Ocean to uncover new lineages of life (NeLLi) - Sumatra_00157 metaG | ecosystem: Environmental > Aquatic > Marine > Oceanic > Sediment | place: near...
CGGTTGTTTTTGCCCCTCGAACACGCTTTTAAGAAAAGTAATAGAGTCTATTTCTAAGGATTTTGATATCGTATTGATTGACTGTGAAGCGGGGCTCGAACAGATTAATCGTATGGTGATTCAGTCAGTTGATATCTTAGTTATAGTAACAGATATTTCTATAAGGAGTATTAAAACTGCAAATTCAATTCGTAATCGAGCAAAAAAATTTACCAATTATAAGAAATTAGGTGTTATAATCAATAAAGCAAAAGGAAATATTGACTCCATATTAAGAAAACTGAAAGATTTAGATTTGCCTATTTTTGGACAAGTTCCCGAAGACGAAATGATTATGGAATTTGATTTAAATGGAATTCCATTAATAGAAATTCCAGAAAATAACCTATCAATGTTAGCTATTAAAAATATTATTCCTAAAATTCTAGAAGAATAAATATTTGTAATTAAGACTTTATTTTAAAAAAAGACTCTTTATATTATAGCTACTCTTTTCCTTAATGATGACTGAAGAACACATTACAACAAAAAATATTAGTCTACCAACAGGATCTAAAGCACCTATGTTTGACACACAAGACATTGACGGTAAAGATGTAAACTTAGCTAATCTACTCGAAAATCATCGTGGTGTTCTAATCGATTTTTTTCGAGGAGGCTGGTGCCAGATTACCTTTTTGAGCTCTGATTTCCAGAAACTGCCAGAAACCTTTCTGAATAGCGCATCTTTCTCGTATACAAAAAAATTTGGCTGAATTAGAAAAAAGAGACGTTGTATTAATAGCTATTGCAAAAGATTCTAAACGAAGATTACTAAGGAAGAAAGAAGAAAGAGGTTATACATTTCAAATTATCGAAGACCGTGCGGCTAAGATTTCGAAACTATATAACATGATTTTGAAGGAAGAAACTGAAGGACATGATAAAATGCAGGTTGGCTTACCAGTTCCCTCAAAAGTTCTTATCAATAAAAATGGTGTTATTGTGTGGAGATACATAGGTCCTAAAGAAGATAAACCATCAATGGAAGTAATAACGGAAGCGTTGGATAGATGTTTGTAAATTAAAACCCAAACAAGAATGAGTCTAGCGTAAAAAAACGAGACGCTTGATGACAACCTTATGCAAAGGTTCTGGGTTTTTTTTTTATTTTTTTATAATATTTTATAGTCACTATACTTGTCTCTCACCTTTTAAAATATAAAATTAAGATTTTTAACGTTTTAATGAATCTATTACTTGGTTTAATATGATTATTTGTCAAAGATGTGGAATAATATTAAGAGCCTCTGAAAGTGGATATTATTATTGTCCCCACTGCCAAGAAATCGTATATTTCATAGAATATACTTCAAAATGATAATTAAATTATAATTTAGCATAAAATCCCAAAACTGAATGAATCGAATGTGAAAAAATGAGACGCTCGAGGACGACCTGCAAGGGTTATGGGATTTTTTTTATTTCTTTTTTTTAATAAATTATTACGATATTCTTTAAATCTTATAATCAAATATTCTTTAATGATGACAGAAGAACATATTTCAAAGAAATTTTTAGAAAAAGGCTTGTTAATAGGTGATAAAGCGCCAATAATAGAAACCAATGATATCTATGATAAAGCGGTTAATTCTAAGGAAATTCTTAAAGAATATGACTATATCCTTATAGACTTCTACAGAGGTGCTTGGTGAAAACCCTGTAAAAAACATTTAACTAACATTAGAGACAATATTGATAAATTTAACAAAAGGAATACATTAATAATTGCTATTAGTACCGATAGTATTCGACATACAGTGAAGTTTGCTGAAGATAATAATTTTCAATTTACAATGATTTCGGATCGAGGAGCAATAATCTCAAAAACATACAATGTGTATACATATGGAAGCATGCTAGATAGGTCTCTTATGAAGACCAAGATGGCAGTGCCTTCAGATTTTCTTATCGATAAAACAGGAACAATTGTATGGCGCTATATTGGTGCTCGAAAAGATAGACCTTCAATGAAAATATTAACAAAGGCCATTGATAAGCAATAAAAATCCCCCAATAAAGAATGAATCGAACATAAAAAAAAGAGATGTTTGATGACTCCCCTGTGCTGGGGATTGGGAATTAATTTTTAACCAAGTCACTATGGGAAGTAATTTTATTGTGATTTCTAATTTATAGAATTTCATTTAAAGAAATTTATTTAATATTAATAGGACTTTCAACTTCTTTTCAATATATAATCTCAACCTTTTTAGAGCTAATTTTAGATCTATTTAATATGACTACAGTTCAGAAAGTTCAGAAAGAACGAAGTGATGTTGTTTGTAAGACCTGTGGTTTTTCTTATCACGACAGGCCTGAAGGGAAGTATTTTTGCACTAATTGTGCAAAAGAAGTGATGTTCGTTAAATTTCAGGCTTTTTGTGGTGGTAAACCAAACGAGCTTCAAGAACAAGAGCTATAGATAACAAAATTCGTTCGTAAAGGGGTCTCCATTTTATATATTATTTTCATTTTATTTTTTATATGAGAGCTCAGTTTTTTTTAGATAAAGCTCTTCAAAAATTATTGTCGTTAAAAAAAGAAAGTATTAAAAATTAAATATACATAGTTTCTGGAGGCGGTTTGTAGTTGGGCCTCTTATTTCTAAACATTGATCTAAACAATTCTTGGAGTTTAATAGAATCATATCTGCTGAAAAAATCACCAAGATCAATATTATTAGGGTTGTAGCCAACTTGATCATAAATGTTGCGCTTTTCCGGATCAATTAGCGTCTCATATGCTTCCTTTAATTTTATAAATTTCTCTTTTGCACGCGGATCGTCTTTATTTAAATCGGGATGATATTTTTTGGCTAATTTTCTATACGCAATCTTGATCTCTTCTTCGTTTGCATCCTTTTCAACATCAAGAACTTTATAATAATCTTTGGTTTTATCTATAGCTTACACCAACGCTTTTTAATAAGTTAAAGAAAAACCTATAATATATATCTAGGGTTGATAAAAAAAAAGAAAGTATAGACTTTTGAATTAGTATTAAACTCTAGTTTTCTTGAATATTTTTAAATTAAAAAAGAGGATTTTTCTAAGGCTTTTTCTCATATATAGTGAAAATAGCCTTATTTTTAAAAAATAGAGTTAACTTGTGATCGAGGGATTAAAAGGATGAAGTTACTCCCTTGCGTATGATCATTTTTTACTCTATCTTCAACCCAAATCTTACCATTATATTTTTTAATTATTTTTTTCACTAAGGATAGTCCAAGGCCCATTCCTTTTTGACCTTTAAGTTCTCTATGACCTCTTTTAAAGATAATTTTCTTTCTTTCATCTGCTATCCCTATGCCATTATCGATAAACTCGATTTTAATATATTTGATCTTATCAATTTTTTCCCTGGATATTTTTACAAATATCTCCGGAGAATTCTCATTGGTATATTTTACAGAATTAATTAGTATATTATCGAATACATCTTGAAGGACATCATTAGCCATCGCATAAATCCTTTTACTAAAATATTCAAATTGAATATTGACATTTCTCTCTTGATATGCTGTGTTTATATAATTAAAAGTATTTTTCAACAAAACACAAACTTCAGTTGGTCGAATGGGTTTTTCATTATTTTCAAGTTCTGAAAGAGTATTGACACTCTGTACCAATTTTTTAGCCCTCATCACTTGTTTTTTGATCATATTTGTAATCATATCAATATCTATTGTTTGTTCTAACTGATCAGATTGATAAGAAATGAGTTCTGCTGAAGAATTAATAACTTGCATTATATTGTTTATGTCGTGTACAAAAAGGTCTTTATAAAAATTCGCGCGATTAAAGGCATCTTTATATTTTTTTTCAGATCCTTTAATTTTCTGCTCAGCTTCTTTTCTTTCTGTTATATCTATTCCATAAATATTTGCATATCCAGTTCCTTGTATTGGTGTAATGACAAAAGAATATACTTTATTAGCTCGCTCTATTTCCAAAGTTTTATTAGTATTTTCTTTAAATGCTGTCTGAACAATATCATACAATTCAAATGGAATTTTAGCACCTACTTTAATATTGAAGAACTTTTGACCTGTTTGATTATTATAAATTATTTCTTCTTTATTTACCCTTAACACTGGATTCGGATTCTCTGCAGGAAATTTAGCTAAATTCGAGATTTCTTCTTCTGCCTTTTTACGTTCAGTAATATCTATTATCATTGAACGAGATTCAATAACGTTTCCATCTAAATCCATTAATGGCATTACCGTTAAGCTTACCCAAATTATATTCCCATTTTTGTGTTTCATTTGGAGTATTTCATCTCTGATTTCATATCCCTGCAAGAATTTTTGAAAAGTTTTTAAGGCTTTGGTTAATCCATTTTCGGTGTCTGCATATAAATCAAGTACCTCCATACATAGAAAATCTTCTTTAGTGTAACCTAGAAGGCTTTCAGCAGCTTTATTCCAGCATATTAGTTTTTTGTCGGATCCTATTGAAAAATAAGCATTTGGTGCTTCTTCATACAATTCTCTGTAATTTTCTTCGGATTCAATCAATTTAAGTTCAGCTGATTTACTCTCAGTTATATCGATCATAGTTACTAAATCTGCCGGTTTTCCTTGATAATTAATAGTTTTAGAAAACAATTCTAACCAAAGAATATCTCCATTTTTTTTAAGCCCTCTAAATTGATATTGATTAATAGCATCTTTTTCACCTAATTGTTTCTTTCTTGCTTGTTCTGCTACAAAAAGTCTATCGTCAGGATGGATGGAATTAAGAAATTCCTTAGCTTGCCAACCATTCACCTCTTCAACTGGTACACCAAATAATTCTGCTAGTCGATTGTTCACATATTTAATTAAATTATCCTGCATAATAGCAATTCCAAGAAAGGATTGTTCGGTAATACTCCTAAAAATCTCCTCTGATTCCTTTAATTTTTCTTCTGCTCTCTTTCTTTTTGTGATATCTCTTGATATGATAAGCAGTTTTTTCTTCTTATCTATATCAATGAACGTCTTTCCTTTAACTTCAAGCCAGATATACCTAAAATCTTTGTTTTTAAATCGAAGTTCTTCCATTCCTTGTCCAGTTTTAAAAGCTGTACTTAGAATTTTTTTAGCTTTATCATAATCATCTGGATGAATGAGTTCAAATAGATTTTTCCCAATCCTTTCTTTACTTGAGAATCCACTTAGTTCTCTTAAAATTTTTTCGTTAAAATATTCAAATTTAAATTGATCGTTAATAATACCAATGAGATCATTAAGATTTTCAGTAATTAGACGATATTTTTGTTCAGATTCTTTTAATTTTAATTCCGCCTTTTTTCTTTCATTAATATCCTCTACGAGTACTTGAATGATTTTTTGATTATCAATCTGAACAATGGAAGCATGTAAATTAGCCCATCCTAAGTTACTTTCCTTTCCGAAGTCTACTTCGACGGGATTCGTAAATCCTTTTATAAGTAAATCAGTAAACATTTTTTTGAGGATCTGCAAATTATCTTGGGTAATAAACTCTAATTCTCGAAAATCTTTTCCAATTATATCTATCTTATTATTTGACATAAGATTAGATGTTGATGAATTGTAATCTATTATTTTTCCGTCTGTGTTAATAAGTACTATCCTATATGGTGATTTCTCAAATAAATGGCGATATTTTTGCTCTGACTGTTTTAATAATAATTCCTTTTCTTTCCGATTATTAATGTCTCTAGCAATTAAAAGTACTTTCTTCTTTCCATCCACATCAATAAAGGTCTTTCCTTTAACCTCAAACCAGTTATAACCACCCCAAAGATTTCTGATTCGTGTCTCTAATACACCCTCTCCTTCTCTTAAAGTTTTTCTAAATGATTTTCTATTCATTTCAACCTCATCTGGATGAACAATGTCTAAAGGAGAAGTTCCAATTAATTGTTCATTAGACGTGCCCCTTTGTTGATTATGAATACCCTCATTAATATACTCATAAATTTGATCCTCATTTAGAATAGCTATCATATCATTTACATTTTCCGCAATAAGACGATATCGTTTTTCTGATTTCTTTAATTCTTTTGTTCTTTCTTCAATTGTCTGTTCCAGTTCCAAATTAAGCTTTTTTAATTCTTTTTCAGATTTTTTAAGCTCTAATTCAATTTCCGCATTTTTTATTTCTGCTTTCCTTTTTTCAGTAATATCCTTTGTAAGTACCACAATAATATCCGGAGGGATAAATCCGTAGTTAACTGATAGATATTTTTCTATACCACTTTTGAAGTTATATTTCATTTCCTTGAAGAAATTGGATTTTTCCTTCGAACATTGTTGTAAATCATCCAAAATTTCGGGTTGATCTTTATAAAAATCTGATGCTTTTGTTCCAACAAATTCTTCTATGGTTCCCTTAGTGATCTCATGGGCTGCTTGGTTATAATTAATTAAAATGAAATCTTCGTGGATTATTTGCCATGCATAGGAAGGCATAGGAAGATAATTAAATAATATTTTACACTTATCATCAAATAGATGTGATGGCTGTTCTGCTTTACTCAAATTATATCCCCTTATATTTTAGGAAAAATAATAATATATTAAACTATAAGGTGATAATTTTCTAGAATTATTATATATTTATGTAAAATTCCCTTGTATGTTGCGGAGATGCGTATAAATATTAACCAAAAATTTTTAGAAAAAATTCACTCCCTCTTTAAATTAACTTCTCAGCAGTTCTAGGGTTTCTATGCTTGAAATATAAATTGAGTTTTTAAATATCTCCAATATATGACTTTCCCTCTATCCATGCCCATTCAGTATCCAACATATATTGGGTTCCAGGTAGCCCCCGCAATTTCCAATTTTTAAAGTTTTTAACAGAATCATAAAAGACTTTGGCATTTTGAGAATTAGGCTCGTTTGCTAAAATATTAATTAATTTTAGTAAGTTCTGTGGTTTTTGAGCTGCTTTTTCTAACACATTCATGAATAATTTATGAAAAGGAAAGAGTATTTCATTGTGAACTAAAATTAATCTCCCCCCAAATAGCACTAAATCTGTAGCAGCGCGATTTAAGAGGTATTTATCATTCCGTTTTTCAGCCTCCCCTACATACCAATATGCAATCTCGAATTGAGCAATAAAACTTTGAATTTTACTTGCTTTTTCTTCAATTTGATACACAGGGATTGCGTTCAAAATGTCTTCCAAGTCAGAAATTTTAGAAAACGCAATCCAAGCATCTCCAAAAGCATCTCTTGCAGGTTCAGTGCCTCGTTCAGCAACAATCTTTAGGAACTCAAGATTTATAATTTTACCATCACCATATCCTCCTGGATGATCGCAAAATTGGGTATCAAAATAGCTGTATCTTTTTCTTCTTTTTCTCTTCTCAAATTCTTCGTCAGTGACCACTAAAACGAAATCTATATCAGAGTCATCCTTTTCTTGTCCTTTCGCAACGGAACCGGTTATAATAAGCGCTAAATATCTATCATCTTGTTTAAAATGTTCCGTGAGTTTTTCTATTGCTCTTTTATGATGTGGTTTCATTTATTTTTTTACCTCAATACTGTTAAATTTTACGAATAGATTGTACAATCTTATTAGAAGTTTAAAGGAGAATTATAATATTTTGAAAAAAATAAGAACATCTAATAAATTTATTGTTTATTTTCTTTTATTTTTCCAATAGGACAGGCATCAATACATACATTACACCAAATAACGGTATCTTTCGATAGTTTCCTCAAATGTGAGAGACAATATGGTAAACATTTTGCCTTTTTATATTTTCCTTCGAGAAAAGCATCAGCTGGACAAGCTTCAATGCATTTATTGCATCCTTCACAATACTTACTTTCAAGAATCGGCTCTCCGCATACTAAAGGTGCAGTTGTAACTAAAGCCCTTAAACGTACTTGAGATCCAAATTCTTCCGTAATTAGCAAATTATTTTTACCAATAGGACCAATCCCAGCTAGTGAGCATGCGTCTTTTAAAAATAATCCTGGTTCATACGAGATTATTTTAGAATCATATCCCTCTTTAGAAAGAAATTTAATTAATCTAGCACAAAAAGTTACTAAAATGGAATCTGCAAAGTGATAACTTTTGCCAGTCTCAGGATCTTTATTCCAAGCATCAAGAATAATATCATATAAATAGAGCCCAAGAAGGATTACAGTATTCGAACCTTTTAGAAATTGTTCTGGTTGGTAATATTTTGAAAATTTATTAAAATGAATGGGATCCCCAAACCCAACTATATTCGCACCAATTTTATAACAATACTCTTGAACTTTTTTTGTTAAATCGATATCTCGTTCCATTTTCTGATAGTAAAAAATAGTTGTTATTAGTTAATATTTAGAATTATATTATATAAAAAAGAATTGAAGCATTTTTTTCTTTGTCTAATTTTTTCCTTAACCAATTGTCAATAATTATTTATAGATTAAAATAAAATAGAACCATAACACTATTTTTAAAAAAATATTATTTAATTATAAAAGGTTTTAAAGATGAGCGAAGAGTCTAAACACTCTAGATCTACTTATATTTCATATGGAATTGGCGGTTTTGTCGATAACTTCTTTATAGCAGCATTTTCAGTTCGAATTATTGATTTCTACGTAAATGAACTTTTATTGGGCATATTTTGGGTAGCATTAGCTTTCTTACTTTATGGTTTCTGGAATATGGTCAACGATCCACTAATAGGATGGTTTACTGATAAAAAATTCAAATTTACAAAGCGTTTGGGTAGGAGATATCCATTTTTTGCTATAGGAGCACTTTCCTTTGTATGGATTTACTTGTTTATTTTCACAGTACCCTTCACAGATCAAATAGGAATGTTTGTTTGGCTATTGATTATGATATGTATATTCGAATTTCTTTATTCTCTTTTCCTGGTTAGTTATATGGCCCTTATCCCAGAAAAATTTCGTTCGATTGAAGAAAGAACTAAAATTGGTGCGCAAAACACGGCTTGGGGAGTATTTGGAATATTACTCGGTGTTTTAATACCCTCTTTTATAATAGTCTACGGAGATGTATTTTCATTTATTATTGCTGCCGTAGTAGTTTCTATAATAGGATTCATTATGGCTCTCCTATCTCTTCATGGAGTAAAAGAGGATGAGGCGTTAATTGAGCGCCAGATACGGTTTTTAGAAGCAAAAAAAGAAGAGGATTCATTCTGGAAAGTTTTAAATAGTTCGTTAAGAGAAAAGAACTTCGTAGCATACATTCTTGTAAGCTTGGGACATGCGGTTATGACAGTAATGATGTTATCTTCCCTTCCATTTTGGAATAAGTATATTATAGGATCGACAGATCCAGAGATAGAAATTGTAATGGTTCTCGGATTTCTTGTAGCTTCACTTATTTCCGTTCCTTTTTGGACCCATTTTGGTCGAAAATTAGGAAACAAGAAGGCAATAACTTATGGTACATTTTTGGCCACAATTTTGTTTATTCCCTTCTTTTTTGTAAGCGACTTGATAACTACAACAATATTATTCGCATTAATAGGATTTGGTTTAGGAGCATTTTGGGTTTTGATGTTTCCAAACTTCTCGGACGTTGTTGATGACATAGTGGTCAAGACAGGAAAACGACAGGAAGGCACCTTATCTGGAATAAGGATTTTTACGGAAAGAATATCGTTAATTATTCTAGCAATCTCGTTTGCTATAATTCTTCCACTTACGGGTTATATAGCAGGAGCTCCTCCAGGACAGACCTCCCAAACACCTTTAGCCCAACTTGGAATCCGATTTCTAATAGCGGGTATACCCATGATATTCTATTTCATAGCATTCCTGCTTATATGGAAAGTTTACGATTTAGATAAAGCGAAAGTAGCAGAAAATACCGAAATTATAAAGCAAAAACAATTATAAAATTTCTTTTTTTTTTTATTTTTGATGCAATGTCAATTTTTAAATTCAACTAATGTGATTTATGAGAATAACAATCAAGAAAATAATATTTTTTTAAATTCAGAACGCCAATCAAAATCTTTTTCTACATTAATTGATTCGGGAAGCATTGGCTCGATTGATTTAATATCCTTGAATCCTGAACCTGTGATTAAACAATATATCTTTTCATCTGTTTGAATCAATCCTTTTTCAAGCAATTTGGAAATTGCTGCGATGGTAGTGCAACTTGAAGGTTCAGCAAAAATCCCTTCTAAATTACTCAATTGTTTTCCAGCGACCAGAGTTTCTTCATCTGATACGGCGACTGCATAACCCTTCGAATTTTTGATAGCGGGAATCCCAGTATAACAATCTAATGGAATATCATCAGCTAAAGCAGTGCTAATAGTATTAATATTTTTCCAAGGATTTTGAAACACAAAATCAGGCAAAGAATTATTTTCAATTGCTTTCACGAAGGGAGCACACCCTTCTGGCTGAACTCCAAACAATTTCGGAATATGTTCGATTATATCTAAATCCATTAATTCTTGAAATCCTTCATAAACTCCACTTAATAATCCACTTCCTCCTACGGGAATAATTATAGCATCTGGAAATCCATGATTATCAAGTTTACTTTGAATAACAATTTCATAAGATATTGTTTTAGCACCTTTGTTTACAAAAGGATTGTAAATACCCGCTGTAATCAAATTTGCCATATTAAATTCACTGCTTGCCTTATCAACAATTTGAGAAATAAATTCAGTAGAATCTGAATCAATTTTAACTACATTTCCCCCATATTGTTTAATTTGTATTATTTTACTTTCTGGGGCAATTGTAGGGATTAATATGATATTTTTTAAGCCTGCTCTTGCTGAATATGCTGCAACAGAAGCTCCCACATTTCCAGATGAAACTGTTATTACTGAAGATTTGTTAAATTCAATAGCTTTGCTCGTTCCCATCGATATCTGACGATCTTTAAAAGAACCAGTAGGATTTAAGAAATCTAATTTAAGAGTTAAATTTTTTAAGCCCAAATTATGTGCTAATCGTTTACTTTTAAGAATTGGAGTATTACCCTCCATTAATGACACAACATTTTTTTTATCCAATAGGGGTAGAAACTCGAAGAAAGACCACATAGACTTTATTTGTTGAGCATAAAAGTTCTCTTTAGAAATTACTTCTTTCAATTGTTCAATGTTCATTTGAATAGAAATTGGACCATTACAATTTGGACATTGTCTTAGATCATCATCAGCCTTATCAATTAATTGCCCACATTTTAGGCACTGGAAATGATATTTTTCTTGTTCTTTCATAATAGGTTAAAGGTATGTTTGGTCTAACTTATAATCTTATTATTTGAAGATAAAACAACATCCAATTAAAAATATTTATTTATCTAAAAAACAAAATAGAAAATAAGAAATTTAATTTAATAAAAAATAAAAAATAAAAATTAGGTTTTAAAATATGAGTGAAAATAAAGAACTTCCCATAATTTTCCATTCAAAGAAAAGTATTGCTTCCATGTGCTTGACAAGTCTACCAATAGAATTAATACAAGGTGTACTAAGCATATTAATATTCTTCTTCTATGAAGCTGAACTAGGATTGAGTTCATTACTAGCGGGCATGGGGATTTTAGTCTATGCAGTGTACGATGCGTTTAATGATCCATGCATAGGGTGGTTAACAGACCGTCCATTTAAATTCACGAAAAAATGGGGAAGGAGATTTCCATTTGTGGTAATATTCTTTCTCCCAATGCTATTGTGCTTTTTGTTAATATTCTCTCCCCCTGCAGCAATGCAAAGTTCACAAATGGGGATGTTTGGTTGGTTAGTCTTTTCCACATGTCTATTTGATACAATTGAATCCTTTTTTACTGTAAACTACTGGAGTATCACTCCTGACAAATATAGAGACCAAGGGGAACGTAGGACTGTATCAACATTCGAAGTGTATTTAGGTTTTATTGGCGTGATTTTATCCTTTTTAATACCTCCCATGATAATCAGTTTTGGAGATATCAGTTCTTATGCTCTAATGGCTTGGATTTGTGTAGCAGTTAGTACTATTTGCTGGTTTTTCATGATACCTGGGATAAGAGACGACCAAGAGACGGTAGATCGCTATTTAGCAAGTTCTGAAACACAAGAAAGGGATTCTTTTTTTAAATCCGTAAAAGCTGTTGTAATGCATAAGAATTACATGGCATTTTTGTTATTGTATGTGTTATACCAGGCCATGATTCAGTTGATGCAAGCCTCAACATTTTACCATACCAGATTTGTTTTAGGGGAATCGGAGGAGACTGTGACCATTATGATTTTAGTGATGATGCTAGGTGCGTTAATATCAATTCCATTCTGGGCAAAGTTTACAAAAAAAACGGAAGATAATAGAAAAACATGGTTAATTTGTGCTGTTTTTATGGCAATATTTGCAGCTCCTTTAACGTTTATGACCAGCTTAATTGGTGATTTAATTATCCTATTTCTATGGGGACTTGCTTTTGGAGGCTTTTGGATAATGATTACGCCCACTTACAGTGATGTTATTGATGAATCGGTTGTTGAATCGGGACGTCGTAAAGAATCTACATATGGGGGTCTTCGCCAGTTTTTCGTTAATTTAGCAAGAGTAATTCAAGCACTAACACTAGCGTTTGTTCATGAACTTACGGGTTTTGTAGAAGGCGCATCCACGCAATCTCCATTAGCACAATTTGGGATTCAATTACATTTCGGGCTAATACCGGCAATTTATTTAGCTATCGGAGTTATAATTTTCTGGAAATTTTATGATTTAACACCAGAGAAGGTAAAAGAAAACAAAGCAAAATTGCTACAAATGAATTTGTAAAATTAATTTTTAATTTTTTTTTTTTTTAATTCTCAATAATAAAGCGTCGAGAAATTATATACATGCAATTTTGATTAATTCTGGACAAATTTTTTAGAGATAGTTACTTCTGATAAAATATTACTATTTTTTAAAAATATAGAAAAATTGAGGTGTAAAAATGGAAATAAAAGCAGGTTTTTCTAAACGAGATATTACTCCTAATTTAAATGGAGATTTTGGTGATTTTTATGTTGCTGGTTTTGCTACAATGCAAGCTCCTAAAGTTTCCGGTATTCATGACCCAATTTTCGCTCGAGTTATGGTTCTTTCTGATGGGAATACTAAGATTGCTATGGTTTCACTTGAAATTGTAGGTATGTTGATTGATCTTGGCGATCAGGTTAGAATACGACTTAATGCTTATAGTTTTTTACCAAGAAATGTGTTTGTTCTTGCGACCCATACTCATGCGGGATCAGACACATTAGGCTTATATGGACCACTTATTGGAATTTCAGGTATAAATAAGCGCTATATTTTATTTGTAATCGATATGATCGTTGAAGCGGTACTCGAGGCAGAAAGGAATGTAGTTGAGGTAGATATTTATCATGCATATTCAACCCGAGAGGACCTAATTGAGAATTATCGAAATCCCGAAATGGTTGATGGAAGTCTACATCTTGTGAAATTCAAATCGGGAGATTCTCTAGTAGGAATTGTGTGGACATTTACCGCTCAACCAGAAATAACCAACAGAGCGAATACCGAAATCTCAGCTGATTATCCGGGACTTGTAAGTGGTATGATTGAAAAAGAATTTGGAGGAGTAGCATTTTTTAGTATGGGATTAGGAGGGGCACAATCTCCGATTTATTGCGAACAAGGTTACGAAAAATTAAACAACTATGCTAATGAAATTTATAACGAAATTAAAAAGATCTTTAATGATGATAAAAGATTAGAGACTTCTAGTATTGAAGTCAGACATAGAAATATTCTTTTACCCCTAACTAATGCAAATTTTAAATTATTATTTGATATCGGATTTTTTGATCGAGAATTGATTGATGATCAGATATCTACTGTTATAAGCAAGATACGAATTGGGAATTTACATATCATTAATTTTCCAGGTGAACCCTTTCCGGGATTAATTAATCCTCTCATTGATAAATATGGTAATAAAGAGGATGTATATTTAGCATTTAGCATTGTTGAGGAAGAGTTAGGTTATTTTATTCCTTTAGACGAATATAAGTTAAAACCTATGGAATTTACATTTAATCCTTTCGAATGGGAAGATGGCGAACAACCTGATCAATTTAAAGCGGATCTAGAAAAACCACAACGATTTATAGGTCATGAGCTTGAATCAGTGAGTTATGAAGCGGCAGAAATTGTGAGGAAAAATGTAAAAGAATTGCTTATTTATAAAACTGTTTTAGCTATTGGAACACATGCAGATGATCTTTCTATATGGTCAGGCGGGACTCTTATAAAACTTTCAAGTGAAGGGAATAGATTGATTTGTGTTAGAATCACTGACGATTATTGGGATTGTGTTGGTATTACTGCAGAAAAGGGACTTAAAAGAAATCGTAAAGAAGTAGACCGATCATATAAAAGATTGGGTGCTGACGAAATCGTACATTTAGATTATCCCACAGATACTTTAGTTGGAGTAGATTATATGGAGTTACGGAAGAAACTGATTTATTTAATCCGAAAATATAAACCTGATATTGTAGTTTCCTTTGATTTAAATGGAACAGACGAAGAAAATATGGATCATATAATAACTGCGCAAGCTGTCAACGAAGCTTGTTGGCAGAGTTCATTTGACTTATGCTATCCAGAACATTTTGATGAGGGATTGACTATTCATGCCGTAGGTGAACGTTACTTATTCGCGCGTAATCCAACGGTATTAAATTTCCACGTGGATATTACGGATTATATAGAAGAAAAAATACAAGCAATATGCGAGCATAAAACAGTCCTCAAAAACTTCTTTCACCAATATAAATTATTAGCTCGGGCAAATAAATTACATGTGGAATTATTAGAAGAAGAAGTGCCAAATGCAATTCGAGTGAATCTTTTTGTCAAGATGTTATGGGGAGAAATTGGAAAAAAATACGGAGTAAAGTTTGCTGAAGAATATAATCGAGTTGGAGCAGGAATTTTGGAAGATCTTGCTTCTGATTAAGTCGAAGACATTCTTCGATAAAAAAATCTTATACTAATTTTTATTTTAATATTATTCTTATTTTATTTATGGTTGTTGAGCCAAAATTTGGAAAGTGGCTTTCCGTTGAAACTTTAGATTCACTAAATAAATATATTCTTATCACGATGGAGGAGCCTTGGAAAATTATTGAAAAGAAGATTTCAAATGAACCGACATATCTAGAGTTTAATTATGATATGACTCTAGATAATTTAGACAAACTCTATGACAGTTTTGAACCATTTATCACTGATAATTATGCTATCGTAGGTATAGGAGGAGGTACGGCATGTGATACTGCTAAATTCTTAGCGTGGAAATTTAAAGAGGAATTCAATTTTAATTTAGAATTATATCTAATCCCTTCAATTATATCTGTAGATGCGTTTTTATGCTCTTCGATTGCAGTGAGAATCGATAATAAAGTTAATTACGTTGGTGAAAGTAATCCAAAAGAAATTATAATTGATTATGATTTAATTGGTAAGGCTCCCAAGCTTTTAAATAGAGCGGGAGTTTCAGATACAATATCAATTACATCTGCTTTAGGTGATTGGGTAATAGCAAGAGATGAAATAAATGAAAAAATCGATCAAAAAGTATTTAATCGAGCAAAAGACATAGCAACCGAGTTATTGAACGCCAGAAATGAAATTAGAGATGTAACTGAGAAGGGCATCAAAGCTCTAGTAGATGGATTTTATAATGAGGTGGTTTTATGTGAAGAATGGGGCAATGCGAGACCAGAAGAAGGGAGTGAACACTTTCTCGCGTATTGTTTGGAATCAATTACGCAACAACACTATATTCATGGCAATTTGATAGGAATGAATATTCTAATAAGTCTTTATTTACAGGAAGAATACGCTCAATTCTCAATTGATGAAATTAGTCAATATTTTAAAGATATTCAACTAGAATTTACTCCAGAACACCAGAAAATCGATGATAATGATTTGAGGATGGCTTTAAACCAGATTAAAAAATATGTCATTGATGAGGACCTATTTTATACAACTTACAATTCGCCAAAATTAAAGTTAGATAATAAAAAAATTGATGATATCATTAGGTATATAAAATCTATTTAGTAGTTTTGAAACTGAAGTGAGTATAAAATTAGAAAAAAAAAGGGAAAATTTTTTTAATTTTTAAAATTTCAATCTAAAGTCCAAGTTCAGCTAATTTTTCTTTATTAATTGCTACTTTTTCAGGTGTCAACTTATAGAATTTCCATAGGATAAAACCTGCCATAAATATAAAAATCATGGGGAGTAAAGCAAAATGGATTCTAATCCCCAGCAATGCAGACTCTGGCTGATCTCCTGGTCCTCCACCTTCAACAAAACCTGTTAATATGTGGACAATTGCAAAACAAACTGCTTGCACAATCATCGCCATACGGCTAAAAAAGGTTTGAATGCCAATATAAATTCCTTCCTCTCTTTTTCCAGTTGTGATAACCGATTCATCAATTACATCACCAAATGTAGGATCAATCATTACCCAAAATCCTCCTAGCCCCATACCCCAGAATAATACCAAGAGAACCATTAAGTAGTAATCTTGAATAAAGAAAAGAATTCCTGTAAGTATTGTCATAAGAAATGCGGCATACATGAAAGTTTTACGGTTATCATTAGTTTTTTGAGAAATTTTAATCCATATTGGGATAGAGACAAACGATCCTATGAGAAACGCTCCCATTATTAGAGTTAATGAACTCGCTTCCATTTCAAATATAAATCTTACCATATAAGGAAGAGACGCAACTATCATCATCACTAATGATCGATAAAAGATATAAGCAAAAATGAATGCAACGAAATTTTTCTGTTTTAAACACTTTTTTAGTGTTTTGAAGAATGATGCTTTTTCTTCTCCTTCTTCGCATTTTTCCAAATAGCAATCAATTCTCACCTGATCTTCTCGCGCTCCAGGAATGGCTAATGCTAAAGCTATCAATGCTATAATGAGAACGACTCCAGACTGCATTGCATATGTCGATCTATCACCAAATACGATAAATAATGGCGGTACAATCGCCCCTAACGCTACACCAAAAGTGCCTACTAATGTACTAATCCCCGCAGCCTTTCTGCGTTCGTCCACAGCACGAAATTTATCCGGAAAAATGGAATAAAAACTTACATTGAAAATTGAAGCAAATGTGTCATATAAACAAGTGGTAACAACCAACCATGCAAACAGTATCCACATCCCCGAAACAGGATCCACATCTGGAGGTATAAAGAGTAAAACATATGAAATAATCCACGGAATTCCCCCTGCAAACACAAACGGAAATCGTCTCCCCCATTTTTTCGTGAATTTAAAAGGACGATCAATTAACCACCCAATAAACGGATCATTGACCGCATTCCAAACTGCAAAGATAATATACCCAAAAGCAGTTAACCATGTAGCTAACCCTAGCTCACTTTCGTAATAAAAATATACGAACGCACCAAACGCCATGTTTATGAATTCCCACACAAATTTTCCAAAGCCATATGAAGCCATACTGAACTTCGAATGTGTTATATCAATTTCTTCTGTACTCATAATTATAACCTAAGAAAGTCGAATATTAAAAAAACATTGTTTTTTAAATATTTGTTGAGCCTATTAATATACTTTTTATTAAAATATTAAAAAAGGAAAAAAAATTTAATTGATATCCTAAAATAAGTAATTAAAAAAATTAATTAATTAGTTAGTATTTCTTAGCGGCATTCCAGATTTTGAACCAGTAAAAACTCCTTTATTTAAAGCTAAAATACCATTTACAAACACATACTCAACTC
>Ga0114923_10001263_pt1 | contig 17823 bp, 21 predicted proteins | sample SumtaG_FD_89578 | JGI IMG/M metagenome (GOLD analysis project Ga0114923, IMG submission 89578) | Deep subsurface microbial communities from Indian Ocean to uncover new lineages of life (NeLLi) - Sumatra_00157 metaG | ecosystem: Environmental > Aquatic > Marine > Oceanic > Sediment | place: near...
AGATCTTGCTCCATGCCTAGATCTTGCTCCATGCCTAGATCTTGCTCCATGCCTAGATCTTGCTCAATGGCTCCCATGTCGTACTGAAAACCAGAATCCCCGATACCGATGTAGTCTTGGAGAGTGATGTTGTCCTCGATTGGAGGAGCACCCGACATCTGGACATAACCATCAACGGCCGCATACTCGGCCATGCCGTAAGTATCAAGAACAGGCGACACGCCGCCTACCCCAACTTGCTTGGCCATATCAGGGGCAATCGCGGAAAGAGCTTGATCGAGGAGGTTAATCCCAACACCGATCATGATCCCCTCCCGGTGTTTCTTCAGGGCTTTAATTTTCTTTGTGGCGAAGTGACCACCCACGGCTACCAAAGCAGCAACGGCCGTTTTTTGGTACGAAACGTTACCCAGAGAATCAACCCCCGGTACTCGGTTCATAAGTTTGTGGGAAATAATCCGGCTCGCATAGAGAGAGATGGCTACGGGTGCCACTTTCTCAAACAGACCCATTGCCCCGTTAGATTTCTTTTTAGCTGCTTTGCGGCGCCGTTTTGTTGCTTTGCTTGGGGTAGCAGCGGGGTTCCGACGACGACGACGCTTCACACGGGTCTTACGAGCCGGTGCAACACTCCGTTTACGGGCGGAATTGCGCCGTTTGCGGGCGGGGTTTTTAGTGGCTTTGCGCTTTCGCACCGCTGATTTGCGCTTTTTTGCCAAAGCGTTGCGGCGCCGCGTTGCGGCCGCTTTCTTTGCGGCGCGAGATCGAGCCGCTGCCTTGCGACGGCGGGTCGCCGCGCTTTTCTTTGCTGCACGTTTGCGCGCGGGGTTCGCAGTCTTGCGCCGTTTGGTGGTCGCCTTTCGGCGTTTGACTTTCGCCATAGTTGGGTTTTTCCTTGTTTTTGGTTTTTTACTTGCGCTTTTTCGCGCAGAACTTTTCTTAGCCGCGGGCTTGCGCTTAGCCGCGGGCTTGCGCTTAGCCGCGGGCTTGCGCTTAGCCGCGGTCTTGCGCTTAGGAGCATTACGCTTTACAGCGGGCTTTCGCTTTGTCTTCCGGCGTTTGGCCGGGTTTACGTACATGATCGGCATAAATTCTCCCAGAAAGTTTTGGTCTCGCTCTGGAAGAAGCGCCGAAAACCGCAACCCCCAGATTAAATCTAATTTGATTAACGAATGTCAAGTATTTCAGCGCCTTTTGCGCCGTGTCTGTTTAATCAGCACATCCAGCTTTTTATCCTGTTTACCGATATCCGTTTTAACACTGTCTATTATAACGCGCTGTGCCGCTTGCTCGGTTTGGACCTTGCGTATATCTTGCCTTAAAGACTGGTGCCCGTGCTGATCATGGGTCTCGATATTAGAGCGTGTCTGCTCGTGGGTCGGCCGGTCTGAGAGGTAGGATGCCAGACTCCAAAGGGCTGCCCCACTCGCCGTAAATATGGCAAAAGCGAGTGTAAGTAACTTGGATTGACTCATGGGCACCGGCAGTTTTGAACGTATTTCTTTAAAGGCTTTTTCCCCGTTCTCAAGCCTCAACGTGTTTTTTATGTTCTCTTCGCGCTGATCTTCTAGTTTTCCTTTAGTGTTTGCCACGTCGATTTTGAGTTCCCGTATTGCTCGCCGAATGTCGCTGTCATCGGTCACCCCACAACTCCACGGCTCTCTACGTGCAAACCCCCTCCCCAAGCTATCGCGATAACGTCGGCGAGATTCTGCACTGCCAACATCGCTCTCCCGCATGGGGTACAATACCACTCCGGAGCTGTACCTTTCACTCTTGCCCATTTCTCTTCCCCAGAGTGGTCAACGTAGTCAAACCCTTCACATTCACCAATCAAGCACAATGCCTTGGTGGAACGGATAAAGGCGGGAACCCGGATAATATCGCTATTCCCCCGGTCTTCCGTTAGCCCCAAAACCACTCCCTCTTTGTGTTCGTGGTAGTAGTGGACCCAGCCTTCATCTTTACCCGTTGTGGGGTTTAGTTTGTCGGAAGCGTAATACATGACCGAGGCGTCACCTACATCGTAAACCTCGTCCGGGATATAGAACGACGGCGGGAACTCCCCCACCTCACGCGGGGGGAACTGGTGAAAAACCCGGTAGAGCTTTTCCGCTTTTCGTACGCTCATCCTTGGAGAGCTTTCCTTTTGTCCGCGGGTCTCAAAACGTACCAATACAGCATAAACAAACCCCCGGCCGCGACTCCCCATTGAAGGAAGTTTATAGTCCAACCGCTAAGTTTCTTTGTAAATTCTACTGTTCCCGCGGCTGTGGAGACAACGGAGGTGTATACATTGTTAAACACCGAGGCAACTTGAGCCGCACCGTAAGAGACACGGTCAAACAGTGTTTTTGACAAATTAACGTCGTTTGCCGTGGTGAGCACCATAACCACGGAGTTACCGATTTGTTTTACCGCTTCTTCTACATACTGGATCGGTGCTCCCCCCTTATCCGCATAGTCAACAAGACCATTCAAAAAGTAGCCAGAAACATGATTTAGATGCGATACGGCGTTATAAACACGGTCTTGATCTGCCGTGTTCAACGTTTTAACCCCCTCTAATGCGGCATCCATTGCAGACCTAAGGGGGTCCCCAAGAGACCTAACCAATTCCCTAGTGGAACTGGGAGAAAGGTTCTTCCCCTGGAATTTGGAGAGGGATGATAAGGCCAAGTTTAATTGGGTGGATACGTCATTTATAATTTTAGTGCTCATCTGACTATCCTCCAAACCGCATAGCCTATAGCTGCGATCAGCGCAGTTTTAAAAAACTGGCGATCTACACCCACGCACCCAGCGAGTGACTTTTGTGAAGTTGTAGCGATCTGCCCTTTTGGATATTTGCCGTGACCTACAAGACGCGCTCCAGAGGGAAGGGGCCATGCTGCATCCTCGGGGGACGTTCCAAGCTTTCCGCTTTTTGCTAGATGCTTTGGTTTTGCCGCATGGGCTGAGGTTTCTTTTACCGGTGTCTTATAATAAGAGTAACGGCGCTCTTCGTGGTCCTAGACCGAGTAAATCATTTGATCACGTGTCGCCACAGTAGATAAGCAGCCGCCGCAAAAGCTCCCACCTTGGCCAACGATTTCTCTGACTCGCTAAGAGAAAAGCCCCCAGAAAGGCCATCATTTAAACGTGTCTGCTCGGGGCCCGAATGGAGTACAGATTTTCTTCCCGTTTCCATGGTCATCGAAACGGGCCACTCCCCGAGGGATGCGCGAGATCCCGAGGCCATGTCCGCTAGCCCCTTCCAGTTATAAGAATAGCTATGGGGGAAACCTGCATGAGAGTAGTAAAAATCGGCACCCCTACTGTATCCATACCCGCACGCCATCATTTATCCCCTTGTTTCATTCCGTACCACACGCCGACACCCCCGAGCGCAGCCACGGCAGCCCACTTCCCCCAGCGTGAGAACAATTCCGACCGTCTATATTGGCTGGGGGTCATCGGTTCTTTGGGTGAGTCCTTTTTAGCGGGAGGTTTGCTGTGATGAACTGGTGGCCTTGCCGCAAGTGTTTTTAACCCCATCATGATCGAATAGGCGTTCCCCGCGAGATTAGTCGTGGTGTTCACTCTTTTAAGGAGAAACACCAAAGGCTCTGACCAGGACAATTGAATAGGCTTAAGCGCTTTTTCGTACCCTCGTAAAGTGTCTTCCCCGATAATCCCATCAACGGCAACAGACCCCCCGATCCGATTGATCTCCCGTTGAAGTTCTTCGAAAACGCCCCGAGTCATCCCGTCTATGGGGACCATGTTTGCCGGGTTCCTGATTCCCCTACCAAAGGTTAGAGACATCCCACCCGAGTCAGTTGTCTCCCCTAAATCCATGTACCCGTGGAGACCTATTTTTGCGCCCACCATTTTTCTAGCTTTCCGCCACGCCGCGCGGTCAGTGGCCCTCCCGGGGTTCCGGACCGCGGCTATAACGTCCCCCATTAGTTGGATAAAGGCTTTGCTTTTCCATTCTGGGCCCGATATCCGGTCAAGCGCTTGAGCCGTCTGGCGGTCCATAACCCCGTTGACCTTTACGCCGGGGTACCCAAGGCGTTTGATTCCTCTTTGCAGCGCTTCTATTAGCTGCATAACAGGTTGGGAATCTGGGTCAATCGTCCCTGGGGTGAACCAAACATAAGGAATGGACATTTCGGCTAGGTATGGAGGGGTACCCATAACTAGGAGCATTTCTCTTACATTATCGATCATTTTGACACCGCCAAAGCCAAGAGCAAAACACCGCCACCGACAGCGGCTGGGATTACCCAACTAGGGGCCCCAAAGAGACCCGGGCCAAAGGCACCAGGAGGGGGAGGAGGGTTACACTTATTATCCGCCAGAGATGCGCCCGTTGATCCCGCGGCTGCCCCTAGTTTTGCACCGCTGGGGCCCCCAAGTTTTGCACCTACCGCAGCCCCTCCGATTGTTATGCCTAACTTCCCTGTGTCACTCCCGACAACTTTACAGGCAGCGGATCCGATCTTATCCATTGCTGTTTCTGCCCACCCCTTGACCTTGGATGAAGCACCTTTCACCGATCCCCATATGCCAAGCGCCCCTAGAGAGTTAGCTTTAGGTTTTAAACCGGAGCCAACTTTTACCATTTGCTCAACAAAACCCTGAGATGTGGCCGATGCGATAGCTTTCCGGTACGCATCCCCGGGGGGATACCCCTGCGCGAGGTAGGCTCGGGTTCTTTCCGTGACTCGCTTTTGCAGCTTTGGGTCTAGGGTGTTGAAAAGGCGCTGAGATGCGGCCGTTCGCTCACTCCTTGGGAGTTTTGCCAAAGAGGAAACAACAATGTCAGCAACTTCTTTCCCGAAGTTTGAAACAGCGCTCTCCCCTTTAGCTTGCGAAGGAACTCCCCCCATCCCGTAAATCTCATCCGGAGTGGATATGGTTTTAACATCCGCATAGCCCACATACCCCTCTAAGGGGCTTTTGTACTTCTCAGAAACAGTCTTTCTCCGAATGTACTTACCCGTGGCCGCCCCCTTGCCGTGATTCTCGTTTTTTATGTAAGCGGGCAAATCATAGCCGCCCGTCCAGCCGGGGGGGATTTCTGCAAATGTCCTTCGGGGAATATACGCGCCTTGAATGGTTCCGCGCCCCGGGGGCTCAGCAAGAACGTTAGCCGGCAACGCATACCCCGGATTGTACGGGTGAGATTTTCTAAAGTGGGCCATTTGTTAATCCTTCACCTACGCAACGGGCCAAACTTTACCAGCCACAACACGACGCATCATCTCAGGGGTTTTCTCCCCCGCCACCGGATCCAGAGTTATCCAGGTGCCCGTACGGGGCTCTTTGATCTGGGCAAAAACATGGCTATATTGCCGCTTGCCCCGGTAGAACATGTTCTTAAAGGCTACGGTAACCACTCTACACTCGGCACCGCTAGCCGCAGCCAGCGCGCAAATAAGCGCACTGATATCATCGCAATCCACCCCCGGAGTGTGACCAGCCAAGATCTGGTCAACAATAATCCAAGGGGCCCGGACATATTCGACAGTCCGTGGATCGCGCATGTATCGGGTCTTGTCCAATACAAAATTATAAAAAGCTAAACCCTCGGAAACGGTATCTTTGCTCCGAAGGTGCTTTGTTATCTCCTCCGCAATAAGACGCACAGAGGGTTTTGACTGGCTATCGATTACCGCCTTTTTGATGACCTCTACCGTTTGAGGTGCACCGCGGTAGCTTAATCTGACAATTCTGTGGTCATGCGGTCGCAAGCATGGAGCGCTTTCCCTGGAAGGTTCGGCAACTATGCCAGACTTTTGGCTACATTTTCAAACCACTCCCGGCCGTCTGGCCCAAGCAGAGGGCTTTCCGGGGCGATTTTTGTTAGACGCATAAGGAGAGAATCTATCCCAACGGTGTTAGCCAAGTGAGTGATTTTATTAGATACACCACTAAACATTGTTGATACGGAAGAGGCGACAACTTCCGGGGGATGTCCTTGGTAAAAAGCGGCCGCTAAAAACTTTTCAGCCGTCAAAAGATCCTTATCAGATAGAGACACGTCTCCGTCGTGGATTCCTTTCTCTCTTAATACTTGTTTCCTCCCGTCCGGACGGTGGAGAATTTGTTCTCCCCCTTGGGAAACAATTTGGTGCGTTGGCGCCGGCTCGGGAGCAACGGCCATACTTGCAGCCGAAATACCCGCTGCGGGGCCCCCGCCTAACACCTTCTCCATTAGAGGGCCCCCAATTGCTGTAGCAAACCGCTCAATCCCAGAGGCTTCTTTATCGCCCTCCCCCCCAACAAGATCTTTAATCATGTTTATCTCTTGGATCTGTTCGGCAAAAGTTTTGTCTTTCACTGCCCGGAGTGCGGCTATTTCTCCTTGGGCAACTGACAACTCCCGATTAAGTGAGGCGATTTGACCCTCGTAAGAGATCTTCATGGTGTCGATCTGCATTTGGTAAGAGCGCTGGAGCGCCCCTACTTCTCTTTCCTGCGCAACTTCAAATCGCCTGACCTCTTGAGCATGAGTTGCACGCGCTTGGTCTAACTCGTGCTGATGGCGCTGGGCCATTGCGCTTCTTTCAGATTCGAATTGAGCACGAAGGCTCTCAATCCTAGAAGCCTCCGTACTCATCATCTGACTGATTAGCTTTTCGCTGTGGCCGTTGTTCATTCCCGAAAAAAGCAATCGTTGTAACTCTGCATTAGATTCTCGGGAACTCCTTAACTCTTCCATCAGCATTTCAGTTTGAGGACTTCTTTGCTGGTTCAGGTTATCGACCCGATCAAGCATCGTGCGCGTGTTGTCCTTAACCATGTTAAGGGCTTGTTGTGCGACCCCAGCCTGCTCCACTTTACCGGTGGGTTGTGCAGTGGGCGTGACTCCGTTTTGTTTTGGCGGTCCGGCGATCCTGACCGTCCGGCTACCCCCTTTAATAAACTTGTAAGTGCCCCCAGAATCGGCCACAGCAACACGCAGACGATAGGTACCTCCCCCATACATCGCCTTAATATCTGATTCATCGATGACCCGATTATGGTTGTCTAGGATGCCTTCCGCGGGAGTCCCGTCTGGGTAGACTTTAGGCTGAAGCCTAGATACTCCCACCCGGATCGATGCCTCCGCTTCCAAATTGGAGAGGTAATCATAAATAGATTCTTCCTCTTCTCTTTGTAGTTTGCTGAGAGAGTTCCCCGAACTACTCGGGCTGGATTGCTCCGAATTAATCGGCGGATTCTTTCGCGGGCGTCCCCTCCGTCGCTTCGGTGGGCTCGTCTCTTCCGGATTCTCCCCGTTCGTCTTGTCCGCTGTGAGTTGTTCCATCTGTTCCCTCGTTTTCGTCGTCGTCGTCATCACCGTCAATAATCTCTTGCACCACCACTACAGATAAGCCGATTGATTCCTCTAAGGCTTTGGCTAGTTCAAGCGCCCTTCTACGTTGCAGATCGTCTCTGAACCCAATAGCCATAGTTCGGATCATCTCGACGGCCGCCTCGGACAAAGCCAAGGTACTTATAAGTTGTGATGCCGTTCCCTCATCCAAAAACGACCCCTGTTGTGTGATTAAGTCGTCAACAACTTCATCTATTTCTTTTTGGTGCTCGATCATTGATTCAAGCACTCCAAGCAAAGCGGCCACCTCTTCACGATCACCGTATTGCTTGGACACTAGATTTTTCTTCGCCACTAACGCGGCGATGGGATGATCATTTTCCATTGTTCAAATCCTCGTAATCTTTGCGCCTTTTTTCTAAAGCCGCTAACTCTTTTCGGCTCAAAGGATCCCAACGATTGCAGGAAAAACAGCAATCCTCTGTGAAATCCACTTCGACATCCGTACCAGGCAACAAACACAAATGGTGATGCTGACGGGGCTCCGGGATTCCTAAGTCTTCCCACGTTCCTGCAGGGTTCCCCGAATTCGCCATCGTTGTGAGAGACCAGTAGTGGCGGCACGGGCCGCGCAAGCAAATAAAATTTTCCGGAGTGGCCTCGGGCGCGGATAAGGGGGCGGGCTGCACTACCGGTGGGGCTGGAAGGGATGTTTTTTTCGTCACCGGCCGCACTATAAACCCACCCCCGAGGGTTGTCGACGGGTAAAGGGAGGGCAAGCGAAGTTAAATCAGAGGCAAAACGCCCTTTCTTTGATGATTCCCTGGTTTATTGCCCTCTTACAAGAACAAAAAACCTATCTATTACATAGGAAAACCCTAATAGTTCGTAAAAACCTATTTAAACCATCGGTAAAATCTAAGGGTGATCCGGCGTTCAGTGTTCCGGTTATGGAAGCGGCGGTGTTTGGTTTTGTGCAAAAATTGTTATTCTTGTGTTAAATTATTTTACACTGGCTTGGGAGGGGTAAGGCGTTAGAATGATTAAGACAACTACAATATATTGGGACGCAAACTCTACATGTTGGTACGCTAGGACACAGAAAGAGTGTGGTTCAACAGTAAGCGTAAAAGCGGTTCACACCCCTACTCAGGTTTTTGACGCGCTCACATCTGCATCGCCCGATGATATCTATTTGAAATTCGCCTGGGAGGGTACGGAATTGCCGTGGTGGGAATCCGACGGAATAAAAATGCTATCTCTTGGCGGATATCTGGACTTGCATTCGGCCGAGCTGATCGCGGCTGTGATAAGCGAGTGGAGCAAGAGCCTATGCGCGATGGGAGTGACAGAGTCTGTCTATTAAAGTAATGTCTCCAAATGTTTAAGTTATCAGCCCTACTGTTTTTGATCCCTGGTGTTGCCGCGGCCGCGGACACAGAAGCTAACGCGGTATCGCAAATCGCTGGGATGGCGATTGAAATCCTTGCCGCTGTGCTTCTTATTGTGGCTTTGTGGGGAACCCGTAAAATCATCTCTCTCATAGAGAAAAAGACATCAATAGATGTCCCCTCGAAGATTGAGGAAAAAGTCGATCAGTGGGTGGCCCAAGGGATTAACCTTGCCGCTGAGAAAAGCCGAAAAAAGGTAAACGAGCACAGCGAAAAACTCACCGGGCCCGAGAAGCTAGAAACGGCCGCCGAATTTGTATTAGCTCTCGTTGAGGCCCGGGGGTGGGACGAATGGACCAAGGAAAAAATCACAGATAAGATCGAATCTGTGCTCGGCGCTGAACGGTAATGGCCTGGGTTCTCTTGGGGCTTTTAGGGCTATCCGTAACGTCTTTGGCGGCAACCTCCCTTTACCTCCTGAGGTCGTCTCAATCTCATAGGTCAGATCTGATAAAGCTGGTCAACTCCGCAAAAACAATCGGGGAAAGAAACCGGGACATAGCCGTAATGAGAGTTTCTATAAGGAGACTTGAGGAGGCTATCGAACAAAAGACACTGGAAGTGCAAGGGGAGAGAGATGCAGGATCTATGGAAGAAGCTAATTCCATTGGTGATATTATTCGCCAGTTGTCAGGCGAAAAAAACTGACGTCCGCAAACCGTACACACCTACACCGATAGTTATACAATCAAGGTGTATGGAGCCGCTTCCCTCGGAAGTTATAGAAAAGATCGAGAGCGCCTCTACTTCCAAAACCACACACACGCTAGAGGTGGCTCTAGTGGCAGTGTATAACGCTTATCAGAAACAATATGCACGCTGCGGAAGACCCCGAATCAGACCCCGATTTTGAATATGACGACCCCGTTCAGGCAGTTGTAGATCAAGTCATGGATCGGGTGCTGAACTCTCGCCAGGCAGAAACACTATTTTCCCAGATACAACAATTCGTGTCACGCGCGGGGACCGCTATCGAGCGAGAGCACTCGCCGCAATCGCCACCGCGGCGGGATTCGCGTCAGCAATATGGTCGCCGCCCACCTACTCCCCCCCGGAGGAGGAGAAACATCCTCAAGGCTGCGAGGAAAATTCTCCATTTTGCGCCGGGGGAGAAATTAACCGTTCAGGCGATAAAAAAGAGAAAACGCGACCTAGCGGCGGTTTTTCATCCGGATCAGGGTGGGGATCCCCGTGCAATGAGCCAGATTAATCAAGCCGCGGACATACTCATCAAGGGCTTGAAGTCCAATAAGGAGAGTTCCACCAATGCCGTTTAGACCCCCCCGTTTTCCGGGCGCAAGTGCACAAGTCCCGCGGGCGCAGAAAATCGCTAACACCATCTCTGAGAAGCGGAAAAAGGCAGAGGAGGAATCGGGTACATCGATTCCCCCCCAAGCCACTCAGCACACCGAGATGTATACCTACTTCACAAAACCATCTATCCGGTCAAGCCTTATTTACTCGGCGGATCAGTGGGTAACCGTTCGTTTAACGTTAGAAACAGCGGGCCCGGTTGCAGTGGGCACGTTGCAAGAAATCGGTCCCGTTCTATCAGGGAAAGGGACACTCCTTCCCACTGGCGAAGAACGAGAAATACAACTAGCAAAAGGGGATCGTTTATACGAGGTGGCTAGTTCAGTTAACAGAGTTACAGTCACCACCTACCCCGTACCTTACCTAAAGAGACTCGTAATGTTGAGTGAGCGGTTCTTGCACCTATTTAAAAGGGTTCGATAATGCAACTAGTTCAAGCAAGTGAATCTATCCGCCAAGGGCAACAGATTTACCGCTACAAACAAGAGGTGGAATCAGCCGGTTTCGGCATTGAGTTGGACATTTCCACTCAAGCAATAGTAGTGGGGCCCGATAGTGACTTTAATGAATATTCCGTCATCTATTTTGACCCCACCCGAGGGCTACGAGCAACGCTCGGGACGATTACCCCGGACCGGCCGTGGATTGGTCGCCTTGATTCGAGGGTAGACTTACAGCCGGGTAAACTGACTACTAAAACAGTCGGGGGTTTAGATATCCCTTACAATACGGGCAGGATTATTGTTATCCCTGAGAACTCTTTTGACATCCGAGATTTTGAACCCTTCGGTTCTCAAAATTTTGTGGTGCAAAAACCCGTCGCCGATGTCATCGGGTACACGTCTTCAGCAAATTTTGTTGCCGAGAAACGGGCTAACCCAAAAGTGATAACTCCCGTATTCGTGGAGCCCGGTACCGAAGTCAGGTATTTTTTCCCTTTCTATGGGCGTCGGTGTTTCACGTTTGTAACCACAGACTCCAATCTAGAGGCAAGCTTGTTAGGGGTTAACTTCCTAACCAGTAACACAAGCCCTTTTTTCTCAACAGAGTTTCCAATCGGCGTGAATTTCGACGCCTCACAAGTGAGGTACCACTACGAAACCAACATCACCGGGAGGAACGGACAACCCAATTCGTTGGATTCTTATGGGGGATACGACTACCTCATCGTTCGATTTTCTGCGCCCGCGGGGAGCAACGATCCCGCGGATTTTGACGACGGGGGGTATAACTTTTTGCTATCTACTAGCGACGAGCCAGGGGGAGTGTAGAAATGCCGGCAATACCCGCAGCGGATTATCAAGAAGTGGTGCAGTACGCCACTCGCAATGTTTGGACCCAATACAACGCGGGGGTCACTTCGTTAAGAGACATTCTTAACGGGTGGAAAAACGCAACTTTTGCACTCCAAAACGGACAATCCCCGCTCCCCCCTGGCACCATTCTTTGGGAGCCAGCGGTGCTAGAACTAGTGCAATCGCTCCCTCCTTTAGCCGATCAGGACATTTTAACCCCTTGGAGGGTGCACGACATCATCAAAAAGGTAACGTACTCCTTTCGGGATAACCCTGCTCTTGCCTCGGTAGAGGGGGCATATGTGGCCGTGTTCAACTCATTCTGGACTTGATACATGCAAATCTCAAAAATCATCGTGATCACGAAAAAAAGTTACAAAATCATTCTTGATGAAGAGGGGAACGCGGTTAGAGGCAATCCTTCTTTCATCAAGAAAGAGGGAATAAGTCGGGTCGTTATCAGAGGAACAAAGGGGGAATACAAGGCAGGGAAAGAAGCTGAAGAGATGTTCAAAAAACATTTCTCTAGACTTCAAAACGAGAAAGACACAGCGGCGGTTAAGCCATCTTCCGAGGAAGACACAGCACCGGCTAAAAAGTCCGCTAAGAGGAAGCGGGGTTAATTGTGGCCATACTCCCTATGCCCATTTGGGCAAACCGGATCCCTGAAGTTTCCTCCCAGTACGGGGAACGGGAGGGAGGGCACTACTCGCATCATTACGGGGTAGATTTTCTATACCGGACAACCCCGGAAGAAAAAGAACGAAAAAACCAACCGCGAAATCAGCGCCTCCCTGAGGTATCAGCAAGCGGAAACTGGATAGTCCCTTCCGGTAAAATTCCCGCGCTTGCTTTCGCCGATGGAGTCGTAGAGCTTTCGTCGGACATTGGCACCGGAGGGCGGGTACGGGTTGATCACGGTGGGGGGTTAAAAACAGCGTATTACCATCTCAGGGACCGCAAAGTTTCCCCCGGGGAAAGAGTAAAGGCGGGCGACCCATTGGGAACGGTTTCATACGACCCAAGCAGGGGACTACACCTTAACCACTTGCACTTTGAAGTGTGGAAGAACGGAAAACAAGTTAACCCGGCTCCGTACTTATCGAACGCTCAACCCGTCCCCATGCCAACGCCTTGGAATTGGCTAATCGCTGGTGGCCTTGCGCTCGCGTTAGGAATCTACGCGAGCAAGTACATAAAATAAAAACTCACTTAACACGCCACCGAGCAGCACGCCCGCGCATGTCGTAGTGAACAAAACTAGGGTACACACCAACACCGCCTTGCGGCATCTCTCCCCGCTTAATTCTAGCTAGGATCGCTATAAAAAGTTTTTCAGAGTCCCATCCACGCGGGGGACGTATATCGACCGCCCACCCTAGAACATGCTGGGACGTATCACGAGACCCCACCTTGCGATTATACTCCAGGGGTCTCCACGCGCTATTTATCACCAACGGTAACCCGATCTCGTCCCGGAGGGATTGGAGCGCCCACGCGCACAAAAAAGCCCGCGCCGCTACGTCTTTCGGGGCGTCGTGCTCAATAGATTTAAACAGAGACCCAGCGGGGCCGAAATACCCCCCGCGATCAATGCAGTCAAACTCCCTCGATGGGAAGTTGGGAGGCCAGATGGAAATCACCCGCGCATCTTTTTGTGCATACGCGCTTCAACCGCATCCAATTCCGGCCGGCGGTTTCTGCGCAAGTAATTTGCAGCAGTGTTTAGATTAGCCCAGCCCATTTGCTGGACAAGTTTTGGAAGGGCCTCGGGGTCTCCCTCAAGCTCTTGGAGATAGAGAGTCGCATAGGTATGTCGAAACTTGTGAGGGTGTAAATCTTCACGGGAGACTCCCACCGCGTCCGCTACTAAATCCATTTTTCGGCGAATTCTTCTCGTGGCGGTTTCTTGAGAAGCCCTAGAATCCCGTGAGAGGGGAGAAACAAGGTTGCGCACTGCCTTGATACCCGAACCCACGAAAAGGCCGTTCAAAGCGACTAGGGGACGCCTCAGGGGCACGCTAGAACAGGACAAGGACCTCCCCCCCTTCCCAACGTAACTGAGTGTGTCCGTGCTGGCACCCAATTCCACTTGCTTACGAGTGAGACGCACCACATCCCCGCATCGAATGCCCCGGATGGCCACAATCTCGGCCACGGCTCTCTCAGCGTCGGTCAGATAAGAAGCACCACGGATCTCTTGGAGGACACGATCCCACGTATGAAAATCAAGGGGTTCCCGTGAACTCATGGGTGTAGGCGGGGGTCTCTTTACGACATCGAGCCAATCCTTGAGCTGATCATCGTGGGAAAACTTGGCCCATGACCGAAGAACGGCCATCAAAAACCGTCGATAATTTGCTGACGCTCTAGGCGACGCCACGATCTTTTCAATTCTTTCAGGATCGAAAAGATATTCAGACAAGGTCCGCGTGTAGCGGTCAACAGTGCCATCACTCCGGCCGTGCCGAGACAACCACCGACCGTAATCGCCAAGATCCACGCCTCATGTGATACCACCCGCAAGGCAAAATGGAAAGACGGCCCCGGATCTACGAGGAAAACCGGGGCCGTCGAGGTTAGCTACAAGCACGGAACGGGGGCTCGCGCTTGTGGCCACTTGTTACACTGCGGACTCTGCGCAGTCAACAAAAAATCCCCGTTAGGCAACAAACATAGCCACCTAACGGGGAACGCGACACCTCAATAACACAGAGGTATTTGTTTTATACAGTGTACAAAAAAATAAGTCAAACGGGGGAATAGCGCTTTTAAAAACTCTTTACAGAATTTTTGATTACATCCCCCTTTATTTTATCTCCTCCCCCCCTTCTTTACTTTTATATAAATACTTTTTATTAGAGTATAGAAATAATAATAGAATAAGAACAGGAGGTTGCGTCACCCGGGCAGTAAAACCCCGGGATCGGCCGGAGAAACATCCTATTTTTCAAAAAACCTCAAATGGGTTTACAGAACGGTCAAAAGTAGGATGTTTCGGACGGGAGAAACCCGGGCTAAATCTTGACACGGTAACAAAAAGTAAGTAATACGTTAGACAGCGACACGGAGAGTCCCCCCTGATTGGGGCCTCTTGAACTCACACACTATTAAGGGGGTAACTTGATGGAGTTTGCGAAAGCTCTTTTCGCGCCTGCGCTTGGGACGCTTCCGGGGGATTGCGTGATTCCTTTTGTCCATTTGCGGAGAAACGGCGCACCAGCGACAGAGCATTGTCTCCTTAGAGATTTGGGCAGTTTCTCGCCTACCCAGCGCCAGGGGTGGGGCCTTTACATGGGAACCGCTCTTAGGGTTCCCCATCTAGAGCCGTCTAAAAAGGGGGGGAGAAAAGACGTGATCGCGGTCCTCTGCTTGTCTTTGGACATCGATTTTTTTGACCCCGAGTTCCCGGGGGCTCACAAGGCAACCAATCTCCCGCGAACTATGGAGGACGTTGCGTGGATCTTGGAAGGTTACCCCCCCGTATCCGCAGTGGTTCACACCGGTAACGGTGTGCAATGTCATTGGTTTTTCGATGAGCCAATAATCACAGATTCGGAAAGCAGAAGAAAAGCGGCACTCAAGATGTCCGGTAGCTTTCAAACACCAATCATCGAAAGAGCTAAGATTCGCGGATGGTTGGTCGACCCCACGGCAGGTATTCAACGCATATGGAGACTCCCGGGGTTCTTGAATCAAAAGACCAACAAACCGACATCACTTCTCTACCTCGACGAAAAAGCGCGTTACACGCCGAAAGAGCTATCGGTGGAGATGCCCACGAGGAGGGAGGGTGAGATCCGTCTTGAAGATAAAACGGAGCCTGTGGCCGGTTTCGTTCCTAAAGAAACCGACCTAGAGGTAGTCCGGGAGGCGATGGTTCGCGTATCCCCGAAAAATCAATATTACGATTCAATTCAGGCAGCGTTACGCGGCGAGTCAATGGCGGAAGAAATGCGCGAACGCGCCTTACACGGGGTGTGCACCACGATTGCGTTTCTCCACGAAACTCACGGAATGGCTCCGGACGAACTCGCCGAGGTTCTTAGGCCATCTCTTGAGGTTTGGGCCGGAGAAGATGGCGCGAAATTGGATATTGATGAAGAGTTGGCAAAAGCCACTGACCGGATCCGACGCTCTCAAGTTGATTATTTGGAGAAGCGGGCGCAAGAAAGCAAAAAATACGAAGGCCTTAGAAAAGCGTTTGGCGTGGGTGAAGGGAAACAAGCTGACCCCGTTGTAGATGCAGCGTTTCTAAAGAGACACGCAATCATAGCCTACGGCCGTAGCTATTACGTTTTCGATTTCTCTAAAGGGGAGTATTTAGATCCGGTCTCCCGGGAGCTAATCGTCCCCAAAGCTAGAGACGCCTGGGAAAGTGAAATCACCCCCCCGGGGGTATCGCTTACGTACACAAACGAAAAAGGCGAGTCAAAAACTAAAACAGTTGGGAGAATAATCGAGGACCACTGCACCGTTGCGTCGTTGGTCGTTGGGTCCATGTCAGTTGACCAAAATTGGTTTGACCCAACTAGTGGCGTGCTTTATTGCGTGGAAGCACCTAAACGAGTCACTGATGCCGCCTATTCGTCGTCAGTAGATGAGTGGTTAAAGCATTTAGTGGGGTTTGAAAATCTGGACAAGATCCTTGATTGGCTTGCTGGAGTTCCCCAACTCGATAAACAGTGCTGTGCGCTCTATCTGTCGGGCCCGTCCGGCGCGGGTAAGTCTCTCCTTTCTAATGCCATTGCCCGAATATGGACTACCACCCCGACAAAGTTTGACACCCTAGCGGGGAGTTTTAATTCGTCTATTTTAAGGTGCCCTTTAATCCGTATCGAGGAGGGCGTCGCCGGGGCAGCCCGCAAGGACATGAGTATCCGGATTAGAGAGTTAGTTGGCGCTTCCTCTTTCGAGATCAACGAAAAGTATCAAGTACCAAGAAGCGTTCACGGCGCAGTACGTCTCATAATTTGCGCCAACAACGACAGCGTCATCTCTTTCAACGAAGAAGGAATGACAGTTGACGACCTAGATGCGGTTTCTCGCCGAATTTTGCACATGACCGTTAGGGAAGAGGCGAGGGAGTGGCTCCACCAACACAGCGACGCGGGGCGCTTAACCCAAAGATGGGTTGAGGGAGACGTAATCGCAAAACACGTTATATGGTTGTCTGAGAACAGAAGAGTGATCCCCGGCAAACGCCTTTTTGTTGAGGGCAACGAAACTTCGTTTCACTTGCAATTGTTTTACGGGAACAAAACTTACCTACCGGTATATGAATTCGTTGCCCGCTTAGTGACTGATTATAATTTAGCGCAGAGACACTATCGAAGCGTTGTATCAGAGGGGGGCGTTAGAAATTGCCTCGTTCATAAGGGCGACGTGTTAGTTAACCCGCAAGGTATAATTGATTGTTGGAACGTTTATATGTCTCACACAAAAGGGGTTCCCAGCGTGGGAATTCTAAAAAGCGCTCTCAACCAAATGTCATCGGGGAAAAGGCAGGAAATCAAACGCGGTGATCATCGGGTCCAATACTACAAACTTAGATTAGATTTCATTCGCGAATGGATTGATGGGAACGTGGGTAACCGGGACAAGATGGAAGATAATTTAAACAGAAGCCTGAAAGATTTCGTCTCTGTCGCATGAGTAGGATTCCTATGGGCGATTTTAAAGAGTGGACGCACAACTCTGTCTCTCAATTCGAGACGTTCAACGATTGTGAGATGAAATGGTGGTTACAGAAGATTAAAGGAATAGATTCTCCCCCCAACGAAAGCGCTAGGCGAGGGAGCACTATTCACGATCTGTGTGAGCAATACGGAAAAACGGGGGTTATCCCCGAGCATAATTTCCAGCGGTACGCTCAAGCTCTCATTGATGCGGTTCCTCACCCCTTCACCCCGGGGGATTCTAGGTTGATGGTCGAGGAAGAGGTCGACATAAAAACTGACTTGGTCCCGTGGGTGGGCCGCTTAGATCTTGCTTACCTCGGAGAGGGGGAAGGCGAAACGCACCTAGACGATTACAAAACGACCAAAGATTTCAAATGGAAAAAGACACGCGCTGAAGCGCGGACATGTGCTCAGTCCATTACTTATGGAAAGTATCTCTATGATAAGGGCATCACGGGTCCCATAACGGTAAACTATATTTACGTACGGGTTCTGCCTAAGAGGGTCCCAAAGAAACCTCAAACCGTGGTTGTTCCTGCCGAGCTAACTAGACAGCTAGTAGATGACCGGTGGGGATCCATGAACGAAGTCACCAAACGAATGAAGACTCTTTCGGTTGTGCACGACGAAAAAGAGATTCCTCAAAGGGCGGAAGCGTGCAGGAAATACGGAGGTTGCCCGTTTAGGGAACGGTGTGATTTGTCTCCCTCAATTGGGGATTATTTTGGACGAAAGAAAGGAAACGCAATGTCAAATGAATTTCTAGCCCGCCT
>Ga0114923_10001265_pt1 | contig 17814 bp, 16 predicted proteins | sample SumtaG_FD_89578 | JGI IMG/M metagenome (GOLD analysis project Ga0114923, IMG submission 89578) | Deep subsurface microbial communities from Indian Ocean to uncover new lineages of life (NeLLi) - Sumatra_00157 metaG | ecosystem: Environmental > Aquatic > Marine > Oceanic > Sediment | place: near...
AAGATTTTTTCATAAATATCCCGCACAAAAGTGGACGCCACTACCAACAACTGAGAATCCGCCGTAGACAAGATAGCGGCAAAAATACCACCCACCAGTAAACCGTAGAGAACAGGCCCGAAAAATTCCGCTGAAAGCACAAGATAAATCATCTCTTCCGGGTTTTTCTCCGGTAATTTATAGGGCAATTTTTCCAGGGCAGGTACAATAACTCTTCCCAACAAACCGATAAATACCGCCCCCCAGGCCATAACCACGTTCCAAAATGTTCCGATTACCGTAGAAAACCTTAGCTTGTCCGGATCATCGATGGACATATACCTTACGATGATGTGGGGTTGGCCGGGGGAACCCAGGCCAATACCTAAAAACCCGATAATGACACCGATACCCAGGGAAAAGGGATCGATAAATACCGGGTTTAGTTTTTCCAGGGCTTCAAGTAAAACATTTAATCCGCCGATTTTTATTAGCCCGTAAACCGGGAAAATAACCAGGCCGATCAACATAATAACGGCCCGGACCACGTCGTTATAAGCAACGGCAATATATCCGCCCAGGATCATGTATACCAGGATGAGCAGTGCCGAAATAATGAGGGTCACGATAATGGGAAGGTTCAACGCCGTACTCAATGACTTGGCTCCCGCATTAAATTGAGCCGCCACATAAGAGGTCATAAAAATAGCAATAATAATCGCCCCTGTGATGCGAATCAGGTGTTTACGGTCATTGAATTTTGATTCAAAATAATCCAATAGCGTGATGGAATTAAAGGATTCCGTTTGGGTCCGTAATTTTTGGCCAATGTAGATAAACTGGAACATCTCCGCGACAATATAGCCGACAACCGCCCATACCGCCCCTGTACCCCTGGTATAGGCAATACCGCTTACACCAAGGACCAACCAGGCAGACCGGCCCGAAGAGACCGCGGATAAGGCAACGACAAATTTATCCATTGCCCGGCCGCCAATAAAAAAATCCGATTGGTTTTTGGTTTTCCCCAGGGCGAAAAAACCGACGATAATCGGTAAAAAAAGTGTAAGCACAAATATGATAAAAGCAAGAGGATTGCTCAATTTGTCATATATTCCCATGGAATCACCTTATTGTTTTTCTTCCTCCCGTTTTTTTGTAAAATAATAAAGAATAATCGAAACGGCGATAATAATCACCGGGAGTATGATCAAAGCAAAAATTGCACCGGATTTTATACCCAACATCTAAGCACTCCTCATCCACAAAAATCACTCAACTCAGGTGTAAAAAAAAATTTTATATGAAATTGGCAGGGATTGCAACTATTTCCTGTTATTTTTTCGATTTCTATTGAAATAGGAAAGGATTCCCTTTATAATATGGGGCTGGGAAAAATTGACCCTCTTATTTTTCCAGGGAGGATCTAAAATGAAAGCTAAAATAACTATTTTTATTTGTTTGCCGGTTTTAATCTCACTCCCGGGTCCCGGTCGATGATTGATTTTCTAAACTCTCAGCCCCTGCTGCTGTTGGGGGTAATCGTTTCCGTGGGTTATTTGCTTGGCCATATTAAAATCAAAGGCTTTGCCCTGGAAAGTTCTGCCGTTCTTTTTGCCGCACTGGCCGCCGGTTACCTGGGATTGAGAGTACCGGAAATATTCAAGTTATTGGGCCTTGCCCTTTTCATCTATTCCATTGGGCTCCAGGCAGGGCCAAAAATACCCCTCCTTTTCAAAAAAGAAGGTATGGGCTTAAATATCCTTGCCTTTGGGGTGGTAGCCATCGGGGCATTACTGACTGCCCTGGGCATTTTGTTCTTTCATTTTGGCAAGGATATTTCCATCGGGATCTTTGCCGGCGCCTTAACCAGCACCCCCGGTCTGGCTTCTGCTTATGAAGCCACCCAATCCGGTGTCACCTCCATCGGGTATGGAATCGCTTACCCCATTGGCGTCATCGGTGTGATCCTTTTCATACGGCTCTTACCCCTGATGTTGAAAACCGATATTCAACGGGCGGAAAAAACCGAGCAAGAAACCCTTGAACAGGAACAGCCCCCGTTGATCAACAAACAAATTGAGATATCCAATCCCAATATTTTTGGGAAGCCCGTTAAATCTCTTAATATCCCGGCAATCTTCGGCTGCATCATTTCCCGTTTGGTCCGGGGCGAAAGTGTGGAAGCACCTTCCGGGAGTACGGTTCTCCGGGAAGGGGACATTGTCCGGGTGGTGGGTAAAGAAGAAAATATCGACGGTGTTGTGCTCATGTTGGGGCATTTAACAAATAAGGAAATCCCCGGTGGGGAGCTGGATATGAGGCGTTTTGTGGTCACCAACCGGGGATTGGTGGGGGAAAAAATCAAAGATTTGAACATGCGGATGAAATATGAAGCCAATATTACCCGTGTCGGGCGTTACGGCATCGATATTCCTGCCACGGCCGACCTTAAAATCGAATGGGGCGACCGCGTTTCCGTTGTGGCGGAGCACCGGTGGATGGAGGAACTGAAGCGTTTTTTCGGTGACGATATTAAAAAAGCCGATGAGGGAAATATTTTCTCAATTATCCTGGGGATAACCCTTGGTATATTGATCGGTATGGTGCCCTTTTCAATCGGTAAAATTCTTTCGTTTAAAATGGGCATTACCGGGGGGATTTTGTTGTCCGGGTTATTTTTAGGCAACCGGGGACGGTTGGGCCCCATTGTCTGGCGCGTACCCTTTAACATTATCAATTTCATCAGGGAACTGGGTCTTATTTTCTTTTTAGCCGCAGTAGGGACCCGGGCCGGGGAGAATCTAATCGATGTGATTGGAAAAAACGGTTTACCTTTGGTGCTTTGGGGAGTGGTGATTACAATCGTGCCCATGTTTGTTGTTCTTTTTTTATCGATAAAAAAGTTCCGGTTGAATATATTCCAGTTATTTGGAGTGATACCCGGGGCCATGACCTCGACCCCCGGTTTTGCCGCGGCCACTTCTATAACCAATTCCCAGACCCCGGCCGCGATTTATGCCACTGTTTATCCTGTGGCCATGATATCGATGATACTTTTCACCAAAATCCTGGTAATGATCCCCACCGGATAAATAGAGGCTGGCCGGAAAAAACAATTCATTGCGTCACATCTCGGCCGATTTTATTCGACAGCCAGTTCAAACGTAAGGGGAATGAGACTATTGTAAGAGCCCCATTCCCCATACGAGATTACCTGAGACCTTTTCCATCACCTTATCACAGATACCTTAAATCCAAACAGAGACAACTTCTGTTCTTACAATACCTATTGGAGATTCGATAGTTGAAAGAATCAAGAAAATTGTGATGGTAAAGATAAGTGTAATGGCGAAAGGCAAAAGCTTTCGAATCAAACCCCGATTTCCTTCTGTTAAGATATACATTTTTTTCCTCCTTTAATAGACGGTATACAGTGTTCCATTATGATTTGCACAGATTTTCGTAACGCATTACCCATTTTGTACCTCCTTATGGTTTCGCTAAAGCTATGCATTTCGGATGCCAATTTGGGCAGGACATTCAAATGTTTTAAAGTCAATGATTTTAAGGATTTCAATAACTAAAGGGATTTGAAGGGGAATTGGCCTGTCCCCAAAACCCACCCAACCCCCAAAAATCCCTATTCGCTGCGAATGCCTCCAAGAAAAATAATCGCAAATATTTGCGGCAATTCGGAAAAATTTGCGAAATTGTATGCTGCTGTTTCTGTTCCGTATATGTCTTTCAAATCGGCAACACGTCTTGCATTTGCATCCCTTAACTTATTATGGTATAAAAATTGCATGACTAAAAATATGAATAAACAATTTAAAATATTAATCGTAGAAGATGATAAGCTAGCCTTAAAAACCACAGCGATGGCGCTTAAGAAAAAAGGCTATAATGTGTACTGCTTTGAAAACGCTGAAGAAGCCTTCCTCTTTTTCCAGGAAAACACTGTCGATCTGGCCCTTTTGGACTACGAACTCCCCGGGATGAGCGGTCGGGATTTTTTTGAAAAAATTAAAGCACTTAATCCTCTTATCCCTGTTATTTTTGTGACGGGTCATCCATCACATAAATCCATAGATAAAGCCGTGGAACTTATCAAAATGGGTGCTTATACCTATTTAACAAAACCTTTCAACATGGAAACTTTGTTTCACAACATTGATAATGCCCTGGAAAAATTAACACTATTAGAAGAAAACAAGCGGTTACAGGAAAGACTTCAAAAAACTTCTTCCTATGAAAATTTTGTGTTCAAATCCGATAAGATGCAGCGAATTTTGCAGATGGCAATGAAAGTTGCCGAGTCTTCTTCCACTGTGCTGATAACCGGCGAAAGCGGAACGGGAAAAGAAGTGATCGCCAATATACTCCATGACTGTTCGCCTCGGAAAAACAAGAATTTTGTTACAGTGAATTTATCTGCCCTCCCAGAGCCCCTAATTGAATGTGAACTATTCGGCCACAAAAAAGGTGCTTTTACAGATGCAAGAGAAAAGCGTGATGGAAAATTCATATATGCTGACGAAGGTACATTATTTCTTGACGAAATTGGAGAACTCCCCGTCTATATTCAGGTCAAACTCTTACACGTTCTCCAAGAGCGCAAAATAACTCCTATCGGTGACAATAAATCCATTGACGTAGACTTCCGCCTTATCACAGCCACCAATAAAGATCTGCAGGGACTCATCAAGGAAAAGAAATTCAGGGAAGACCTCTATTATCGCTTGGATGTCATAGGGATCAATATTCCACCTCTCCGGGAAAGAAAAGAAGAAATTCCATATCTTATTGATTACTTTATAAAAATATACAACAAAAAGGAAGGCAAGCAGATTCAGGGAATTTCACGGGAAGCTCTAAATGCGCTCATGAAATATCATTTTCCCGGGAATATACGCGAACTGGAGAATATAATCGAGCGAGCCTTGGTGCTTGCCAGAGATGACATTCTCACTGAAAATGATCTCCCGCCTGATCTACCCATTCGAACCGGATGCCAGGAGAACCATCTAGATAGTTCTCTTTCTCTGCCGGAAAGATTGAATGCCATCGAGAAAAATATATTGATCAACTGCTTAAAAAAACACAATAATCGTCAACAAAAAACCGCTGATGAATTGAAAATTTCCGAGTCACGACTTAGATACCGTATGAAAATCCTTGGGATAGGAAAGAGGGAAGTATACGATACAGGAGGTAAAAAATGAAAAAAACTTTCTTTTTTTCAATGATTTTGCTGCTGCTGATAGTTTTAACGTCGTGCAGGGAATCTGCTGGAAAAGCAGAGCAACAATTAGTGAAAGAGGTGTCAGATACAAATAAAATTAAGGCGATAAGCGAACTGGTTAGGGAATATAGAATTAAAGACCCGAAAAAAACCCTGAAATCTGAAAAGGAGGCTCAGGAGCTATTTAAAAAATTTCCAGGTAATAAAATAATGATAAATATCCTTACAGACATAGGATGGGCATATCACCAATTGGGAAAATACAAGGAGTCATGGGAATATGCAATGAAGGCAAAAAAATTGGCTCGTAAATTGGATGAAAAAAAAGGTGTAGCACTTGCCTTAAGACTTCTCGGTAATATAAGTAAGGAGACATATAAGATTAATAAAGCTCTCGATTACCTTAAAGAAGCAAAAAATATTTCAGAAAAAACGGGGGATGAACTTGCCAAAGCCAGAGCACTTACTCCCATTGGCATTATTTACAAGGACCTTAAGTATTATGTACAGGCCAAAGAAAATTTGTCTGTTGCATTGAAAATTTTTATCGAGAAAAAAGAAGATAAACTAATCGTCACAGGATATAATAATATGGGACTGTTATATTCAGATATGAAGGAATTTGAAAACGCACTATATTGCTATCATGAAGCTTTGAAAATAGCGAAAGATCAAGAATATGACTCAGGAATAGCCTTCGTTTCAAAAAATATTGGATTTGCATTAACTCAAGTTGGTGAATATGAAAGAGCCCATCCATTTTTGCTTAAAGCTTTTGAACTTAATAAATCTTTAGATAACAAAAGAAATTATTCCAGAGCATCAAGATGTCTAAGTGAATACAATTTAAAATTAAAAAATTTAAAAAAAGCAATTTATTATGCCAATGAAAGTTATAAGATTGCCGATGAAATAGGCCATAAAGCGGACAAGTTAAAATCATTAATAACAATCGTCCGTATCTTTGAATCCAAAAGAGATTATAAAAAAGCCTTTGATTCACAAAAAGAGATTAATGAGCTAAAAGATGTGCTAAATAAAGAGATCGTTGAGCTCCTTAAAGCAAAATTTGCTGGAGAGAAAAAATTCGAATTACTGAAAAAAGAAAACAGAATCCAAAAAATCTATAATGCTTTTTTAATTTTTAGTTCAATTTTTATTCTTATCGTTGCTTTCTTAACTTACAAAAGTTTTCTTACAAAGAAAAAGGCCGAGAAAGTACTTTTAGAATCAGAAAAAAAATTGAGGGAAGCCAATGCCTACAAAGATCACCTTTTCGCCATTATCGCTCATGACTTGGGTAGTCCCTTTAGCAGCCTTCTGCAAAGCTCACAATACCTTGAGGAAAATTTCAATACCCTTGGAAAAGAAGATCTCCGTGAATTTGTTAGCCATATTTACCAAAATACAAAAAACGTGTTCAATCTCCTGGAAAACCTCATGAATTGGGCTTTATCGCAAATCGGTAAAATGAAAACGATACCTGAAAAATTAGACATAAAAGCCCTGGTCGATGAAACCATCGAACAGCTTAGATATGTCGCTGGGAAAAAAAGTATTAAAATATTGTCTTTTATCCCTCAAAATAGCTTTATATGTGGAGATAGAAACATGATTAAAGCGGTGATAAGGAATCTACTTTCCAATGCCATCAAATATACCTATCCGGAAGGTGAAGTTAAAATTACATCGAAAACAATGGATGATTTTCTCAAGATAACGGTTTCCGATAACGGTATAGGGATAGACGAGGAAAAAATAGTCCGGCTATTCAAGATCGCGCCCCTTCAACCCACAAGGGGGACAGCGAACGAAAAAAAAGGAACAGGGTTGGGATTACTATTATGCAAAGACTTTGTTGAAAAAAACGGTGGCAAAATCTGGGTTGAAAGTGAGCTTAATAAAGGTACTCATTTCAGTTTTACTATACCTGGGGGGTCTTAATGGGCATATTACAAAAAAAAGAAGAAAATCAAGAAAATTCGGAAAGCATTCCGAAAGTACCCCTTGCATTCTACTGGTTCCTTCCAAATTGTAAGCGACCGGTTCACAATAATTTTAAGTTTTTATCAAAATTTGCAAATTATATCAAAATATATTATAATATAACAAAATTATTTTTAGGAGGTAATTATGGATATAAAAAATGCCAATCAAAAGCTGGTGCTTAATAAAATCACCATCGACAACTTAAACGGTAACGAAATGACGATAGCTGAGATTTTTACCGTTTTTCAGATTGCCGCTCCTGATGGCCCTGCTACCTGTGTGAACGAATTCGCATAAAACAGGGTGAGACAAGCAGAAACCTATGACGACAAGCTATGCCGAAAATAGTTTGGCAACATGGGAGAAACTCTCTACACAATTTTAAGGAGGTTAATAATGGATACAAACAAAAAGCTGGTGCTTACCAAAATCACCATCGACAACTTACACGTTTGCGAAACAACGATACCTGAAATTTTCACCCTCTTTCAGCCTGGCCTTCATGATGGACCTGGTACCGCACCTGTAACTTAGGGTGTGCCATAATATATCTTATAAACGCCTAAATGAGGATTTTTGGGTTTAGGGGCCAGACAAATTTTTCTTCGTAAGTGGGCAGGGCAAGTCCTGCCCCTACACGAGTTTCCTGTAGGGGCAACCCTTGGAAATAGGGTGCCCGTCGGGAAAACCAATTCTTTGCGTCCCTTCGCGGCTAAATAAAAATATTATGTTGCTTTTAAACCGGTGTAAGGGTATAATCCTATCTCTGAATGTACAACTCTTTGCACATTAATAAATATTCGAAGAGGAGTGTCCAATGATCGATTCAAAAAAAATACTATCTTTCATTTTCATTTTTATTATTTTCGTTTCTTATTCATACTCCCAAAAGAGTCCGGATGAGTTCTTCGGTTTAACCATCGGTGCCGACCGTACATTAGTAAAATACCCGGGCATTGTCCGGTATTTCAAATATCTCGATGACCAATCCAAGCGAATAAAACTGGTGAATGAAGGTCAATCCACCCTGGGAAACCCCATGTACCTGGCCTTTATATCTTCGGAAGAGAATATTAGCCAACTCCGGGACCTTATCGAAATCAATAAAAAACTGGCCAACCCGGATACCATCAGTGAAACGGAAGCCAGGCATTTAATAAAAAAAGCAAAAGCGTTTGTGCTTATCACCTGCACCATCCATGCCACCGAGATTGCCGCTTCCCAGATGGCCATGCTCTTTGCCCATAAACTTGCCGTCACCGATGCTCCAACGTTGAATAGATATCTTGACAATGTGGTTATTTTGCTGATGCCTTCCATCAACCCGGACGGTAATATCATGGTCACCGACTGGTACAACAAGTATCTCAACACCGAATATGAAGGCTGCCGGATGCCCTATCTTTACCACCATTACGCCGGGCATGATAACAACCGTGATTATTATATGTTGAACCTTAAGGAGAGCAAAGTGGTCAATGCGGTTCTTCACCACCGTTATTTCCCCCAGGTATTTCTCGATATGCATCAAATGCGTATGACCGGACCGCGTATGTTTGTTCCCCCCTTCAATAATCCTTTGAACCAAAACCTTGACCCCCTGCTGATAAGAGAGACCGATATTATCGGTACGTTTATGGCGCTGCGACTGCAAGAAAAAGAAAAAAAAGGGGTGGCCAGTGCCTATGCTTTTGATGCTTATTGGCCCGGGGGAACGAAAAATACCGCCTGGTATAAAAATGTAGTGGGGATTCTGACTGAGCTGGCCAGTACCCAGGTGGCCTCCCCCATGTACATCGAGCCCAATGAATTGGGGGCCTCTTCCAAAGGCCTGCCGGAATACAAAGCCCAGGTCAACTTCCCGGACCCCTGGCCCGGGGGTTGGTGGCGTTTAAAGGATATTATCGCTTACGAAATGATTGCAGTGGACGCTTTATTAGAGATATCCGCTAAAAACAGGGAAACCTTTGTCTCCAACTTTTATAAACTGGGGGCAAAAAATCTAGAAAAAGGAAAAACCGAACCGCCGTTCGGCTATGTTATCCCCCAATGCCAGTGGGATACCCCGGCCGCCTATACCTTCTTGCAAAAGATGGAAGAGAACGGGGTGCGGATTTATAAACTGGAAGCCGATGCCCGCATCGGAAATCGTGTCTATAAAAAAGGTTCCTTTGTTATACCTATGAATCAACCCTACCGCAGTTTTATCAAGGTGATGATGGAGAGACAGCACTATCCTGAAATCCGCTATATGAAAGACGGGCCGGTTATCGAACCTTACGACGCCTCCGGCTGGACACTGCCCCTACAGATGGGTGTCAAAACTGCTGCATTAAAGAGTTCCCTTGAAGGCATGAAACTTTCCCCCATAAAAAACCTGTCCTACCCGGAAGAAAAGATTCTTGGCGAAGGAGACTACTACTCCCTTCCTGCTTCGTTTAATCGTTCTGTCATCGTGGTGAACCGTTTGTTTAAAAAAGGCGTAAAGGTTTTCCGTTACACCTATAACGGGGAAAACGGCGCCGCCCACCCGGGTGATTTCCTGGTAAACGTATCGGCTGTCAACGGCGAAGCAATGAAGGCGATACTCAACGGTACGGGTGTGAGTATCAAAAAAATAAACCTTAATGAACCGAAACGCATAAAAGAGATCGTCCCGCCCAAAATCGGGATTTACCAGTCTTTTCGGGCCAGTATGGATGAAGGTTGGACCCGGTGGGTGTTGGATCATTTTGAATTCAGCTTCACTGTTCTCCACAACAAGGATTTTAATGTAAAAAAACTGTCTAAAACCTGCGATGTCATCTTGTTCCCGGATATGGGGCGGAAAACCATTGTAGATGGAATTTACAGCGGTTACTGGTCCCGTTACGGGATAAATTCTCCCCCGGAATACAAAGGCGGTATCGGGGAGAAAGGGATTGAGGCGTTAAAGACCTTTGTCAAGGAAGGAGGGGCGGTGATACTGTTGGATTCTGCCGCGGAATTGGGTATAAAAGATTTTTCCTTGCCTTTTTCCAACATCATGAAAGATGTGAAACGGGAGAAATTTTATTGTCCCGGTTCTATCTTGAAGCTCAAATTGGACCCCCGTGACCCGCTTGGTTGGGGAATGGAGAAGGATAGTTTTATCTTTTTCTCCAGGAGCCCGGCTTTCAGGACCCGTGTCCCCCTATCCAAACGTATCAACCGTAAAGTAGCCGCCGGTTTCAGCGACACCGGCCCTCACCTGTTAAGCGGTTATCTCAAGGGGGGCAAACTGTTGGACCGGGCGGTGATGATCATACGTTTTGATTATCATAAGGGAAAAGTCATTGTTCTGGGTGGTCGTGTTCAGCACCGGGCCCAGACCTATGGCACCTTTAAATTCTTATTTAATGCCCTTTACTATGCAGGAATTGGCCGCGGCGCGGCCACCCTATATGCGGAGTGACGAATGGAATTCGCTCCGACTGCTTGTTCACAATGGAGCCTTTTCATCGTCGCCGGATGAAAATTCGTTTTAATGGAAGACTGCCATGCAAGTAAAAAGTTTTGCGGGGGTGCAGGGGGAGGTTTTTCAAAAGAGCCCCCTGCCCGCCGGAGGCAAAATTATCAAAAGGGTGGAAGCCGTTGATCTGTTTAAATTTTTCGTATTGTTTTTTATGATCCAAGGACATTTGTTCCGGGCATACTTGACGGAATCTCTGCTCCAGGGGAAATGGTATACCATTCATGAGATTTTACATGGTATTGTGGGGCCTGCGTTTCTTTTTTCCGCCGGCTTTGCGGCCTTTCTTTCCTATTGCAACAAGAAAGAACAGTATATCCGCCCGGGCAGGCCTTTTCTCATGCGTCTTAGACGTATCCTCTTTGTGATCTGGTGCGGTTACTGGATGCACATGCCTTTTTTCTCCTTGCGCAAATCCATGACAACCATCTCGCAAGGTCTGGCACCGGAGTTCTTGAAAGCAGATATTTTGCAGTGCATCGGTGTCAGTTTACTGCTTTTTATCCTGATCGCTCTTCTTTTTAAAAACGAAAAAACCATTGTAATGGTTTCTGTCCTGTTCTCGCTGTTGTTTTTCCTGCTGCCGCCTTTGGTGAACGGGGTTCATGTCTGGCATATTATCGATCCTTATTTTGATTACAATGTCTCACCGTTTCCTCTTTTCCCCTGGGCGGGATTTTTGTTTTTCGGTGTTATCAGTGCTTATTTTTATAGATGGATGAACAAAGGCCGCGGCGCGGCCACCCTATATGCGGAGGCTCTGCTGCAATATGCTCCAACCATTTGTTCACACTCAAAAAATGAAAATCCCTATGCGTTCAAATTAATGCTGATCATTGGCATTGTCATTTTCCCCTGGTATTTCTTTTATACAAGTGTTGGCTATCACCGGTCTGAATTAACACTTTTAGGCAACCTGACAAAGATCGGCGGTATTTTTTTGCTGTTGTGGTTTTCCAATTGGCTGGCGGTAAAGTTCCGGGGGCGCTGGATTAAATGGTTAAAAAAAGCAGGCAAGGAGCCGCTTTTCGTTTATGTGCTGCATCTATTTATTATCTTCGGTTCCGCGTTCAACCCGGGGCTGCAAGGGACTTTCAAAAATTCCCTTAATATGACCGAGGCCCTGTCCTTGTTCTTTGTGATCTTATTGGTCGTGTTCTCTCTCGCCTTGTTTTATAATTACTTGAAGGAAAAGCATCACGTGCTATGGCGTTTCTGCTTTTATGTTTTTTGGGTGGTATTCTTCGCCTTTTTCATTTTAAGACGATATTAAACGGAAAAGGCGGGTAAGCCTATTCCCTAGTTTTATCTTTGGCACAATTGAATCGATGGGAAAGAATGATTTAAGCAGCTCAGGATGAATCTGCCATGCAAGCGAAAAGTTTTTGCAGGGTCCAGGGACGGTTTTTACAAAAAGAGTCCCTGGTCGCCGAAGGCAAAAATTGACATTTATGTGATTTTTAACTATTATATTAGAGAGTAACGATGACAGAACATTGTATTATAGACACCCATACGCATCTTTGTGATAAAGACTTCGATCATGACCGGGAAGAAGTGATTTTGCGGGCGAAGGATTCAGGCGTGTGTGCAATTATCACGGTTTCGGAAGACCTTGACGATGCCCAGCGAAACCTGGAATTGGCAGAGAAATATCCCCAATTGAAAGCAGCGATAGGACTTTTTCCCACTTACCTGGACTTGGGGGCTGCCGATGAAATGATCTCTTTTATTCGCAAGAATCGCGAAAAATTGACAGCCATAGGAGAAGTGGGTCTCGATTATTGGAAAGTGAAAGAAGAAAACGAACGAGAACTGCAGCGAGAGATTTTCGGACGGTTCATCGATTTATCGCTTGAGTTGGATTTACCCTTGAATGTGCATTCACGCTCTGCCGGTCGTCATGTTATTGCCTTGCTTTTGGAACGCCGTGCCCGCAAGGTTCAGCTTCACGCCTTTGATGGGAAAGCTTCTGCAGCTCTGCCTGCTGTAGAAGCCGGTTTCTTTTTTTCGGTTCCTCCCTCCATCATGCGGTCGCGGCAGAAGCAGAAACTGGTTCAGCAATTACCTCTATCCTGTTTATTGGTTGAAACAGACAGCCCGGTGCTGGGGCCTGTAGCTGAGGCGCGCAACGAACCGGCCAATGTAAATATCGCGTTAACATCAATTGCAGAATTGAAAAAACTGGACCAGCAGCAGGTGAAGGCGGCTGTATTTGAAAACACTTGCCGGTTATATGAAAAAATAATGAGTTCACCCGGAGTTCCCGGGCAGCCTGACAAGACCCCGGGCAGTGCAGTTGAGAATAAATAGATAGAGTGATATAATAGGTATGTTATGATGACAGTTGAAGAAATTAAGGAAAAGTTAAACGTATTTAAGGAAAACCCGGCCATTCGTAAAGTGATTCTATTTGGTTCTTATGCCAGGGGAGATGTTTCACGAAAAAGCGATATGGACCTGGTTGTCATTATGGATACGGACAAACGTTTTTTCGATCGTTACGAACTTTGTGATCCATTGTATGATATTTTCGACACCGGCCTGGACATTTTGCCATATACCGAAGAGGAGTTTTCCCGGATTTCCCACCGCTCGTTTATAAAAACCATCATCAAGGAAGGAATCGTGGTTTATGAGTCATAAAAAGAACCGGGAAGAAGCGAATCGTTGGTTTACCACAGGACAGGATGACCTCGATACTGCCGTAATTTTAAGAAAAAATAAAAAACATGCCCACGCTTGTTTTCATGCTCATCAAGCAGTAGAAAAAGCCATTAAAGGTGTATGGTACTTTTACGATGAAGACCCCTGGGGGCACTCCATATTGAAACTGATCCAGGATATTGAAGAAGTCGATGCAAATGCCTTTTCACTGTTAAATAAATTTGTTGAGGATGCGAGAAAATTAGATCGATTATACATCCCGACACGGTATCCGAACGGATTGCCGGACATTACCCCGGATATGGCATATAGTGAAGACGACAGCCGTTATAGTATAACCGCCGCTCAAAAAATAATGAAGGAAGTGGAAACGATTATAAAACGCACACAAGATCAAAACAAATCGAACGGAAACGTTGAAACACCCCGGTAAAAAAGTTCGCCTGTTCACTTTTTCTTTGGTTTTATCTTGCTCAGAAGTACCGGGTAAGATTCAATTATCCGTTATTCCAGAATCTCTCTCAATTTCTTCAGGGGTCCGTTCGTCCAGGCAATCGTAGGTGGGGACCAATCTGTAATGTTGGGTGGCTTGCTGGCCTAAAGATAGATTCCCCGCCCAAACTTCAAACCTTTATAAAGGAGGAATTACTATTTCAGCTTTTTCGTTAAATGTGTGGAAAATTTTTTGTTTTTATGTTATAAATTGGATAGTGAAAAGGATGATATTATGTCAAATACAAAACAGAAAAAAGTGTTGTCAGTGAAAATGTTTTCATCTTTTGAGGAAGAAAACCGGGCAGAACATCGTCGATTAGCTGCTTTGACGCCTAGCCAGAGGCTAAAAGAGTTTGCAATATTGCAAGAGCGCGTTTGGGGAACAAGGTGGACTGAAGATCGGATTGTAAAAACCGCAAGTATTGAAAAAGAGACCTGGTAGTGGTCTGAAGAGAAAAAACATGATCTTTACTCAAGATATGAAGGAGTTCATTGAACTCCTTGAAAAGTATCAGGTTGAGTATGTTTTAGTCGGAGGATTTGCAGTTAACTATTATGGCTATATCAGGACAACTCAGGATATTGATATTTTGATATTTCCTTCTTCAAAAAATGCGCAGAATATGATAGATGCATTAGATGAATTTGGATTTGGCAGTGCAGGAATTACCAGGGAATGCTTTGAAACAGCGGGAACCGCCGTTCATCTTGGAGTTGAACCCAATCGGATCGATTTATTGACTAATCTTAAAGGTGTCTCTAACGAAGAAGTTTTTAAGAAGAAAAAGAGGATTAAATACGGGAAAATTTTTCTAAACATCATATCTCTAAACGATTTGCTTGAGTGCAAGAGACGTTCCGATAGGGCAAAGGACCTTGCAGACGTGGATGAGCTTGAGAAAACGATTAAGGAAAAAGAAAGCGAATAAAATAAAACCCTTGCTTCATTATTGTGCTGCTCCATCCTTACGCCGGATAACCGTTGATTATCCGGCTGCTGTGGCAGGACGATGTTGCCCCCAAATGTTAAAACCCAATGATAGGTACGTTTTAAATAAGGCACTGGCAAAATTTTTATTACAATACGACAACATTTAAACATTTCAACGCACCGGTCCCTTCTTTCAGTAGAAAATCTTACTGTGAGATAGGATATCCTGTTGTAAGGTAGGAAATCCTGGGGTGAATAAAAAAATCCTTGATAAAAATCCACCTGTCCCCTTAAAAACACTGGCTAACAAACATTAATAAAAAAAGGACAGAGGGCACGGCAAGGCCGTGCCCTCTCTATTTCTTTCCTTTCTTACTTTTTCGTCCACTCTTTTAACAATTTTGGTCCTTCTTTGGCAAAGCTCTTCTGATTCTCACGCAGGTCTTTGATCAACATATTGGCTTCTTCCAATATCTTAATGGCTCCCTCGATCTCTTTTTTGGTTTTTGCCATTTTCTTGTAGATTTTAGCCTTTAACAGCATATTCCAATGGGTCTTTTTTAACGAGGTGGAAAGATCGATCCACTCCTTTGCCTTATCGAGCATCTCGTTTTTAAAGGCATAATTCGCCGCATAATAAGCAGAAACCCAGAACCCGCCCATGGTCTTTTTGGCGTTTTTTAATACCATTGTCTTGGTGTCTACTTTAATGGTAAATCCAACCATTAATTTTTCCCAGTGCAGGTACACGTTGGCAGAGCTGTCGGTGAGATCGGAAAAACCGAATTGCATCCACTCACAGTGCGGGGCTGCGGCAGGTTTTGCCTTTACCCGGACAACATCTTCCGCTTCTTTATAGCCCATAGCACCCCAGATATCGGCTTGCTTGCTGATAATAAACGTCCATTCAGTCTTACCCGGGATGGTAAAAAGACCGTATTTCCCGGCGGGCACTTTAGTACCTTCTACCATTACATCATTGCTGAATTCAATAGTAGTGGCTTCGTTGGCCCCGGTTCGCCATGTTTTATCATAAGGTACCAGGTCACCCCAAATAACACGGTCCTTTACACCGGGGCGGTGATAGGTGATTGTCACGTCTGTCAAACCAATGGTTTGAGAAACAATGCCTTTTTGACTGGGCCGGGGAAATTTCAAGTCCTGGGCCCACAAGCTGCCTGTGGCTAACATGCTTAAAAATACCAAAATCGTCACACTTAATGTGATCTTTTTCATTGTTTTCCTCCTGATTTAAATAGTATATACTCTTTTTTTTTAGAAAAGTTTATCATAAAAGGAAAAAAAATTCAACTTTTTTAGTGTTATTTCGTATAATAACTTTTAACAATAAAAATTAAGTAAAAAAGTAAAGGATAAGTGACGATGAAACGAATAAAGAAAATGTTGTTTTTGCTGGTTTGTTTATGTTTTTTTGGTTCATTATTGGTTCAGGCGCAGCAGCCGCGTATGATGAACGGGGCAGAGCTAAAAATTGCTTTAAAAAAGCTGCTGACCCTGGGCAGTGCCCTTTATATTGCCGCTCACCCGGACGATGAAAACACGGCGGTGTTGGCTTACCTTGCCAATGGGAAGTTAATGCGAACGGGTTACTTGGCTTTAACCCGGGGCGGCGGCGGGCAAAACCTGATCGGTTCTGAAAAAGGCCCCTTGATGAGTGTGCTCCGCACCCAGGAACTACTGGCTGCCCGGCAAATAGACGGGGCGGAACAGTTTTTTACCCGGGGCGTGGATTTTGGCTTTTCTAAAACAGCCGAAGAATCCATTAATATTTGGGGGAAGGAAAATATCCTGGCGGATATGGTTTTTGTTATTCGTAAATTTAGGCCGGATGTGCTGTTGACCCGATTTTCTACTCAGCGAGGTGGAAGCGGCCACGGTCACCATACGGGCTCTGCTATTTTAGCGGTAGAGACCTTTCATGCGGCGGGGGACCCGTCACGGTTCCCGGAACAATTAAAATATGTTTCCGTATGGAGCCCCAAACGAATTTTTTGGAATGATTGGCGCCCTTATTGGAGGCCAAAGGATATCACAGCGGAAGAAAAGGCAAGATTGATTTCCGTCGATGTGGGAACTTACAACCGGTTATTGGGAAAATCCTACAGCGAGATTGCCGCATCCAGCCGCAGTATGCACAAAAGCCAGGGATTCGGCGCTGTGCCCCGGCGCGGGCAGTGGCTGGATTATTTTAATCTCCTGGCTGGTGAACCGGCAAAGAAAGACCTTTTTGCTGGTATCGATACCACCTGGAACAGGGTGCCGGGGTCGGGAAAGGTACGAGAACTGCTGGAAGAAGCAAACCGGTCCTTTCAACCCCATCAACCGCACAAAGTTTTACCCCCTTTGCTGGAGGCGCTAACACAACTGGAGGCCTTACCAAAATCCTACTGGACAGTCCAAAAAGGAAAAGAATTACGCGCGGTAATCCGTTCTTGCGCGGGTCTCTGGGTCGAAGCCATTGCAGCTGGCGATGAAGTTACCCCGGGACAGGAAGTAAAGGTAACCGCAACTGTTATCAACCGGTCGGGCTTTCCTTTGGTGCTTAAAAAAATTATTGCCCCGGGAGAAAACAAGGAAATTGAGATTCAGCAGCAACTGGGGGAAAACAAACCGTTTAAGCAAGAATTTTCAATGAAAGTAACTAAAAAAGATTACAGTCATCCCTTCTGGCTGAAAGAAAAAACTCAAAAGGGACTGTACCCGGCAGCCAATCATAAATTTAAGGGGATGGCCACAGCTCCTTATCCTTTTAATATGCGGGTGATACTCGAGGCTGCCGGCCGGGAGGTATCTTTTGAAAGCCCGGTTCTTTACCGCCGCAGAGACCCGGTGGAGGGTGAAGAGCTGCGGTGGTTGGTGGTGACTCCGCCGGTTACGGTAAATTTTACGGAGAATGTTTTCTATTTTCCTTCCGGGGAGCCGCAAAGGATAGGGATGATGCTGCGCAGTGGCCCGGCCCCGGTTTCGGGTACGCTGAGATTCAACCTGCCGGCGGCA
>Ga0114923_10001266_pt1 | contig 17808 bp, 15 predicted proteins | sample SumtaG_FD_89578 | JGI IMG/M metagenome (GOLD analysis project Ga0114923, IMG submission 89578) | Deep subsurface microbial communities from Indian Ocean to uncover new lineages of life (NeLLi) - Sumatra_00157 metaG | ecosystem: Environmental > Aquatic > Marine > Oceanic > Sediment | place: near...
AAAAAAGCTGTCTGTATTATTGAAAATCCCAGGAAGGAATGCTTATTAATCATAAGGGGCGGTGCCGACAAGACAAAATTTGAAGCGCAAAAAGTGATCTTCAAAATAAACGACAACGTCCTGGCGGAATTTATACCTGAAACGGCCAAGTTTACTGGGAAATATGTTATTGCCCCGGAAATGATGGGAACAGGGGACGAATTCAGGCTTACCATTGAAACAGATAAAACATTTGTCCCTTCAGCGTTGAACCCTAAAGTCAATGATGACAGGGAATTGGGTGTACAAATTTATTTCCTTTATTTTCGAGAGCACATCAAATGACCGGGATAAAGACAGCGATTGCAGGAACCGGCTCGTACTTACCGGAAAAGGTAATGACCAATGATGATTGGGCAAAGCTTGTGGATACTTCAGACGAGTGGATAACCACCCGCAGCGGGATAAAAGAGAGGCATTTTGCTGCTGAAGGAGAGACCACCTCGGATATGGTAACTACAGCGGCTGCCCTTGCCATCGAAGACGCGCAAATAAGTAAAGATGATATCGATATGATTATTGTGGCAACGGTTTCTGCTGACAACGCCTATCCTTCTACCGGAAACTGGGTGCAAAAAAAACTGGGTATGCGGACGATCCCCTCTTTTGATATCAGTGCCGGCTGCTCAGGTTTTTTGTATGGAGTTATTATCGCGGATTCTTTTATAAAATCGGGAATGGCCAAAAACATCCTGGTGGCTGGCGCTGAAATCATGTCCCGCATTATTAACTGGGAAGACAGGGCCACCTGTGTTCTTTTTGGTGACGGCTGCGGTGCTGCTGTATTAAGCGCTGCCAAAGAAGAAGACCAGGGGATTCTCTCCACCTATTGGGGCGCCGATGGTAACCTGGGAGACCTACTGGTTCAACCGGCCGGGGGAAGCGCAATCCCCGCCTCCCGGGAATCCGTCGAGAAGAAATTGCACACCGTTCATATGAAGGGCAATGAAGTATTTAAACATGCGGTGTTGAGAATGCAGGAAGCCGCCATGAAAGCCATTGAATTGGCCAATTTGACCAGCAGCGATATCGACCTGTACATCCCCCACCAGGCCAACGTAAGGATTATCGATGCCACCATAAGAAGGGCCGGCATCCCCTGGGAAAAGACCTTTGTCAACATCGATAAAATCGCCAACGTATCCGGCGCAACAATTCCCATTGCCCTGGACCAGGCCAGGAAAGAGGGGCGGCTTAAACGCGGGGATACGCTTTTAATGTCCGCTTTTGGCGCAGGATTTACCTGGGGCGGTATAGTGGTAAAAATGTAATCACTTTAATATGAAAAATAGAAGGTATGCCAATGGATAACCAATTGGAATTAAAAGATTTAAAAGAGTTAATGGTATCGGACGGAATGATAGAGGCCGAAATCGTTAAGGCCAAATTGGTAAGCTTTGAAATTCCCTGTATGCTGAAATTCGAAAGTGCAGGCAGGCTAATGGGAATCACCATGAACGGCCTGGGCAAGGTCCAGGTAATGGTACCTGCCGAATACCTTTCCGAAGCCAAAGAAATTATAAATGCAAAGACTGATATGGATGCGGAAGACAGTGGGTAGTGATCGAGGAGTTAAAATGAAACGATGCAGTATTATTTTTTTTACGCTGTTATTTTTTACAATTGCTTTAGTTCCCGGATCCCTGGAAGAACGGCTAAAAAACATTTCAAAACCGGAAATGCAAAGCGTTGTCGAGTTCCTGGGCAATGATTTACTGGAAGGCCGGGCGCCCGGAACCAGGGGCGGTGACCTGGCTGAAATCTATATTAGAAGTTTATTTAAATGGCTGGGTTTGAAACCAGGGATAAATAACCGCTATTTGCAGCCTTTTACATTGAAAGGATTCACCATCGACACCTTGACCATTGAAGCAAACAACCTGACCCCCGCGGCGCGGGGGCCTATACGATTAAATTATATCGATGATGTGGTGGGAACCTGGATCGGCAAAGAGACGGATTTTGAATTGGAAGGAGAAGCTGTTTTTGTAGGATTCGGGATAACAACAGACCTTTGGAATTGGGATGACTATAAAAATGTAGATGTCAGGAATAAATTTATCATTACCCGTATTAATGATCCCGGCATGTTCAATGAAAAAATATTTGAAGGTAAAACCCTGACCTATTTCGGCAGGTGGATTTATCATATCGAGGAGGCAGCCAGGAAGGGGGCGGCCGGGATATTGCTGATTCATACCGATGCCTCCGCAGGGTATGGCTGGACCACGGTAAAAAACTCCTGGTCCGGGGAAGAGGTTTTCCTGGAATCGGACCTGCAAAATAATTTGCTGTTCAGGGGCTGGATTAAAGAGGGCAGCCTGAAAAAGCTGCTGGCTTCCAAAAAAATCAACCTCGACACATTGTATAAAAAATCCCTGGGCAGAAAATTTAAACCGGTTCCCCTGGGATTCACCATTAAGGTAAAGGGAAAATGTCAATACCGCGACGTGCTGAATCACAATGTAGTGGCGGAAATCCCCGGGAAATCAAAGAAAAAAATCGTCATCAGCGCACACATCGATCACCTGGGAATGCTAAATAATAAAAACGGCGACCGTATTTTTAACGGTGCCATCGACAATGGCTCCGCCGCTGCTGCCATGATGGTAACAGCTAAAATATTGAAGGAATTTCAAAAGGACTTGTATTATACGGTTGTGGTCCTGGCCTGCCATGCGGAAGAGGCCGGGCTGCTGGGGTCCAAATATTATGTTAAAAACCTTCCCGATAGGGAAAATGTCGTTGCCAACATTAATTTCGAATCCACACCGGTCTGGGGCAAGACTTCGGATTTTATGGCCGTTGGCGCACGATTTTCAACCCTGGAAGATATGTTAAAAACCATCGTAGAAAAAGAGGGATTAACCTATTCTTATTTTTCCATGACTAACCAGGGATTTTTCTACCGGTCCGATCAATTCTCTTTTGCCAGGCACAATATCCCCGCCATCTGGATCAGTGCCGGGGAAAACGACGATTCCGGGGAGAAAAAATATCCCCATTTCTGGAAGACCGATTACCACACAGTTAAAGATGAATACGACCCCCAATGGCCCCTCGAAGGGATGAAGCAAACCATCAAAATGGCGGTACTTTTAATTGACCGCATGAATAAAACAAAAGCAGTCCCCAAATGGAAGAGGAAATTAACCTTCCCCCTGGAGAACTGAAAAGAATAGTGACGGATAAACGTTAAACGTTAAACCCGGAAACCGGAGGTAATATGACTGGACGGAAGCATACCGATACGAAACCAAAAAAAAGAGTGCTTGTAACCGGAGCAGGAGGATTTATCGGCAGCCATCTTGTTGAGCGTCTGGTGGAAAAAGGCTATGAAGTGGTCTGCCTGGTAAAACCCGGCGAAAACATCCGGTGGATTAAACACCTGGATGTGACCTTAAAATATGGAGATATAACCGAAAAAGAATCTCTTTATGAACCGGTTAAAGGGATTGCCTATATTTATCATCTTGCCGCCAGCCTGGGGGGCGGGCATAAATCTTCCGAAATATACACGATTAACTATGATGGTTCAAAAAATTTGCTGGACGTATGCCTTGAAACCGACCTGAAATTGAAGCGATTTTTATTTGCTTCCAGTACTGCCGCTGCCGGTGCCACTGATGATTCCGGTATATTTAATGAAGAAAAACCTGCCAATCCTAAAACCGATTATGGGAAAAGTAAGTTAATGGTAGAAAATTATCTCAAGGAAACCTGTAAAGATATCCCCTATACCATCGTCAGGCTTCCCCTTGTCTATGGCCCCAGGGGGCTTGGCGGATTGTATACGGTTTTTAAACTTGTAAACAAAGGATTTCAACTATTGCTGGGTAAAAGCGATACAAACGTGGGATTTGTAAAAGATATTGTCAGGGGAATGATCCTGGCAGCAGAGAACCCCATTTCCGCGGGTCAAACATATTTCCTGGGAGAAGACAAGATTTACAACTCCCGTGAAATTACCAGGCACATTGTCAAAGCGACGGGTAAAAAAACCATAAAAGTCTGGATTCCTTACTCTATAATATATTTCCTGACTTTTTTGATTGAAAAAATTGCCGATTTGTTTGGAAAGCATCCCCTGATACGGACACACTCTATTTCCGCTTATTTAAATTCCAATTGGAGATTCAGCATGCAAAAGGCTAAAGAGGAACTTAAATTCAAAGCCGAATATCCCCTGTCTGAAGGACTGAAAATTACCGCTGACTGGTATAATGAAAAGGGAATCATCCGAACGGCGAAAGGTAAATAATAATACTAAAGAAATGAAAATTGCCACAGACTTACACATATTGTCTGTGTCTGTCTGTGGCTAAAAGGGAGAAAGAAATATGAAAGCTTTGGTAACCGGAAGTACAGGCTTTATCGGCAGTCACCTGGTGGAATCGTTAATAAAAAAAGAATATAAAGTTTATTGCCTGATAAGAAAAACCAGCAACTTGAAATGGATAAAAGACCTCGATGTGGAATTCGTTAACGGCAGCTATTGGGATAAAGAATCGCTGGACCGGGCCGTTAAAGATATGGATTATGTATTTCATGTGGGCGCCGCATTGGATGCCCTGAAATGGGAGACCTATTACAAAGCAAATGTCGAGGCCACGGTCAAGCTTCTCGAGGCATGCGCAGAAGCCAATCCCGGTTTAAAGAAATTCATATTTGTCTCCAGTATTGCCGCTGCCGGTCCGGCAAATGACAAAAAACCGCTTAAAGAAAGTGACCCCTGTCACCCGGTTTCACTTTACGGCAAGAGCAAACTGCTTGCAGAAGAAGCCGCAGCCGGTTTTTTCGATAAGCTGCCTATTGTAATCATAAGGCCCACAAATATTCTCGGTGTTCGGCAAAAACAACTCCATACCACTTTACAACTGGTCAAAAAAAGAATCGTTCCCCTGCTGGGAGACGGCCAAAAACAAACCACCATCTGCTTTGTCCAGGACCTGGTCAGAGCGTTAATCGCTGCGGCAGAAAATGAAAAAGTAAAAGGAAAAACCTTTTTCGTTGCCAGTAGTGAAGCCTACTCATGGAGAGAGATGCTGGAATTTATTGCCAAAGAATTGGGATTGTCGTTCGTTATAAAAATTCCTTATCCTCTATTGATAACTATTGCCTTCTTCTTTGAAACAATTTCAAAAATAACCGGGCTCAGCCCATTGATAACCGGGAAATATATACGCAGTGCCCGGAAAAACTACTGGCTGCACGATACTTCCAGTATAAAAAAAGAACTGGGTTTTTCCACTGAAATCAAATTCGAAGAAGGCATGAAAGATATTATAAAACAGAATAAAGATAATGGAGTTTTATAGATGCCTCCGGCGGCCAGAAACCTTTTTGAAAAAAGGTTTCTGGACTTCCAAAAACTTTTGACTTTGCACGGCAGGGTTATTGTGCTTTGTTAAAGTCATTTATTCCCATTGTAACTATTTTACTTTATAAAAAATTTTTGCAGGGTCCAGGGACGGTTTTTACAAAAAGAGTCCCTGGTCGCCGAAGGCCCTTTTTATCAAACACCCGTTAGTTGTAGAGTCGGGAACAGGGAAATGGCATACAGGGGGATATTGGTGAAATCACCATCACAGGTAAAATTCCTGGGAGACGTACGAAAAATACGTGAGGGATGATATTTCTCAGCATAGACACGCAAGCTTTTGGTCCTTCGACTAAAGCCCCCCTTAACTTCTAAAGGAAAAATCTCACTCCCGATGAGAACTATAAAATCTACTTCCGCTTCGCTCTTACTGGTCCAGGAAAAAATATCATCCAACTCAATGTGAGTCGACAACTCCTGGGAAACAAAATTTTCGATAAACGCCCCTTGATATTCCGAAAACAGCTTATCTCCCAGGATAATCACCTGGGATGGGACATTCAACAACGCCCCCAGGAGACCTGAATCCAACATATAGATTTTAAATTTACTGTTTTCAACATAACCGGCTAACGGCAGCTTCGGTACTTTAATATTATAAACAACATAAATAAGACCGGCTTTCCGGAGCCATTCAATGGCTGACTCAAAACGGGAAGCCCTCCCTCCCTTTTTAACCTCGCTGTACTTAAACTTTTTGTTTTCCTTTGTCAATTGTGCCGGGATCGAACGCCAGACCTGCGAAGTACGAATCGCTTCGCTGGGGGATGAATGCTTGGAAAAATCCCGTTCATGAGTGTCTAAAATTTCTTTCTGCAGCCTACGCACATTTTCAATATCTTTCTTTTTGATGTAATCTTGAACCACTTCAGGCATGCCCCCAATATATAAATAATATTTGAACAAACGGGTGAGCTTTTCATGGAAAATTTCCGGCAGTGGTTTCGAGAATGCTTGATCTTTGAGGTGTTTAACCAGCATATCTTCTCCCATGGCCACCAGGTATTCAAAGAAACTCATAGGGTATAAGGTCATAAAACTCACTTTACCTACGGGAAAACTGGTGGGCTTCCCCACACTGACACCCAGCAAAGAACCCGCGGAAACGATGTGGTATTCCGGTGCTTCTTCGTTAAAATATTTAAGACTGGTGATGGCACGGGGAGTTTCCTGGATTTCATCAAAGAAAATCAGCGTTGAACCCGGCTCAATTTTTCTCCCCATCAATGCGCTCAACGATTCGATCAAAGTGTCCGGGGACAGCGAGGAGGCAAAGAGCATGCCCAGTTCCGGGTTTTGTTCGAAATTAAAATATGCACAATCCCGGTATTCACGCCTGGCAAATTCTTTTAAGAGAAATGTTTTGCCTACCTGTCGAGCCCCCTGGAGTAAAAGAGGCTTACGGTTATCACTGGACTTCCAGGCCAGCAATTGCTGATATAAAAAACGTTCCATAATATCTCCTAAAAAATGACATTTCTATTATAAAATAAGTCCAAAAAAATGTCAACCTGTCAATTTTTTATGTCCAAAAAAATGTCACCTAATTGGGTTTTTCGGTTGGCCCCTTTTTACCGGTCCCACTTTCCCCCATTTTGTCCAATTTTGTCAATGGCCATTGACTAAATTTGGTCAATGCCCATTGACCAAATTTGCAAAAAGGAGCAAAACCATCTATAGATACAGGCCTCAAACGGAGACAATGGAATTTTTTCGCCTGTCCCAGTATTCTCCACCATATCCGCCATAAATTTGCACTTTTGCACGCACCGGGCTGCTTTTTAAAACATTTTTTAGTTGACATTCTATGCCTTTCTGTGCTACTTTATCAATATATATGAATTAAAAATCAATAAAAATTAATTTGGAGGCGAAATAGATAAAGCAGACCCTGCTTATTACCGATCTTTAGAACATTAACGTTAAATTATATTTTATGCAATTGCAGCAATCCAAATATCGTTTCCCGGGATCGGCTTTCCTCCCTTTTCTTTTAATAGGTTTTATCTCACCATAAATTCTGGCTGTGCTGACACAATTCCCCAGGACAAGTAAAGAAGGGGACAAGAAAATAAAGTTCTTTTTTGAGAAAAAATTGGCCTGATCCCAAAATTAACAGTGACTGATAATTTTTTAATCTATATTGTTATACGAAGTAAACATCATCTCCCTGCATATCGAATCAACCTCTCATCCCTATTGGAGAAATACCTCTGTTTTCCGATACTTTGTTTTATATTCCTCAAAAGATTTAAAACAATATATTTATGATGAGAAAGCTTTCATTCAATAACTTTCTTCCTATAAGCGTTTGGCGTATACCCGGTAACTTTTTTAAAGATTTTTGTGAAATGCTGCTGATTGGCAAATCCAACTTGCCGATACATGTCAACTACTTTTATTCTGGGGTCTTTTCTTATGTACCTTTTCGCTTCTTCGATGCGCCTCTTATTAAGATAATCTATGAAATTCTCCTTCATCTCAACTTTAAAAATCCGGGAAAAATGTTCCCTGGAAAAACCAACATTAGTTGCTATATCCTCCAAAGACACCTGTTTCCCAAAATTATCTTCAATGTATTCAATGGCTTTTTTTATTTTGGATGATACCCCCAAAGACGGTTTGTTTTCCAGTATCTTTTTTGCCAGGAAATCATGGATCAGCTCATATTCATTTTTTTCTGTTTCAATTTTGTTGATAATCCTATGTTTGATTAACCTGTCTAACGTTTTGTCAATGTCATCAATTCTATTATTGTTTATTTCTAAAATTTGTTCATAAGTAATTCTCTGCTTTGTGTAAAAATAGGTAATCATAGGAGCCAATATTTCATGGATGACGGTTCTTTCCTCGAAGCTAAAACCATCGAGAATTTCTTCGAAATATTCAACGATAATTTTTTCAACACCGCTTAATTCTTCACTGCTGAATTTTTTATAAGTTGCCAAACTAATCGGTGTCTCCTCGCTTTTTTTGTACGTATCTTTATGATGTTTGAAAATTTCATGGCATACAATTTGAATATAGGGGGGATAGATGCCTTCATCTCTTTGAGTAAAATCATCCAAAAGCTCTTCAACCAAATCATCTTCTATGGAGTAATTGATAAATTCTATAGTATTAACTATTATTTGTCTTGCATTTTCTCTGGCCAATCTCTTTAATCGATACGTATTTTTCCTATCGTATAATGCTGGTATATTTTCGGAAACCTCCCATAATTCCGCCAAAAAATCTTCTCGAAGGCTTAAGACAATTTTGGTGGATAATTTATCATTGGATAAAATGTTTTCAAAAAAATTCAACATTTTAGATTTTATTTCATTATGAGCATGCAAAGTAAAAAGTTCTTCAAATTGATCAATAAACACTGTCAACTCAAAACCTGCTGAAGAAATATTTTCTAATAAATGAAATATGTCTTTTGATTTGAATTGAGGCAATTGTGTTTTCATGTTTTTTAAAAGATCTTCTTGAAAGGTTTTAGATGCTCTAGATCCAAATACATAATGCCCATTTTCAATCAACTCTTGTTTTAAACCGGCATTTAACAACGAGGTTTTTCCAACACCAGACTCACCCACTAAAACCAACAATTTACCGGAAAAGACTCTATCCCGGATGTCGTCTGTCTCCCTATCACGACCAAAAAAAGCCACATGCTTTGACCAATCAAAGGAAGCTAGCTTTAGAAATGGATTTTCTTTGGAAAGTACCTTTTTATTGTCAAGATTGGTATGCAAAGAGACTTTATCCAAAAATATTTCATTATTTCTGAATATCTCATTTACGATAGTGAGTTCCTTTTCAACCAGGTTTTTCAACCTATAAAGTTCACTTAAGTCATATTCGTTCTCGGCGATTGCATGGATAGAAATTTCTCTATTCTCATGGTCGATCTTGATGTCGGATATTTTGCTGTGTAGTTTCCAATGGTAAAGGCTTATCCCTTCTATCTTTTTTAAGTCTGCCACCAGGATTGGTGCTCTTAAGAAATTTAGATCGAGCAAATCGCCGATTCGCAAAAGAGCTCCGATTAATAAGGCATTAACATCTCCGTGCTCTGCAATTGACCAATTATCGTATGGCATCAATTCATCCAAACTGGGGGTGCCGTGACTATAACATATTTCTCCAATAATCTTGGCTTCTTGCTGATTATCTAAATGGAATTCTGAGTATCTTTCTTTTAATAATTTCTTAGTTCTAAGATGGTGGTCTTGTCTTACTTTAAAATATGGCTCACTTGATTTTTTTTTGACGATCATTCCGATATCATGGAGGCAGCATGCGGATAATAAACAGAAAATGTCAAATGCAGATAATTTTCCCCTCGCTTTTTCGGTGAGCAAACGGTAAATGTATTTTTCAACATTTAATACGTGCTTCTCGCCGTGGTCAGTAAGGTTCTCAATATTCATAAATTTTAAATACTTATCTAACGCGAATTGCCACAGTAATTCGTATCGTTTGTATAAGTCCTTGCCGGTAGATTTCTTTTTAATAAGTGCCCGCAGTCGAGAGGTTTTTGAACTTTTCTTTTTTTTATCGCTCATATCGGATATTATAGCCAAGAAAAAGTAAATGTCAAGAGAGAATCAACTAATATTGATTTTTATTTATCTGATATTGATTTTCTACATGTTATAATTGTAGTTTTTACCACTTTTATCAGAAGAAGGGGGACAGGCAAAAATCCCATTCTGAAAGCGTCAATAATAAACGCTTTTAAAATTAAAAGTTTTGCTGATGTCTATTTTAATACCCATCTTTTAACCCACAAAGTATTCTCTTTAAAATTAAAATTTTTCTACCTTTATCTTTAAATAATATTGATTTTTTTTTGCTTTATATTGTGCTTTCAATATCTAATTTGCTTTCAGTAGAACTAAATGCTTGTTGAATAAGAAAATAAGTGACCGGCAAATATCCGTCTCGTTTTTCCTTTAAATAAATATCCACCATCAGGTAACAGGTTTGTTTCAGCAATTGAGGGTGAACGGAAACTTCAAGACATAAAAAATATCAACATCAATAAATGACAATATTTATTTATCTAAAAAAAATTTACTGGAGAACAAATGTGAAAGTTGGGATCCTATACATCTGGAGGCAAAGAGACAAAGAAGGGGACAGGCAGCAAGCGCATCCTCACTTAACTTATTCGCTTTACCTAACCAGGTGATAAAAAAGTCTGGAAAGAAGTTACAGGGACCTTGCAAGGCGCATTCCCAGGTTATGACTAGAGCCTTTAGCAGATTTGCTGGCACGGTGTGCTGAAGAGCATTGCTCCGCGAGGTTGAACCAACTCCCACCGCGGCGCACCCGATAGGTGACATTTTCAGGTTCACGACAAGCTTTCTTACGCTGGCCCGGATATTTTTCATACCGGTCCCAACACCACTCCCACACATTGCCCAGCATATCATAAAGTCCCCAGGGATTTGGCTCCTTTTTCCCCACCACCTGTGTAGATCCATTGGAATTATCTTTATACCATGCGATTTTGTCGATTTCCCCATACCACTCTCCGATAGTTCCTGCCCGACAAGCATACTCCCACTCTTTTTCAGTAAGTAGTCGAAATCCATTCGCATTCCAATCAGCCGTCACTTTCTTACGGTCAATAGTATATACTCTTTTTAGTCCAATATTACCGGAAAGCCGGTTACAAAATTCAACAACTTCAAACCAGGAGATATATTCAACTGGTCTGTCACCACCCCGAAAACGGCTCCGGTTTTTTTCCTCTCCCATAACTTTTTCATATAAATCCTGGGTCACTGGGAACTTATCCAACAAAAAGGAGTTTATTTTTTCGGTAAATTCATTCCCGGAATCTTTATCTTTCATCAATACAGCACCTGCCGGAATTAGAACCATACGGTTCTCCATGATTTGCCAAAGGGTATCCTTTCTTTCTTTTTCAGTCCCATCTCCCTTTTCACTAGGTGCCATCATTTTTTGATCATCGTGTTGAATATCTTTTTCAGTAAGAATATCAATTATTTCAGTTACCGATTTGGCTCTTTGAAATCTCCTCAACCTTAATGGGACTAATGAAATTTTAAATCTTTTGCCTTCCAATATTATAAATCGCCTTTCTTTCTTGTTTTTTTTATAAATTTCATGATAGAACGTTTTATATTCATCCTCAACCCATTCCGATTGCATGGAATTCGGAGTACAAATTAAAAAAAAGTCCTTACTCTGCTCTAACGCATTCTCTATAGCATCATCAAACGTTCGGCCAATATTTTTTTTAAGTGTTTCCTCCGAAAAGAATACATTTAGTCGGCTTTTTTTTAACTCTTCCCAAACAGCCTTTACAAAATCTATGTCCTTAACTGAAAAGCTTAAAAACACATCATATTTATATTTCATTTTTCCTTTTCCCTGGTAAGAAATCGCCTTTGGCTTTTTATATTTAATATACCATAGGAGGTACAATCAACTTTTGTTTTTAAACCAGCACGATTGCATAAATTCTTGCACCTGGATTTCTTCTTAAAAATGCCACGCAGCCGATAGATTTTTAAATTTATCTTTCTTATATCGTTCATGTCAAATATTATAATCAAGAAGAAGAAAAAGTCAAGGAAAAATGAGCTAATATTGATTTTTAATTAATAAATATTGATTTCTATATAGACAAATAGACATATTTTGTCTATTTGTCAACAAATAGGAAAATTAGGGGCAGTCCAGAATAAGGAAAAGGGACACTCATTATAAAAGAAAAAAAATCAAATATCTGATTGGAAATCCACAACATTAATATGTTACGGAGAGGCACCATTATGTCTGGTTAAAATCAATAATATACACTTTTGAAACAGCATACTTCAACCACTCGCTTCCGCAAACTTTTAACGAGTAACTGGTAACTTACATCATCCTGCAGGACCATAAATCTACCACCTTCTCAAAAGGCATTCAATATTGACACATATTTAATTAATATTGATTCCGCACTTATGATATCCAATTAAAAGATGATAAAATATCTATTTCAGGATACAAGCTTGACAAAAATAAAAAACCTCATGACTTTTAAATGGCATAATGATCAATTTCGGTTAATTAAAAATCAATATATATCAGGAGAAATCAATTTAACTGCCATTTTTTAATCCAGGTCGGGGGTCGCGTCTCAACATTGGACATTCACTCATAAAACCTTATCAGACAACGTTTTACGGGCCATGGGATAGTGCTGGTTTGATAAAGAAAGGGATAGGCAAATAAAGCCATTTCAGAAAAAAATGACAAAAGAGGGTTCAAAAGTTTTAACCTTTTTGTGCAAAAAAAAGGGGCGAAAACATTGATTATACCTTTGTATACAAGGGGAAAAAATGACACTTTGTGAAAAATTTAACCCCTTGACATCTTGAAAATCCCTCTATACAATACTATCTCTCATAGCTGTTTTAGTAACATAGAAAGCAATGAAGGTGTTTTAAATGAAAAAAAGAAGAAGAAAAAACAAAACAAAAAAAAAGAGACTGTCCCAACGGGCGTTGGACATCATCCTATTCGGCACACCAGGTAAATGCTGCCTGAACGTGGATTCTGTGGCCCGGGAACTGGGCGTTCTGCCTGCCAGCCTCTCCCGCGCCTTTAAACGGGATTTCAAATGCGATCTTAAACAATTCCTGCTGGAAACAAAACTCACCTGGAGCATCCTTTTACTGATGAACTTGAAATTATCCACCAAAGAAGTAGCGGCTTACCTCGACTTCGAAAGCCACTGGTACTTTAAACAATTGTACAGGGATTATTTTGGCACGGACCCGGAAAAAGCCCATAACTATTATATGGTATTTTCTGGTATCTACTTACTTATAAGAACTAAAATCATCCCGAAAAAAAATCTCAAGAGGTCTAACCGCTCAACCGGCAATAGACGAAAAACCCGGACAATCTTAGTCCCTCTTCCAATAGTAATTGATAATAAAACGTACTTTGCACTGGGTTGCGGTGCAGACACCCTGGATGCGGAGGCTCTGTCGGAAGACGCTTCAACCATCTGTTCCCATGGAAAACGTGAAACATGGATAAAAGAAAATGAAAATTCCTGTTTGTTTAAAAAACTTAGACCTATTTATACCTTGCCCCAGGCTTTGTTTTTAGCAAGTGATAGAAAGAAAAAAGGTCTTGATAAATGTATGGAAATACCTTTGCAGACCGTTTCAATTTAAATGGAAGTCCAATCATGCGGTTAAAAATCATTGATTTCAACAATTTTAAAATGTTTTTATATATTTGTACTATTTTCAGCATTTATAAACTTCAAACAGGTTTAAACAAAATCAAAAAAACCAGGGGAAAACCCATTTCCCCCTGCGAAAAAAGTATTACAGGCTGCGGGAAAACTACTACGGGCTGCGGGAAAAGTATTACAGGCTGCGAAACAACTACTACGGGCTGCGAAAAAAGTATTACAGGCTGCGGGAAACCTACTACAGGCTGCGAAAAAAGTATTACAGGCCGCGGGAAACCTACTACAGGCTGCGGGAAAAGTATTACAGGGTGCGGGAAAACTACTACGGGCTGCGAAAAAAGTATTACAGGCCGCGGGAAAACTATTACAGCTTACCGGACACCTATTCCCCCCGGGATAGGTGAAATTTTGAACAACTTTAGGTCTATATCAATAGATCTTAAAATAAAAAACATCAAAATGGAGGATTAAAATGATGTACAAGAAAAGCAAACTTGAAGATTTTTTTGGTAATTCACGGCTTGCGCTTTCAAATGCGAAGGATAACCCGCAAGTCAGGCCCTTGTTATCGACTTTCAATGTAGACGATGCAAGATTTGAAGAAGGGTTCGCCCTGCTGGACGAAGCGGACGCCAGCGAAACCCTAAAAAAGGAAAAATATGCCGCACAGTTTGAAACAAAACTAAACTTGCAACGATTATCGGATGAGACACACGAGGTACATATGATGCATGTAAAACTCATACGAATCGCTTACCGGAAACAACCGGAAAAACTCAAAGAGCTGGGAGTGCTGGGGGCAACCATAAGAAAATCGAACATTAACGGGTGGCTGCTGCAAACCAAGTATTTTTATGACCATGCCCTGGTGGATGATGTTTTGGAGACATTGGCAAGATATTCCATAACCAGGGAAAAAATGGAAGAAACAAAGCAAAATGTGCTTAAGGTAGAAAAGGCAAACGAGGTGTATAAACAGGCGATTGCCGAAGCCCAGGATGCAGTGGATAAACGCGACCTGGCACTGCAAAAATTTGAATATTGGATGTCTGAGTTTATAGCAGTCTGCCGGTACGCTTTAAAAGGCAACCCCCAGCTTCTTGAAGCCCTCCAGATAAAAGTATTCTCAAAGGGCTATCAACGAAAGAAAAAAGATAAACCGGGTGACAGCGACAATCAGCCGGTTGATCCCAAAACAGAACCGCAAGACGGTGAAACGGGAAAAGATACAGGAACAGAAGAATGTATAAATAAAGGTAAATCGGAAGGTGAGAAAAATAAGGCGTTAGAAATAGCTGAAAAAGCTCTTAAAGAAGAAATGCCCATCGAATTGATCTCAAAATTAACCGGCCTGACTAAAGAAGAAATCGAAAAATTAAATTAGGCCGCGGCGCGGCCACCCTAAAGACGTGAAGTCTTAAAAACGGCTCGTCCCCCCTTCAAATTTAACCCACAAATTTTTCAGACGAGCCAGAGTTTAAAAAGGGAAACCGCGTAAGGTTTTACCCGGTTTTTTTCTTTCCGCTCTCCTGGCAATCGACCAGATCATTGTGGAATGGATGAGCGGAAGCAAAACTTGACTTTATGCTTTTGAAGGTTTAAAATGCCTCTTTAAAATTGAGTTGATAGAGGCATTAATGAAAAAAGCATTTGTCACGGGCGCCAGTGGTTTTACCGGCAGTTATCTTTGCAAAGCATTGAAAGAAAAAGGATATGCGGTTAAAGCACTGGTAAGAAAAAGCAGCAATATTGAACAGTTAAAAAAACTGGATGTTGAGCCGGTTGAAGGAGATTTAGCAGACCCGGAAACCATTAAAGGGAAAATCGAAGATATTGATATTGTTTTCCATATTGCGGCCCTGTACCGGCAAGAAGGGGTTTCTAAGAATATGTTTACAAAAGTCAATGTGGAAGGTACCCGTGCCATGCTGGATGAATCTATTGCCGCCGGTGTAAAACGATTCGTCCACTGCAGCACCGTAGGGGTCCAGGGAGAAATTGCCAATCCACCCGCTGCTGAAGATGCCCCTTACAACCCCGGTGACCACTACCAGGTCTCAAAACTGGCAGGCGAAAAACTGGCACTTTCCTATTTCCGGGACGGTAAGATCGATGGAGTAGTGGTGCGGCCGGTGGGTATTTACGGCCCCGGGGACACACGATTCTTGAAATTGTTCAAACATATTTATAAAGGAAATTTTAAAATGATCGGCAAAGGAAAAGCCCTCTATCACCTGACGTTTGTGGAAGACCTGGCAGAAGGTATCATCCTGGCAGGTGAAACGCCGGCTGCATCAGGCCAGGTCTATACGCTGGGGGGAAGCGAGTATCTGCCGCTTACAGACCTGGTGAAACTGGTTGCTGGCATCCTGGATAAACCGGTTTCTAAAATCCATATCCCGTTGTGGCCGGTCTATACAGCGGCTTTTTTATGTGAAATGATCTGCCGGCCCCTGGGTATCGAGCCACCCCTTTATCGCAGACGCCTGGATTTTTTCACCAAAGACAGGGCTTTTGATATCTCAAAGGCCGGGAAAGAATTGAACTATAAACCGAAAATACCTTTAAAAGATGGATTAACCCGCACAGCAAAATGGTACAAAGAAAACGGATGGCTGGATTAAAATGATGACGGAAAAGACTCGGTTAATGGTGGATGGCCATGTTCATATTTATGACTGCTATGACCTGGAGAAATTCTTCGCAACTGCCGTAAAAAACCTGGAGCATTACTATCACTCCCTCTATTCCAACGGTAACCCGTTGGCAAAAATTCTCCTGCTGACCGAAGGAAAAACCAATGACTTCTTTTCTCAACTCAAAAAGAACACCGATTTTCCCAATAACTCCCAATACCAATTCATCAAAACGAAAGAAAATGTGTCCATTATCCTGGCAAAGGGTAAAGAACCCCAGTGCTGTGTTTTGAGGGGCAGGCAAATCGTTACCAAAGAAAACCTGGAGGTTTTAGCTATTGCTTCCAAGCAAACCATTGAAGACGGGCTGCCGGTTGAAACAGTGATAGAAAGGCTCATCGAGAAGCATGAGATTGCTGTATTGGCCTGGGGATTCGGGAAATGGTTCTTTAAGCGGAGTAAAATCATTAAAGACCTTATTGAAAAATACAGGTCCCCTTATCTTTTACTGGGCGACAACAGCGCGCGGCCCACCTTCTGGCCGGTTCCCGGGTTATTCAAAAAGGCAAGAGCATTAAATATCCCCCTGATCAACGGCTCAGACCCACTGCCCTTTAAAGAAGAAGTCCACAAAGTGGGGTCTTACGGTTTTAGTGTTGAAGGCGATTTTAACCCCAAGGAACCGGCAAAATCATTGTGGAATATTTTGATCTCTCCCGGCACGAAAATTGATTTTTTCGGACAACGGGACCGTGCGGTTTCTTTTTTCAAACGGCAGTCGAAAATTTATTTAAAAAAATATTTAAAGTTTTAAAAGAATTTTCCGTCAATTTATGCCTCCGGCGGCCCTGCCGGGGGCCAAACTTTTGTTAAGGTTTTTTTCATTTTTTTTAATGGGAACAAATGGTTGAAGCGTATTCCAACAGAGCCTCCGCATATAGGGTGGCCGCGCCGCGGCCTTGCCAAAAACCGGAAATTATGATATCTTATAGTGCTTAAATAGGATGAAACCGATGGGACGAATAAAACGAGTTATCATTTTATTATTACTTCTGTTGCCGCTGCTTTTGTTTTCGTCTTCCGGCGAAGGCGATTGCTTTACCATCATTGCCGGTAAAGATGCTGCCGCGGATGGTTCTGTGATGCTGGCTCATAATGAAGATGACAGCGGCAAGAATTTTTTTGTTAATGTGCACAAAATTGCCCGGGCCTTTCATAAAAGCGGTAAAAAAATCTTGCTGAAAAATAGTGGGGTGCTGGCGCAGGTGAAAGAAACCGTTGCTTTTCTCTGGTTTGAAATACCGGGTACTGAGTTTGGCGATTCCTATCTGAACGAAAATGGTGTTGTTATCGCATCAAACCAGTGTTTATCACGAGAGGACAGGCCGGTATTGACCAATGGAGGCATCGGCTTTATGCTGCGGCGAATCGTGGCGGAACGGGCGGTGTCGGCCAGGAATGCCGTAGAAATTGCCGGGAAATTGATCGATAAATACGGCTATTACTCCTCCGGGAGAAGCTATGCCATT
>Ga0114923_10001267_pt1 | contig 17787 bp, 24 predicted proteins | sample SumtaG_FD_89578 | JGI IMG/M metagenome (GOLD analysis project Ga0114923, IMG submission 89578) | Deep subsurface microbial communities from Indian Ocean to uncover new lineages of life (NeLLi) - Sumatra_00157 metaG | ecosystem: Environmental > Aquatic > Marine > Oceanic > Sediment | place: near...
CCATGAAATAAACTTCCTACTAATTGTGCAAGCACAACTAAAAAATTTCCCCCGGCTTTAGCAGCCAATTTGTCAAGAGAGTGTTTTGTATCTTTTGCAAATTTTGTAACCATCTCAGTGACTTTAGCGGTGACAGCCGCATAATCGCATGGATTATCTACATCTATCCCTAGAGCGTCTAGCGCCGCTCCGAGATTCGTGCTATTAGCAACAAATGCTTGAACTTTATTTAAATCTGATGTTGCGGTCATTACGTCCTCAAAGCCTCTATCTCTTTACTAAGTTTTTCTTTTCTTGTCTTTAATTCTGAAGGAGATAATTTTAATTTATGTGCCATTTGTTTAGCTGTTAAAGGTCCAGCCATAGTTGTACCTTTAAAGAAGTTCCGCATTGTGTATTCCATTATTTTCTTATCTATAGGATCGGCATCATAGTATACAAAATCTATAATTTGCTTTAATTTAGGATCTACTGCATCCTGTTCCGCGAAGAAATGAAATCCTACTGAATCTTCATCTTCCGAAAGGGTCATTGATAGATCCCGCCTCAATTCGGATTGAAGCCGCTCTATTTCAGCGGGGGACACTTGCATTGCGTCTGACAATTCAATTATAGTAGGTTCCCGTCCTTTGTCAGATTCTATATTTTCAAAAATAGTTTGGTACTTGCCTATCATTAAAGCCCTAGGTTCCGGTATATGGCCTACATTTTGATAGCTAGTTACGAACCTGGACATTTTTTTACCATAGTTAACAACATGCGTGTTTAACTTTGCGCCCTTATTCGGATCGTAAGTATCTATAGCTTGGCTTGCGAGGCGCTTCGCTTCCAACTCCAGAGCAGGCCGGGGCAGTCCGGAGTTCTCGAATTTTCTTACTTGGTGTTGAAGAAGTGGATTTAAAGATTGGAGTAATTCTAATTTTGCGGCTTTTCTTCCGGCCTTATAATCTTCAAATAATTTCATTTCTTGCTGTTGCGTATACATTTATTTTCGTTCCAATATGGTTCGTGCATTGAGGACCTGCTGACGGATTATTTCTAATGATCTTATCTTGCCTTTCATTGAAAGTAAAGAACTTTGATCTTTCTTACCATTTATTTCCAAATCAATTATATCTGATCGTAACTTATTGAAAAATGGTATTTCCTTTTTTCCAGTTTCAACTATATTAGTATCCATTATAGAATGGAAGGCACCATTCATTATATCATTAACTTTATATTTATCTAAAATAGAAGTTTCTGCATCGTTAACCCTTTTTCCTAATTCAGTGAAGAAATCAGTTTTTACAACGTCTTGGTCCCATATTTCCAGGAAGCCGGCCGTGTCAAGTACAAGTATTGTTTCGTATTGTTTAAAAAATTGAGCGCTTGGACTATCACTATCCAGCCATCTTGACATGAATATTAAGTTTCTCAATACTTTATTTAAATCGTCTATGTCATCCATAGCCTGTTTTACATCAGGATTTATTATATCTGTTTTTGTATAAAGATCTTTTAGTTTAGATTCATCTGAAATAATGCCGGGAAGGAGCAACTGATGATTTGTAACAACCCACGACATCGCGAATGTTCCTAATTTATCCATTTGTGAAGTCCAGTTAGCATTAAAATTAATTGGATATCCAGTTATAAGATGGTTCATTATCCGCATTTGGGCAATATTATTTTCTTTAATTAACTGACTTCCTCGCAAAGATTCATTATAAAGTTTTAGTAAGGAACTCTGATGAAATGTAATATGTTCTTTATCAAATTTGTTAGTTGCCCAATCTAAAGCTGTTCCTGCAAAATTATAAATTTTTACTGTATCACCAAAAAAAGTAACTGACGGTGAACCTAAAGTTTCTATCAATTGTGCCTTTTCACGAAAAGACATTGCCATTGATTGCAAATAAAATTTATTTGTAATATAAATAAAAGCATCATCGTCATTACTTTTAACATAGATGGTTGCACCTGCTTGAGTATTTCTAATCTCTTCCATTAATTGGTGAGAAGTGCTTTTACCAGTCATGGCAATGCTGGGTTCTATGTCACCGAGGACATTGCCAAGATTTTTTGTTTCTATTGTAATATTTTGAGGCATATCTTCAAAAGTACTTTGAAGACCGTCATTTACATAACTTGTTTTTTGTTGGAATGTTTCACCAGCCATTATCTTTTTACACCTCTTACAATATGCGATTTCTTTACTATGTCGTAAGGCCTGAATAATTCATCATTTGATGAACCGGGTTCTAATTCTTTATCCAGATTAGCCTTAGTAACAATATCATCAGAAATTAAAGTTTTTAAATCTTTATACTCGGAAGAATCTCCATTATTTTCTACACCTAAGAATTTAAAGTACTCTGCTTTAGTTATAACTTGTCTCTTATTAACAGAGTTAACAAAGGAGGCGATGGATCCGCTATTTAATTTAAATGCCCTTTTGTATGAATTTAACAATTCCTGCGCTGCTACAAACAATGTTTTAGTATTTTCCACTCCCGGTGTATCGTTCTCGTTAATTAAGCCGTCCATTCCCTGCTTATTATAATATAACAAAGAATAGTCTGATTTGGAAGCGGTTTTTTTGTTTAAAGCATCTATTCCTGTTTTATCTTCTTCTAATGCTTCCCCATCGTCTGTAAAAGCGCTAAATCCGTGGTTTTGATTGGAAATACCTTGTGTTAGATAAGTATAAATGTCTGTACCTATTGCATTAAAACCATAAAGGTTGGTATTAAACAATAGATCATCAACAGGGCTTATTTCTGATACAGTAAAATCATTTATCAGATACTTTGATGTTTCGAGTGTACTACCCTCGAAACGATTAAAATCTGATGATTCATGTATATTTAATGTTCTTGGGTATTTTAATGTTATGCTGCTGATGGCAGTACCAGTTCCTGCAATGGTAGTTTGGATGCTACTTAAAATTCCTTCAATAGCTGGGCCGGCTTCATCTAAAATAATTCCCGGTAAACCTATCATTCTATAAGGACTCCATTCAACAGATGCATTACAGGAGTGTGATCCTAATTTAAATTTTAAATGTGCATCAGTAGTGAAAGCCTCAAGAGCTAATTTAAGAGCAGTTTCCTGATCGGTATCATTTTTAATTGCATTAGCACCGTCGCTTATAGTCGGTTTACTGGTATCCTCTTTGTTATCTAATTTAAAAATACCTTTTCCAACAATGTCTTGGAAAGCTAATAGGAATGTGCCATTGAATTGGGTGCGTTTTACTTTAACACCACGAATTGCCTCTTCCTGTGTTATAATTAGATTATGGGTGTCATCTCCTGCTTTTTCAGGATCTGGAGTAATCTCCAAACCAGGTAAATCCGGTACAACACATATAGGCGTGAGGAATTGCTCCAAAGAACCAGTAACGTATGGTATTGTCATACTAGCCGCTGTACGTGTAGGCTCTTCAACCCAATTTTCTGAAAGGGACCACTCGGTAACTTGATTTGGGAAAAATATGTTACAATTTACTGGCGGTGGATTAAATAAATTAGGAAAAGCAATTGCCCTTAAAGGTGTTTTAGTGGCTATACTGGCATCGCCAGTATAAAATGGTAGAACTGCCGTAGGCGCTGCCGGAACTAAAAATTTGTATTTCATTAGATTGAAATAACGTTGTACCGAATCCATAATAGAAGAAGTATTATTTGAAGATATATATTTATTGAAAAACTTCTCTGTATCTGAAAGTGCTTCAAATCCTGCTTGTTGTTTAAAAGCATCATTTAAATCTGGATTTGGGGTCATATAAACACTTTCCGAAAGCTTCATTGATCTGGAAAATATACCAAACATAGAATCTATAACTTCAGAATAAGCTAGAATCGCTTGAAAGAATGTATTCAAATCTCCCGCTTTGAATACTTCTTTAGTGAATTGACTGTTCAAAACAGAGGTGAAACTTACCGACGGATTTAAATTTTTCTCTTTTAGCAAATTTGTTATTTTAACAAGATCATCCTCTTGTTGTTTTTGTACTGCGAGTTGCTGATTAGTTTTAGGTCCTGATATTTTTTTGCTATTTATAGTTACAGTTTTATGCACATCGCTAGCTGCTAAAGTGCTTTCTGGTATCAATGCCGTAGCAGAAACGAAATTAGGTTTTAACCATCGAGATACTAAACTAGCGAAATTAATAGATAATAGTCTACCCTGTGCCCCTTTTTGATATTGTCGTGAAATAGCTTCCCCTTCAAAAATTAGAATAGGATCACTTTCCTCCTCTTTACTGTTTTGTAAAGTTACAAAAAGTTGTGCGACTGTTCCCGGGAGAACTCGCATCGCTCCAGAGTCAAATGGAAATGTGATAGATGTCGCAGGAGGAACTCCTTCGTTTTCACTGATTTGTATACTTGCGAATTGTATTGGTCCGATTCCTTCCAAGTATAATTCAAACTTATTTAATCCTTGTACTTTTGGTTCTTGTAAATCCATAAATTACTCTAAATCCTCTGCTATTATTACTCTCATTGCTGGGCCGGTATTTTTGGCTCCGAGTTCTGATATAGCACTCGCTATTTTTTCTGTAGATCTTGCAGTAATAGAATTAAATACCTCGCCTTTATTTATTATATCATCTAAAAGGCCAATTCCGTCATATTGTCCAGCAGCCATCATATTTTGTATTGATTGAAGTTCTGGAGTTTGACTAGGATCAAAACCAGGAAACATGCCACGGACTGTACGTGCTGCCCCCGCCGTTGCTTCCGCCTTTAATATATTCTGTACCATTTCTTTTCTTTGTGCTGGACCCATTGCAGCAGCATTTACAGATAATTCACGGCCTTGTCCTAAAATTTCCCTTGTCCCTATTACTCGATGTTTTGCTCCAATTTTAACTCTATCCATTTGTCCTTTAGTGAGGCCCATAGTATCAATATCTTCTAAACCTTCTTGAGCTAAACCCACCGAAGTCATTATATTTTCTCTTTGATTTAAAAGCGCATCTTGTTCCCATTGATTTAATTTTTGACCTCGAACTATGACAAATTCCATCTCTCTGCCTGCTTTTGATATATTGTGGCCAGACCGTGAACCATGTTTAATTACAACCCTGTTATCACGCGCACCTTCAAGCTCATTAAAAAAAGCTTCAGTATCGTCTTCATCTAATATATTAAATAAATCTGTCCCTAACAAGTTATTTATAAATCCCGCTGTTCCGGGGTCTTCTACATTCCCTGTGTAAGAATCGGTAAATATATTAGAAAGATTTCTAGTAAATTCACGACCAATATCAGAAGCCCAATCCCCTACTTCATGGCCAATAATTCCTAAGCCTCTTGCCGATGTTGCTAATACATCATATGTTCCTCCAACAATGCCACCTATTGCAGCTCCTCCAGCAACACCTATTCCACCAGCTACAGGCCCTCCAAAAAATCCTAAAGCACCAGCACCTCCACCCATTAAAGCGAATTTTTTAGCAGTTCCAAAGCTAAGCCCTTCTACTCCTGCTGGTCCGAAAATTGGGCCCCTATTTTCCATTCGTGCTCTATTTTCAACTAAAAGATTTTGTGTTGCTACTCTGGACATTGGATCAGCAATAGCAGAAGAAATCATTGCTCCAGCCGCATCTGCTGTTAATCCTGGATTTGTTTTCACCATTAAACCCATTAATTGAGCAGGATCAGTTATATCCATTCCAATGCTTTGTGCTGTATTCATAGCTTGGTTAACAGCTTCTATATTCATATCTTGAAAAGACATTACAGTGCCCATTACCCTATTCCCGGCTCCTACGAATCCAAGATAACCTTCAACAGTCCCAAAAGTATTTGCAGCACCGCCTAAAAGATCAGACATGCCTGGTGTTCTTCCGCCACCGCCCATAATGCTAGCTAAATACATTTGACCCATCGGGCTACCCATATAATTTAATCCACCTTGCATCATAGACATTGCTGCAGCATCGGGGCCTCCCATGCCGGTAATTAGTTCTCTTTCAAAAGCAGTTCCCCGAGCCATTTCAGCAGCTTGGGTTCTGGCATCAATAGCCATGCCGAAAGCCGCTTCTGGCTGAATACCGCGGGCCATTTGAACACCACGTAATCCAGTACTTATAACATCGGTGGGCGCTAGCCCCGTCATTCTTCCTGCCGCGAACATTCTACCCGCAAAATCTTCCGCGCCGCCCATAGTTGTGATCTGTTTTGACTCCAGTTCACCAATTATACGGCTAGCTTCTTCATGCATAACACCAAGACTTCTAGCAACCTGGCGAGTATTTTCCATAACAGAAGCAATTTTAGCGTCTAATTCTGCTGGGTCGGCGCCCTGGAATCCACCACCCTGAGCATAAGCTAATATATCTCCTTGTATTTCTCCAAGATCATATCCAGCTAATCTGCCTTCAAAAGAAGAGACTCTATTCATTAAATTACGCGTTATATCTCTACTCTCACCAACGCCCAAAACTCCTCCACCAGAAGTAGCTCTGAATAATTCCTGTAAACCACCAGCAATGACGTTGCGTTGCCGTGTGTTTCCACCAACTAGCCCAGCTCCGAGATCTAGTAGGCCACCAATTCCAGCCCCAGGAAGACCTCCTACAGCAGCGCCAATTCCAGTGAATAACCATTCCCTCATAAAAGAATCATCGCCAAAGGCTTGATTAAAAGCTTGTCCAATATATTCAGAACGTGTATAAGCGCCATATGGATCGAAACCGGCTCCGGTCGCGCCAGCCCAAAGACCACCTAACGCACCGCCAGTAAATTGACCTCTACCGCCTAAACCAGGTAAAGCAAAATCAGGAACGGAACTGGGGAATAGATTTCCTAGTCTTCGCATATCCGCAGAAAACATGGAAAAACCTTGCTGCGACATATTGCCAACTCGATCCACCATGTTTGACATAGTTGACATGAATCCAGGATCGCCTGAAATAGTGCCAAAGCCGGAATCATTAAAGATGTTAGAAGCACCAAATGCCATTGATGGCGCTGCACTGCCAGCTCCTAGAACCGAATCGATTTGGTTACGTACATCCGCGAGTTGCTGAGATAAATCGCTAGGATCTAATTCAATCTTATATTTTATTGTTTCTTCCGGCATTGTTTGTTACTTTCTTTAAATCGAACAAGTTCACATTATGCAGTTCTGTATCTTTGTCTATTTCGTCACCAAATTTAATTTTGGATTTTGTATTTAAGACAACATGTGCATCTTTTTTCAGTCTCTCAATAGTTTTCTTAGAATCATCAGCAGAGCTTTCTGGTTCTAACTGCTTCGTTTTAGTTAAGTAATCTTCTAAGAGCTTGTTTAAATCAGCTATTTCCTTTGTTATGTCTTGACTGCTGCGATCTAAAAGAATTGCTTTAGTTAACAACAGTGTCTTGGTTATATCGAGGTCTTCTTCTTTCTCAATAGCTCTAAGGAGCACTGCCTCTCTTAGTCCGTACTTTTCTCCGAGGTCGATTCCTCTGATTGCGGCTTTGACTCGCCCGCTAGTGGGGCCTCCTCGAAAAAAGTTTTTTCAATCTCTTCGAGGTTTAAAGCTTTTCTAACGTTAGCCTCTAATTGGCGTTGTTCTTTAGCTAATTTTTCAATGACTAAGCCGGGAAGTGTTTTGAAGTATTCAAACGATGCTTCGATTTCCTTTGGGTCGTCTTTTGATAAATTTCTTAAGGTTTTACCTTTGTAGGAAATGATAGTTCGACTAAGAACCTTTAAGGCAAAAAGCTGGACAAGCGTAAGTTGACTCTCTTTATAATCTGTAAGCTCGCGTTGAATGTCTATTTGTTCACTCGCTGATAAAGTTTTTACAACAGCAGTTATCTCGGGTTTACCCTCGTTTAAAGTTACGCTTTTAAGAGCATAGTCTTTTTCAAATAATTGCTCTAGAATTTCGTTTGTTTCATTCATTTTATTCTTTTGGTTTGGTGGTTTTTTGGTATAAGAAAGATATAACAACTAACCATAATTAATAATGAAAATTGAGTTAAGCGATCAAGCAGTCATAACTGATCTGCCAGTTGCTAAACATTTTTTACTTGAAGATTTCTTCACAATTTTGAACCCTCTATTTCATAAGAGATTAAGCGCGGGCTATTCCAATTGGGGAATTCCTTCTAGTCTTAAGTATTATGAAAAACTTAAGAATGGAGCAATTCGGTTCCCTATTGGTGGATTGCCGGATCTTTTAAAAGTTTTCAAATCCAACGGTGTAAATATAACCAAGAAAGATATTGTTGATAACAGGATAAGTAATCCTTTATCTAAATCCTCATATATAGAATGTAAGGCTAAACTTCTCGTTTTCCAAGGACTTATTAAGAAATCTTGCATGAACGCAACAATTGGCACTATTTCCGCTCCAACTGGAAGTGGGAAAACTGTAACGTTCATCGATCTTATTGTGGAACGGCGGGAACCAGCCCTTATCCTTGTAAATACCGTCGAACTCGCAAACCAAACAGTGGAAAAATTTGTGGAATTTACAAACTTAACTAAAAACGATATTGGTTTCATAGGGGATGGCCAATTTAATTTTAAAAGCCCCGTAACGGTTGGATTATTCCAATCAATGCATACATTAACTAAAGAAAAATTAGATATAATAAATAAAACAGTGGGTTTAGTAGTCGCAGATGAGGTGCATATTTGCGCCGCAAAAACCTACTATGAAGTAATGACAAAACTGAAGAGCCGTTACACGTACGGATTTTCAGCCACACCAGAAAGGCCAGACGGCCTAACCAAACTCATATTTTGGGCTTCAGGGCCCTTAATTCACACCGTCCCACCCGATGCAACCAAAGACATTAGGATCACACCCTCTGTTGAAGTAATAAAGACAAACTATTTTTACCCGCTAATCAACACGGATGAGTACGTCTTTCTATTGAACGACCTAGCTACCAACGAAGCGCGAAATAAACTAATTCTCGAAGAAGTCGAAAAAGATGGTGACGAAACTTGGAAAGTTCTTCTTTGTGGAAGAGTTAGCCAAATAGAGCTTTTGGGCAATGCCTTATCAGATTCAGCTATTTTCCTCCATTCTAAATTAAAGAAAAAAGAGCGTAAACAGAGAATGGATATGCTTATCTCTGGAGAGAAGAGAACAGTTGTATCATCGTACGGCATTTTCTCGACCGGGCTGGACGTCCCCCAACTAGAAATATTATACCTCTGCTCGCCGATGAAGAGCCAAATAAAAATTAAGCAATCAGCAGGCCGCATCTCACGAATATGTGAGGGAAAAACACATGCCATCATTAAAGATTTTGTAGATTGGAAAATTGATCTACTAAAATTTCAATATTATGCAAGGAACAGGATTTATAAAAAATTATAAGGAGAAACAATGGAAATAAAATGTAAAAAAGTAGAATATGTAAAATATAAATGCGAAGGTAGCCGACTGCATTTTGATACTGAAGAAGAAGCCAAATTAGCTTATTTAACAACACAAATGGAAAAAACACTTTTTAAAGTTTTTCCAAAAACGGAATCAAAAGAAACAACTAGTGCTCACTTTGCAAATTTTATACATATACTAAATGAAGCACTAGAAAGTAAACAAAACAAACTATTCGTAGAAGAAGTAAATGAGATATTGAAATTACAACTTCAAATAAAAAAGAACTTGACGGTAAAATGATAAAATCTATAAACACTGAAGGAAACCCTATCTTAACACGCCCATGTGTAATGGTTACACCCATCACCGCAGGTACGGATTCCTTAACCGACGCACTTACATCGGTAGAACCGCGTAAAATGGATAAGAAAGACGCGAGAAATGACTTTGGATCCACTGAAGAAATTATACAATTTTGGGGTTCGGAAACTCACGACCTTGTTGTTGACCTTATTGACACAGCCGTCTTCCATAAAAAAACATGTCTGGGCCTCTCCGCGAATCAAATTTGGGATAAAGTATCACCCTGTCCGGCTGTATTCATTATGCTCTGGCCGGTAATGATTGAAGGAAAACCCACCGCTGTTTGGAGAGATTTTATTAATCCCACTGTAATAGCTAGCGGTAAAAAAAGCATGGTTAAAGAAGTATGTATGAGCATCCCGGGTGATAGACGAAAAGTTAGACGAAGAGCAAACTCATCCATAACTTACCAAACTCTTAGAAGCCCTAAAATTAGGGATGACAAGATATATGGCAGACTAGGCGGGCCATGGGCGCAGATATTGCAACATGAGTATGACCATTTACAGGGGAAATTAATATAATGTATGAGAAACAAACTAAAGATATGATTAAAGAAATGTATCAAAGAATAAGAGAATTAGAAGCTCCAGTAAAAGACAGGGTTTGTTTGGCTTGCGAATCGGGCTGGAAAAGAGAATCTCTTTCCTTAGAGGACATTGAAAAAATTTCATGTAAAGGAACTATGCAAGATGGATGTCGCCGCGATGATTCTTGGAGACATTTTAAACCGAACAAAAACCATGAATGAAGAATATAAATGCGATTGCCAAAAATGCGGAAAAAGTATGGAAATGATAGCTTCTGCTTGTTGCGCTTTAGATGGCGACCGTATTGAAAGATGGAGTTGCCACGATTGTAAATTAACATTCGATACAGTCTGGGAATGTAAAGAATTTTATAAACACCATAAATATGAAACCAAACAAGATATTGATGAATTACGAAAAAGAAATAAGAAGACTAATACGAATAAACTCACTAGTTGAAACTGCAGATGGCGTATTAACATCTATGCCATCTAATCAGGAAGAGCGAGAAATGCATTACGAACACAACGTATACATAAAATAAGGATTAACCATGCCAGCATTCTTAATACCTATGGCCTTCGCGGCATTTGTTGCGTTTATTATCCTTTATGATATGTTTAAAACAAAGCTAAGAGTAGTCAGGTTAAAAAAGACAGCAAAGAAAGCAGCGGAGCAATACACAAAAAATGAAAGTAGATAAAGCAAAATTCGATCAGTATACCGAGGATGGTTGGCTAGTAAGAAAAAAGCACCCATTCCTCGATTACTACATATATAATTACTCAATAGAATGCCAATTTAAACGCCACTGGGATGAAATAACATCTATATGTCGCGGTTTAGTTTTAGATGGAGAGGGTAATATAATTGCCCGACCTTTTCCTAAATTCTTTAATTATGAAGAACATATAAACTTAGGGCAAGAAATTCCGGAAGGTTGGTATAAAGTATTTAACAAGGAAGATGGTAGTTTAGGTATATCTTACCCAACGCCAGCTGGCGGTTTATGTCTTACAACAAGGGGTTCCTTTGAAAGCGAACAAGCTATACGCGGTACGCGTATGTTACAAGAACATTTCCTTTATGATGAGTTAGATCGTAAAAATTATACTTACTTATTTGAAATAATTTATCCAGAAAATAGAATTGTTCTAGATTATAAAGGTGAAGAGAAGTTAATTTTATTAGCTAAAATTGAAATAGAAACTGGTAAAACAGCTCATATCCCTCTTAATGAAAGAAAATTTAAAACGCCAAGAAGAACGTTTGTCCTTTATCCTAACTACTTTACAAAAGATAAAGACTACTTTGATGTGGGCACTACCGTTAATAGAGAAGGCTTTGTATTTGAACATATTAAAACACACTTTAGATTTAAACTTAAATTTGAAGATTATGTACGATTACACCGTACTCTATCTGGTTTAAACGAAAAAGCAGTTTGGCAAGTAGCTATGTCAGGACAAGATGTTGAAGAGTTTAAAATGAACCTTCCGGAAGAGTTTGGTGAGTGGTTTGGAACAACACATGCTAAGTTTATGAATGATTTTGAAACGATTGAAGCATTGACTAAGTCATATTTTAATTTTACTCGTGATGAGCTAATAAAACGATACGGAGACGAGAAACTGATCCAGAGAAAACCCTATGCTTTAACTTTTAAGGAGTTGGATTACCCAGCCGTATTATTTGCCATGTTAGATGGAAAACCATACGATCACATTATATGGAAAATTATAAAACCAGTAAAGGATAAAGATGCAAAAAACGATACTAAAAGCATTGATTGGGAGCAGGTCACACAAGCTTCACACGGAGACAAGTGACTTTGACCACCGAGGTGTTTTTGTTGTAAATACTGATGATTATTTTACAATTGGTATGAAAGTGAAAGGCAATGATTGGGTCGAAGGTGAAGTGGATAATACATCTTGGGAATTACAAAAATTCCTCCTGATGGCAACTAAATGTAACCCTACAATTTTGGAAGTATTTAAAGGCCCTATTATCGAATCCACCCAGGAAGGAAAAGAGATGTTAAAGCTATTCCCCCATGTTTGGAATAGCAACGATGTTAAAAATGCTTTCCTCGGATATAGTACCAATCAACAAAAGAAGTTTCTACAAAAGAAAGATAACAAACCACATAAGTTTTTAGTGGCTTATTTGAGAGTTTTATGGCAAGGACAGCAACTTCTGTCCACCGGAGATTTTACTTTAGATGCTACGGAATTTGAACACTATGAACTTTTAAAAGAGTGGAAGCTGGGTAAATTTGATACAGCTAAAGCTTTGGCCATATGTTTAGAATGGGAAGACAAACTAAAAGAAGCATTTGAGAAAAATCCAGATAAGCAAACTAATTTAGAGCCAGTAAATAAATTTATTATAAAGATAAGGAAAAAACATTGGAAATAAAGTGTAAAAAAGTTATAAAATATGAATGTGGTGGTGATGGGAAATTTTTTAATACTGAAAAAGAAGCGAAATATCATCATTTAAAAAATAAACTACAAGCAAAATTAAATTATGCGATTGGCCCCATGTGGGTTGAATTTTTATGTTATGGTACAGCAGTATCAGATGTAAAAGAACCTGTTTTTTCAGAAATTTTACTTAAATTATTATATACACGGGAAGCTGAAAAATTCTTAAAGGAATTAAATGAAGTATTTATAGAAATAAAAAATAACAGGGAATTAAATGAGTAAAAAACTTAAAATTATAGCAACAAGGGGACTCCCTGCTAGCGGAAAAACTACTTGGGCAAATGAACAAATGAGTGTCTTTCCGGAAAAACGGTATATACGAGTTAATCGGGATGATATTAGAAAATTGTTGCACAACGATGAATTTACTAATTCTAATGAGAAACTTACCCGCAGAGCACGAAATAGGTTAATCCGTTTAGGTATTGAATCAGATCGTAATGTTATTGTTGACGATACAAATTTAGTGCCATCTACAATGGCAAGTCTGAAAGAACTTGCAGAAGAGTTAAAAGTTACTTTCGAAGTCATGGACTTTACTGATGTTTCATTAGAAGAGTGCATTGACCGCGACCAGAAACGTCAGAACCCCGTTGGTAAAAAAGTTATCATGCGAATGTATAATGACTTCTTGAAAGAGGACGTAACACCAAATTGGTACAAGTCGGAAAGTAAATTACCATCTTGCATTATATGCGATTTAGATGGGACATTATCCTTGTTTAAAGGGGATTGGATTCCAAAGGAAAACCAACGTAGCCCCTATGATTGGATGAGATGCGCCAATGATCTTGGTAATGAGCCTATTAAGTGGTTATTACATGTTGCTTTTGTAGGAGAGCACCAGTATTCCGATCTAAAAATTATTTTGTTATCGGGCCGTGAAGATTCAGCTAAAGCAGAAACTATAAAGTTTCTAAAAAATAATTTTGTACATTATAATGAATTGCATATGCGTAAAGCCGGCGATAGCCGTGATGATCGCATTGTTAAACAGGAACTTTACGAAGCACATATCAAAGACAAGTATTTCGTAAGATTTGTCTTAGATGACAGGGATCGTGTAGTTAATCTATGGCGTGATCTGGGATTAACCTGTTTACAAGTTGCACCCGGAGATTTTTAATTAAAAAGGAGAATAAATGGAAAAAATTAGAAAAGGCGTTTTTGAAACAAATTCGTCATCAACACACAGTTTTACCTTAGGTGATAAATTACATAAAACATTTACGCCAGTTAAAGATATTGAAGTTATATGCGAAGAATTCGGTTGGGGACGCGAACACTTTACTGACACAATGACAAAACTTTCGTACCTTATTACAGGGTTGTTTCAAAATTTTGAAAATGTAGATGATATTGAAAATAGCCCTAATCGCGAGTTATATGATAAACTGTGTAAAATTGTTAAAGACTACTTAGGGGTAGGGTTAAAAGTAATAAAAGGTACTGACGATTATCACCAATTCGGGTATATAGACCATCAATCAGAAAATTTGCCACTTAAAATTTTAAATAGCAACAGGGGGCAAATTGAAAGATTCCTATTTTCCAATCAAAGTATATTGAAAATAGATAATGACAACCATTAACCAGAATATAAACGGAAATTACCTTGTTACAATATTGTCTGACGGAACTAAAATCAGGAAAACTAATCAAAAAGCATTCATTCCCAGTTTTCCTGAATCTATTGATTTAAAGATCACAGATAAGTGTAAACGGAATTGCCCGTGGTGTCATGAGGCGTCTTCCGTAACTGGGAAGCACGCTTCCCCGAAATTTATATATTCCTACTTAAAGGATTTACCGCCTGGCGTAGAATTAGCCATTGGCGGTGGAGATGTGTTTGAGCATCCAAAGTTTAATGAGATTATAACTTCATTGAATAACATGGGGTTTATTTGTAATACAACCGTATCTCTCGAAAGTTTCGAGAGATACGAGGTGCCTCTTGAAGTTCATGGTATTGGCATCTCCCATGATAAGAAAGTTGAAACGAATAATCCCAATGTAGTAAATCATGTAATTGCTGGATTTATTACTTTTACAAGTATTATAGATTTACTTAAAGCTGGAGAAAAAGTTTTAATTCTCGGATATAAAATATTTGGTAGAGGCAAAGAATATTATAACGATACCATTAGAAAAAATATCCGCGAATTAAATACTAATCTTAATCTAGTATTAGAAACTAATAGTGGCACACTATCATTTGATAATTTAGCCATAACTCAATTAAACTTACAAAAGCATCTAACAAACGAGGAATGGGATAAATTTTATATGGGCGATGACGGTCAATATACAATGTATGTTGATGCTGTAAATCAAAAATATGGGAAATCATCCACTTCAAATAGGGTAGCGACTGCTACCATTATTTCAGATTTTAAAAAACTAACTAAAGGAAACCAATATTGAAAAATGCATGGGGCATGGCCCTTAATAAGGAAAAGGAAGTACCGGAAGAATCTTCAAATGATGTAATAATGAGAGAACCTTCTTATCTTGAGGTAGTTGAAAATAGAATTTATTTCTATAGTGAAATAGGTAGAACTGAAGTTTTAAAACTTAATAGAACACTTTCACAGGAAGGTATTCATTTAAGAAATGAGGCTGCGAACCAAAATAGAGAGCCCGCCAGCATGTATTTACATATAAATAGCTACGGCGGCAGTATTTTTGCTGGTTTCTCAGCACTTGATGCAGTTTTAGCCTCACCTGTCCCTGTATATACGATTGTTGATGGTTGTTGCGCTAGCGCTGCAACTTTATTCAGTGTAGCTGGGAAAAAGAGATACATTAATAAACATGGGTTCATGCTTATCCATCAATTATCCAGCGTTATGTGGGGAAAACTCAAAGAGTTAAAAGATGAGCAACAGAATCTTGATAGATTTATGAGCATGATAAAAGATGTTTACAAGGAATTTACAAAAGTTCCTCAAGACAAGTTAGATGAAATTCTAGAACATGATCTTTGGTTTGATGCAGAAACTTGCATTAAATACGGATTAGTGGACGAAATTATACAATGACTCCATTTGAACTTATTGTTATAATTTTCTTAGCTTGGTCATTAGCAGGAATGGGTTCTTTGATAGCTGAGGACTCTTATCAGGAATCATTAAATTGGCCTAAGGTTGAGCCGCCAACAGAAAAAGAATTTCGTGAAATGCGGATGAAACAAGTAAAATGGTTAGGCGTAAACCCGGATGGATTTATTGCCAAATCAATATTAAGGTCGTAAAACAGATTTATTGCGGGCGAGGACCATTAGGTAGGTCACCTGGTTTCCAACCAGGTAATTCGTGTGGGTTCAAATCCCGTCGCCCGTTCAAATTTCAAGGGAGAAGTTATGTCAGAAGAAATAAAAGATTGCCCATTTTGTAGTCCAGGGGCAGAAGCAAGACTTTACGATGCTACATTAAAACAATTTGAACAAACACAAATAATCCATTATATTGGATGTACTTTATGTAGGATTGAAACAAAAGCTTACCATGACAAAGATTTATTAATAAGACTCTGGAACAGCAGAGGTGGAGGAGAATAAATGTTAACTATAAGAATAGATACAAAAGAAGGAATGACATTACCGGATGAAAAGGTAATTCCTTTTGCAAAACAACATATGGCTAAATACCTTGAAACTAAAAAGCCTTATGAAGTTGGAATAGGCAGTCGACTGATGCTTGATGCATTTATAGTAGAATTAATGAAAAGCCATCAAGCCGGAACATTAGATGCCTGTAAAGATGTAAATGTAATTATAAATGGGGAATCAGCTTCTGTGGATAAAATGGGGTTCTTAACAAAATGGCCAGATGAACTAGAGATTTCTACTAATTTAGCTAGAGAGAGAATGGAGCTTTGGGCAAACCCTAAAAAGGAAAGTAAATGTTAATAATAAACGTAGATACAGAAAATGGAACCGTTATGCCAGATGGTAAAATTTCAATTTTTGTACGTAATACTATACATGATTTTCGTAACGGTGTAAAAATTGGAAAAGATACCAAAATAACTGTGGGCAGCGTAATATTATTTGATGCATTTCGTGCTAAATTAAAAGAGTTACACAAGCAAAAAGTAGTAAATGTATACACGGATGTTAAAATAATTGTTGAAGGGGAAAAAATTAAACTTGGCAGCAATGGTGAATTAGAAAAATATCCCTCATGTCTTGATACTCACACAAATATCTTGTTTGATTTAATTTAATACGAGTATAATGAAGAAAAAATATATTATACACCCAACAAAACAAGTAGGATTTTGTGCTCTAGCAAGAGCCTGGAATGTTAATCCAAACGATTGTATTAATTAGAGAATTCATGAATTTCGGCGTGGTTACAGTAGACTAGAAGTAAAAAGTTTAATCCATTTGCATTACAAAAAAGATGGAAATTATGATCTTCAACTTGAAATAATTAACAAAATAATGGTATAAGAATACTAGAGGTTAGAGACCTCTTAATTTTAAATTTAAAACGAACCAAAGTAAATAATGATTAAAGAAGTATATTTAGCCGGACCAATAACCGGTCTAGACTATGAGGCATCAACAAATTGGCGAAACTTAATCGCGCCGAAATTTAGCGATCACATTAAAACTTTAAGCCCTATGAGAGATAAAGAATACCTTAAAAACAAGGGGATTTTAAAATCAAATGGACTACAAGTTAATGTTGAACGCGCCATATTATTTAGAGATTACAACGATGTTGTAAAAAGAGCGAACTGCCTCCTTGTTAATTTTTTAGGAGCAAAAGACATAAGCATAGGAACACAATGGGAGTGTGCTTGGTCTTTTACTCATCAGATACCTCTAGTGCTCGTAATGGAAGAAAAGGACAATCCAAACGATTACCCATTCTTAACACAGAGTGCGGGCTGGAGAGTAGATAACTTGGATGATGCGGTAACAATTATAAATGGGATACTGGGGTAATATGGGCCTTATAAAACACTTTAATGAAGACTTTGAATATGGTAATAATATAAGAATATGCCCTGTATGTGAAGAATGCGAAATAAATGATGACGGCGGGTGTAGTGAATGTCAAACATA
>Ga0114923_10001268_pt1 | contig 17784 bp, 18 predicted proteins | sample SumtaG_FD_89578 | JGI IMG/M metagenome (GOLD analysis project Ga0114923, IMG submission 89578) | Deep subsurface microbial communities from Indian Ocean to uncover new lineages of life (NeLLi) - Sumatra_00157 metaG | ecosystem: Environmental > Aquatic > Marine > Oceanic > Sediment | place: near...
AGCAGCAAAAGCTATAGATGCATATATAAAAAATGAAAAACCTGAAATAGAAGAAATTTTAGAACCTGTTATAAAACTTTCTAAAGAAGAATTAAAGCTCCGAAAAGAGAAAATAGCCAGGCGAATAGAATCCGAGAAAATCTCTATTGATAAAAGAATATCTTCATTTGATGAGGTTGAGAAAACACTTACAGAAGAATCTGTAAAAAAAGAAACAGAACGATGTTTTAATTGTGCATTTTGTTCTTATTGTAAACAATGTGAAAAAGCATGCGAAGCAGATGCTATACTATATAATGATACGATTAAACAAAGAGATTTAAATATTGGAGCAGTGATTTTATCACCCGGATTTGAACCGTTCGATGCCGGAAAAAAGGAAGAATATGGTTATAATCGTTTTCCAAATGTTGTTACTTCACTGGATTATGAGAGAATTTTAAGCGCAACCGGCCCGTTTGCAGGACATATAAAAAGAATTTCTGATAATAAAATTCCTAAGAAAATTGCTTTTTTACAATGTATAGGTTCTAGAGATAAAGATAGTCCATATTGTTCATCTGTATGCTGTATGTATGCCACCAAACAGGCAATTGTTACTAAAGAACATTTGCCCGATACTGAATGTGAAATATTTGTTATGGATGTTAGGGCATTTGGTAAAGGATTTGATGAATATTATGAAAGAGCTAAAAATCAATATGGAGTAAAATATATTTATTCCAGGATTTCCAACATAAAACAGAATTTTACGAATCATAATTTACTATTACAATTTACAGAGGATGGAAAAAATCTGATAGAACAGGAATTCGATTTAGTAATACTTTCCATTGGTATCTGTTCTTCTAAAACTACTATCGAGCTTGCTAAAAAGATTGATATAGATCTTAATCAATTTTCATTTGTAAAATCAAAAGAATTTATTCAAACCATGTCTTCAAAAAATGGTGTTTTTCTTGCCGGAGCTGTCCAATCACCTAAAGATATACCGGAAAGTGTTACTCAAGGGAGCGGGGCAGCAGCACAGGCTATGGAGCTTCTGGCAGATGTGCGTGGTACGGAAATAAAAGAAAAAATGTATCCGGAAGAAAAGGATGTTTTAAAAGAAGAAATACGTATTGGAGTATTTGTGTGTCATTGCGGTTCAAATATCGGAGGAATTATTAACTGCAAATCGGTAGCCGATTATGCAGCGACAATTAAAAATGTTGTATTCGCCACGGATTTATTATATACCTGTTCACCTGATGGATTAAAAAATATAAAAGAAAAAATAGAAGAATTTAATCTAACAAGGGTTGTTGTCAGCTCCTGTACTCCAAGAACTCATGAACCGTTATTTCAGGAAACTATAAGGGAAGCCGGATTAAATGCCTACCTTTTTGAGATGGCTAATATTAGAGATCAATGCACATGGGTTCATGCACATCTTGGAAAATTAACCGAAGAAAAAGCTAAGGACTTAATAAGAATGGCTGTGGGCCGTTCAAGATTTTTAGAACCAATTAAATCTAATACTTATATACCTATAAGGTCCGCACTAATAGTTGGTGGAGGAGTTTCCGGTATAACAGCTGCACTTTCAATAGCAAATCAAGGATTTAAAGTATTTTTAATAGAAAATTCAAAACAAATTGGCGGGAATCTAAGACTTATCTCGGAAACAATAGAAGGATATAAGCCGGGTGATCTCTTGAAAAAGTTAGAAAATGAAGTTAAAAGCAATAAAAATATTTCTCTTTATAAGAACTCAAAGATTGCAGAATGTACCGGCTCTGTGGGTAATTATAAAGGTGTTATTAATATATCCGGCAGTAATACAAAAAGCGATACTAAAGAAATAGAATTCGGAATTGCTATTATTGCCACTGGTGGAGTAGAATCAAAAACAGAAGAATATCTTTATGGAAAAAATAAACAGGTATTAACTCACCTGGAATTTGAAGAACAATTTAAAAATGACAAAAGCCTATTAAATAATAAAAATGAAATAGTTATGATTCAATGCGTTGGCTCAAGAATACCGGATAAAATGATGTGCAGTCGAATATGCTGCACAGAAGCGGTTAAAAATGCAATAACAATAAAACAACAAAACCCGGAAATAAATATTTCCATACTATATCGTGATATACGAACCTATGGATTCAAAGAAGAATACTACAATAAAGCCCGCGAACTGGGTGTTTTATTTTTTAGATATGATATGGATAATCAACCTGAAGTTTTAACAGATGATTCAAATAACCTATGTATTAATGCTAAAGATTTAAACTCTAATCTGGAAATAAATTTTAATCCTGATTTATTATTATTAAGCACTGGTATGATGCCGTCAACTACAAATCCACAAATTAGCGAAATCTTTAAGGTTCCATTAAATTTAGAAGGATTTTTTTTAGAAGCTCATATGAAATTAAGACCTGTTGATTTTGCATCCGAAGGAATCTTTTTATGTGGAGCCTGTCATAGTCCTAAATTTATAGATGAAAGTATTACTCAGGCAAAAGCTGCTGCTGCAAGAGCTGCATCTATTCTTTCTAAAGAAGTTATAGAGGTGAGTGGTGTAATAGCTAAAGTAGACCCGGATGAGTGTTCTGCATGTCTAACCTGCGTTAGAACATGTCCGTATAATGTACCACGTATAAATAAAGACGGAGTAGCAGAAATAGAAGCAGCGATGTGTTACGGTTGCGGAACCTGTGCATCTGAATGTCCGGCAAAAGCCATTGAATTAAACCATTATAAAGACAAACAGGTTATAGCAAAAACAGAAGCTCTTTTTAATAAAGAAAAGGAATTGGTTTTAGATGGAAAATAATGAAATAAAAATTGTTGCCTTTTGCTGCCATTATTGTGCATTTGCTGCTGCTGATTTAGCTGGTTCTATGCGGCTGCAATATCCCATTGGTGTAAGAATTATTAAATTACCATGCACAGGTAAATTGGATGTAATTTATATATTAAAAACTTTTGAAGAGGGGGCAGATGCTGTTTTTGTTGCAGGCTGTCTCGAAGGCAGTTGTCATTATATGGAAGGAAACATCCGTGCTAAAAAAAGAGTTGCTTATTTAAAAAAAATACTTACTGAATTGGAAATAGATCCGGGAAGAGTTGAAATGTTTAATCTTTCATCTGCTATGGGTAATAGATTTGCCGAGATTGTAGAAGAAATGACAGAAAGAGTAAAACAATTAGGCCATGTATATAAGGTTTCAGGCAGGTTAAATGAAAATTAATAATAAACTTGAAGGAATAGATTATTCATTTGCGGAAAATATTAATAAGATAAGCGGACAAAATGTCTACCTATGCTATCAATGTAAAAAATGTACATCCGGATGTCCGGCATTTTCTTTTATGGATTTTTCTCCCACTAATTTAATGCGTTATATTCAATTAGGCCTTAAAGATAAAATATTTAAAAGAAATACTATCTGGTTCTGTACATCATGTTACACATGTACTACAAGATGTCCGCAGGATATTGATATTGCACATATTTTTGACACTTTAAAAATAATTGCTAAAAAAGAGCATATTAAAATTAATAATAAAAGTATTTTAAAATTTAATATGGTATGGATGACTATTATTAAATACTTTGGAAGAATTTATGAACCGGGATTAATTGCTATATTCAATATGTTAAATAATAATCCTCTTCAAAATTTTGATTTAGCATTTAAGCTGATTAAAAACAGGAAAATAAAACTTTTCCCTTCAATTATTGAGACATTTAAAATGATGAAAATATTTTTAAACGCAAAAAGGTTAAAATGAAAGTTTCTTATTATCCGGGGTGTTCATTACACTCAACAGGAATAGAATATAATATCTCCACACAGAAAATATGTAAAACATTAGGGATAGATTTAATTGAAATTGAAAATTGGATTTGCTGCGGTTCATCTCCAACGCATCAATCTGATGAAATACTATCAATTGCATTGCCAATAAAAAATATTGCAAATAGTAAAAAAAATAACAATATAAACGAGATATGTGTTCCCTGTGCTTCCTGCTATTCAAGATTAAAGTTTGCTCAGGAAAAAATAAAAGATATAGAAATACAAAATAAAGTGGAATATATAATTAATTCAAAAGATTACCACAATGTTACAGTTTTCCATCTTCTGGATGTTATTATTAAAAAGATTGGATTAGATAAGATTAAAACAAAAGTGAAAAAATTGCTTAGCAAGTTTAAGGTAGCCAGTTATTATGGATGTCTCCTAACAAGGCCTCCAAAAATAACCGAAAAAGTTAAGTACGAAAATCCTGATGATATGGAATCTATATTAGGTGTGCTTGGAGTAGAAAACATAGACTGGAATATGAAGACTTATTGTTGCGGTGCAAGCTTTGCATTAATACAACCGGATGTTATGCTTGAACTTACAAAAAGAATACTTGAAGATGCAGTATCTGCCGGAGCAAATGCCATTTCAGTTGCATGTCCTTTATGTCACTTTAATCTTGATTCAAGACAGAAAAAGATTAATAAAAAGTACAATACGAATTTTAATATTCCAATATTTTATTTTTCACAATTAATGGGATTATCCTTTGGTATAAGTCCAAATAGACTGGGAGTTTTCAGGCATATTACAAAAGTAAAAGAATATCTTTTTAATAAGGAATTGTTATGATAGTTGCAGACAGAAAACCATTTGATGAAATCTTAAATTCGATTAAAGATTATAAAAGAATAATTTTAATGGGTTGCGGAGGGTGTGTTACAATATGTTTTTCCGGTGGACGAAAGGCTGTTGAAATATTAGCATCCGAGATAAAAATTGCAGGAAATAAAATAAATCGTGAAATTAACATAATTGAATATACACCGGAAAGGCAATGTGAATATGAGTTTATAGATGAATATAAAAAAGATATAGAATCCTGCGAAGCAATATTATCTTTAGCCTGCGGTGTTGGTGTTCAGGCAATGGTGGAAAGATTTCCGGATAAAATAATAATACCTTCTTTAAATACCAAGTTTATGGGTTACCCTGTTGAACATGCTTTGTGGGAAGAGAGGTGTGCAGGATGTGGAGATTGCGTGCTGGAATGGACCGGAGGTGTATGCCCAATTGCGCGATGCGCTAAAAAATTATTAAACGGACCCTGCGGCGGTTCTAGTGATGGCAAATGCGAAGTTGGTAAAGATAATGATTGTGCCTGGCAATTAATTTATAATAGGCTGGAAAAAATCGGAAAACTTGATAATTTACGAAAAAACAGAGGCCCAAAGGACTGGAGAACAAGTACAAATAAAGGACAACGAAAAATTAAATTTGAGGAGGCCATGCTATGAAGTCCGGAAGTAAACTCGAGAAGGTTTTAAGCGCAGGTAATTTTGCTGTTACTTCCGAAATTGGGCCTCCAAAAAATGCTAACGCAGAATCTATTAAAAAAAAGGCTGAATATTTTATTGGAAAAGTAGATGGTGCAAACTTTACAGATAACCAGACTGCAATTGTCCGGCTATCGAGTATTGCTGCAGCAGCAATCTCTCTCTCCTGTGGTGTTGAGCCTATTGTACAGATGGTATGCAGGGATAGAAATAGAATTGCCCTGCAAAGTGATATACTAGGTGCAGCTGCTCTTGGGATAAAAAATATTCTTTGCCTTTCCGGAGATCATCAGGAATTCGGTAATCATCCGGAATCAAAAAATGTTTTTGACATAGATTCGATTCAGTTGATTGCGCTTATGAAAAAGATGAGAGACGAAAAGAAATTCCTATGTGAAGATGAAATAAAAAATAATGAACCAAGGATTTTTATTGGTGCAGTTGCAAATCCATTTGCAGATCCTTTTGAGTATAGGGTATTAAGACTAGAAAAAAAAATTAATGCCGGAGCTGATTTTATCCAAACACAATGTGTATTTGATCTAGAAAAATTTGAGAAATGGATGAATCTCGTAGTAAAACAAGGACTGCATAAAAGGATATATATTTTAGCTGGATTAACTCCGGTACGCTCTGCAAGAGCTTTGCATTATATGAAAAATGAGGTAGCCGGTATGAGTATTCCGGATTCACTAATTAAGAGAATGGAATCTGCAAAAGAGCCAAAAGAAGAGGGTGTAAAAATATGTATTGAAATGATCGAAAGACTTAAAAAAATAGAAGGTATATCCGGTATTCATCTTATGCCTATCGGATGGGAAAGCATAACACCTGTTATAGTAGAAAGAGCAGGCTTGCTTCCCAGGCCGATAGTTTAAACTAAAAGCGAGATTTATAGATACATCTTCCTGGACAAATTTCTATTTAGGCAGAGATCATCATTCTAAAGAATAAGAACTGAAAATTTTTAAATTTGCATTTCCTGCATTACTATACTAATCTTGTATTATGAAAAAAATATCTATTTTATTTATTATAATACTTATTTTTGCAGGCTGCTTTCCTAACTTAAGCCCGGAAAAAATCTATGAAATGTATCATGAACAGGTGGAATCTGTTGGGGAACTAACAGATGAAATGGTAGAAAATTATGTAAATGCTTACCGTTCTTTAAAAAGTAACGGCCTAGATTACCTCAATTATATGGATGACAATAAAGACAGTCTTGATACAGAAAATGAAGCTTACGGCCAGGTGGAAAACACACTCAAAACATTCGGATTTGCAGATTATGCAGAGTTTGTAAAGGTAAATGCAAAAATTGCATGGGCCTGGAATATTTCACAGGGCCAAATCGGTTTAATGAGGTTTGAAAAATTACACGACAATTCCCAGGCAATGATAGTAGAACAGGGAATTATTCCAATTCAGGAAGCATTAAATGACCCTGAAGTACCTGAAGACGTAAAAGCAGATTTAAGAATACAGCTTGAGGAACTAAGACAGATGTCTGCTGAATTGCAGAGCACTTATGGTGAGAATCTCGAATTCGCCGAAATTGTAATGGGCTATGTCACACCTCTAACAAATGAACATGATATGGAAATTATTATGAGACATGAAATGGAGCTGATGGAAGTCTTTTCCGGGCTCACACAGGCACAGTTAGAAGCAGTTCAACAAAATTCGCTGTATCAGCTTGACCATACAAAGTAAGAAAACTGTCAGAGTCTAATTTCAGGGTTTGGAATTGTTTCTACCGGATTATTTTTCGTACAACTAAAAATTAAAATCATGCTGATAATTAACATCATCTTCAAAATATAGTTCAAAATTATTTGATTTATTTGAAATACGATGATTATTTATAAGCATTGCAAAATGACTTTTGCTATGTTATGTATGGCAAAATCACCATTAAAAGTTATATTTTCACCGAAATCCATTTTTACAGTTTGTCCTAAAATCTGCTCATATAGGAATTTCGATTTTTGAACATCTTCTACAACTATTAAAGAACATATAATTTTCATATTTTTACAGCTTGCTTTTTAATGCATTCAAAAAAGCTGTAGGTATATTTGCAATCTGTTTTTTAGTATAATTGAAGGTTACTATTTCTGTTTCTGCAAGTGCAATTAATTTATCCCCATCGGAAGCTTTATAGTACATTCTAAAACTTACATTGCTTATATCATCAATATGACAGAACACAGATATTGCATCCATCATGAAGCTTTCCGCCTTATAGTTTACAACAAGCTCCGCCAATATAATTCCTGTTTCACCGTCACCCAAATCAAGTTCCGTAAAACCCATTGAGTGGAATATATCTATTCTTGCTTCATGGAGAATCTTTACCAGCGCATCATTGCCGAGATGCCCGCCGTAATTTATATCTCCAACTTGAACAATTCTTTTGTATTCATACTCATATGCTTTCTGTTCTTTTAATCTTACCATAATTCTTTCCGATTAATTTATTTTAAGAAATCATATTATTATTAAGAAATAAAGTAAAGCAGTTAAATTAGAGATATTAAAATGCGTTTTCTAATTTAAACTAAACCTTACAGGATAACGAAACTTTGTAGCAACAGGAGTTCCGTTTAGTTCTGCAGGAATGCACTCTACATCTGCAAGTGCTGATACAGCTGCATCAGCAAATCCGTAACCGGGGTCCTGTAAAACTTCTATATTTCTGATTTTACCGAACTGGTCTATATATAATAACAGGTAGACAACTCCCTCTATCCCCTGTCTGCGGGCCATTGCAGGATATTCTATTTTTGATTTTATTTCATTTACAGGCAGTTCCGGTGCTTTTGAGATTTTATGCTGAGGTAAAAACTCAATAATTGCCTGAGCATTTAAAGGCGGAGCATCCGCGGTTTCCACTACGATTTTATCGGTCTCTATTATATCTTCTGCAATATTGTCCTGAATAGCTACTTCTACTACTTTATCATTTTCTTCCTGTATAGGAGCCTCCGGTATTGCAGGTATAAATTCCTCTACATCAACTATCTTAAATATATCATTCTCTTCTCTATCCTGTTTTACTCCTTTATAATAAGGAACAACAAATAAAATAGTAATATGCAGAATCACAGCAATAATAAAGATACTAATAGATAATATCTTTCTAAATTTAATAGTACCAGTTTTCATGTTCCTTTTTCCTCTACCACGAGTGATACAGCCCTGTGCTGCAATAATTTAAGTATTTCAAATATTTTGTTAACATTTCTGTATTTTGTATTTTTATCAGCAATAATATGTATGCGGGTTGCAGGATTTATTACAACTGCATCTACTATAATATTTTCAATCATTCTTTCATTAACAATCGCTCCCTTATAATAGATATTTCCAATTTCATCCACCCAGATTTCAATATTGTTATCCGCCTGCGTTACTTCAAGGTTTTCTGCTTCGGAATATTCAATAGGTATTTCTTTTCTATAATTCATAAGTGATATCAGCATAATAAAGATTAAAAGAAGAAATGCTATATCCGACATAGAGCTAATCGGAAGCATAGGTTTTCTTTTTTTCCGCTTTCTAATTTCCATAATTTCTACATCTCCAGCATACTAAATGAAAAATTTTCTATTTCCAGTTTTTTAATCCGTTCTACAATATTAACAAATTCCTGATACTGCGTTTCCGGATGAACTTTCAGCAGAAAGGTCATATCCGGCTTTTCTATAAAATTAGCCCTTACAAGCTCTTCTAATTCATTTAACATTATTTTTTCATCTTTATAATAAAGTACATTATTTTCATCTAAATAGACCTTTATAATCTCTTCAACATTCACAAGTCTTGCAGAATCCGCCATCGGGAGCCCGAGCATAAACCCCTTATTAACATTAAACACAGCAATTACAATAAAAAATATAATTAAAAGAAAAGCAAGGTCGCTTAATGCACCGGAATCTACAATTCCTTTATATTTTTTATTTTTTCTTCTAATTTTCATTTAATACCAGCACCTTGTCTGTATTTTTACCATTATCCGTTCCAGCCAGCAAAGCAGAGCCTAAAACCTCATTACCAAGCTGTTCCATATCTGCTATAAACTTATCAACAAAAAATGACAGAAAATTAAATCCTGCAACAGCTACAATTGCAATAACAAGCCCGAATGCAGTTGTAATTAATGCCTCAAAAATACCATTTGCGACAAGCTGCGCATTTACGTCCGATGCATTAGCAATAGATTGAAATGCCGTAATCATTCCGCTTACTGTTCCTAAAAACCCTGTTATAGGCGCTAACGAACCAAGCGCGACAAGTATAGAAAAACCCCGTTCAAGTTCAGATATTTTTCCTGCCGCACCGGCTTCTATTACTTTTTCCATTCTGTGTTCGCCGAGTTCCAGAACACTTAAACCGGATAGGATAATCGGAGCACACGCAATCCGCTTTTTACAATTTCTTAAAAACTCTTTTGCACCTTCTATATTTCTTTCTTTAATTTTCCCCAGCACATTTTTAGAAACTTTAGCAATAGAAAGGTTATGATAAAATATATATATAAGTCTTTCTAAGATAATTGTTACTGTTATTATTGAAAAAATTAGAAGCGGCCACATTGCCCACTGTCCTTTTGCAAATAAATCAAATAATGTTAATTTTTCCATTCTTACTCTCCTTTCTTTAGTAATACAGTATTACTGGTTATTTTTTAAAAGAAATTCCGCTCCAGGTAATGAATCGTTTAAAAAATAATCCATGTTATATTGTATAAAAATAATCCCATGAGCTTCTTCAAAGTCCCTTAATATTGTTCCGTATTCTTTCAAATCCAGAAGGTGTTCCGGATATTGTGTATTATCATCAAATAAAAAATCTTCTATAGTATCATGGAATTCCGGGCCATATGATGTATCTTTTGTTATATGGCCGAAATACCCGGGGAAATCCTGAATTTTTAGAAAATCAACTATGGCAGTTACTCTCGCCGACCTGTCCTTAATTTTGCTTAAGCCTTTATCATCAAGATAAAAATCATCAAAGTACCTGATTCCACCGCTTTTAATGTCCCATACTTCTAATTCATATGTGATATTTGCAGTATAATATGATTCGTTATTTGAACCAGTATTTAAAGTTTTATATTCAAATAATATCTGGCCTGTTGCCTCACTGATAATCTCTGTCCAGCCGTTAGGCCAGTTACAGAAGGTCCTGTATTCCTCTATATAAAATAAAATATCTCCGTTTTCATTTTCTTTTATATCACCTGTAAACTCAGCACCGTAAATAAACGGCGAGGTCAATAAACCTGCTAAACTTCCGTCTTCATTTTCAAGGATTTGAAAACTAATTTCATGAAGTTTATTTCTATTTGAATCCAGCTTTTTTATATATATACTTTCTGATTCAAGTTCTCTGACTACAGAACTGCAGCCTGCGGTAATAATTAATATAATCAATATATTTATAACCAATATAATTTTTTTATGTTTAATTTTCATAATCTAAAACTCCCTGCCTGTTTAAACTCAGCTGTTTAACAGCTGTTTAACTTTCGATTTAATAACTGAACTTCATACCGAATGTTGGCATAAAAACTTCGTATACAGCAGAACCTTGCTCCTCCATTTCACCTGAATATCTATTTAAGTATTCACTTTTATCCGGTGTATAAAAAAGTGAAAGGATATTTTCCAGAGCTAAATAAGTTTCGTACCTTACTTTTCCGTTTCGTAGGAAATCATGATAGCTAAGGCGTATATCTAAAGGCAGACTTACACCTGTTCGGTCTTCACTGTAAACTGCATCATTCCTGTAAAGCTCCAAAAGCACCCCATTACTATCAATGTAGCCATACATTTCCGTTTCTGTATATGAACTTTTTAATATGCCGCTATGCACACCAAACATTACAGATATTGTGAAAAAGTCCGTTGGCTTTATATTTAAATTAAGGTTTAACCCATGAAATCTGTGAAAATAGGGATAATACCAGCTTCCTACCGGTTCTCCTCTGTTATTATAGCTTAAACCGTCAGTTTCCGGATTTTTATACTGCGCGTAAATAAACGAATAAGAAAGAGAACCGTCTATAAACCTCGATATTTTTTGCTTTAATATAACATCAAATCCTCCGGCATGGCCTATACCGTCCGAATGAATAATTTGATAAGGTTCACCTTCCCCGTTTAGAAACTCATTACTGTAAAACCTGTTATAATAAAACTTGTAATAGCCTTCTAATTTCAACTTTAAACCAATCGGAAACATCCACTCAAAACCCAATACATTCGTTAAACATTTTTCCTGTTCTATATCAAAACTGTTTAGTTCTATATCGCCATCAAGAAAGTAAATGTAATCCGGCATTTTTGAATAGAGGCCGGTTCCAAGACTAACAGTAAAGTACTCGAGTCCGGGCCTGTTTCTTACCGGCGTATATGCAATATAAAACCTTGGATTAAAAACCGGATATGAATTTATTACATTACCATCTTTTACAGAAAAATGATGGTCTATTCTTACACCGGTATCAATTTCCAGTTTATCATAAACAGGTGTAAAATTAAAATTAATATATCCGGAAGAATTTAACTGATTATAATTATCTATTACTACATCAACTGATATTTCCGAATCATACTCATCTCTGAACCAGTTAGAATCTTTATTTAAATACGATATATTATCATATATAAAACCACCGCCCGCCGATAAAATAACTTTATCTGAAAGTTCAAAATCCATATCAAGCCGGGACTGAACACTATGCATTATCTCTTCATTTTCCCATTCGTTTCTATAATCAACATTAAATGTATCTCCATAGCTTAAGCCAGCTCCCCAAATGGAATCTACAAAATCATTCGAGTATGTCATCTCACCTTCTTCTGAATAAGTACCATCGGTTTTTAAAGACATAAACTCATAACCAGTAAAAAAATGAATAAACGACCTGTTAGTCGGCATTATTTTTATTCCAGGTACAAAAAGAGCATGAATATTATGGTCATAAAAGTCATCACTCATGGTAATATCATCAGCTTCCCACTCCTCACCCATTGCAATTCCATCCGCGCCAAAAAAGGAATTAATATATACTTCCGCATCATCATGCGGCTTATAAAACCACTTAACATTACCGTCATATATATACGGTACACGCGGCACGGAAATACCCTGGGCCTCCCATACCGGGCCCATAGTCAATTCAAGATATGTAGCCCTGCCGCCTAACAGAACTCCGGAACGAATTCCAAGAGGAATCTGAAAATATGCTTCTACAGTAGAGGTAGCCTGAGTAAAATCAAACCTGAACTCATTATCCGGAACTTTTGTATTCACTTCCAAAAGCCCGCTCATAGCCATGCCGTATCTTACATTAAACACACCATTATTGAACTTTACAGATTCTACAATATTGGGATTAAAGATAGATGAACTCTGGCCCCAGTAAAACGGATACCTCACAATAAAACCGTCCAGGCTTGCTGCTGTCTCATGAGCGTATCCGCCGCGCACGGAAATATCTGTAAAAAAGTCTGCAGAATAGCTTACTCCCGGCATCAATTTTACAGCAGAAATAACATCCTCTAAAATACCCTTCATAGCAAGCGGCCGGATTTCCTCCTTGTCTATTACAAACGAGGTTCCTACTTTGTCCTCTTTTTCATAATAAGTTTCCTCTATAACAAGTTCTTCACCTTCTATCATTCCTTCTATAACCATGTATATTACAAACTCTTCTGTAAACTCATTTACTATAACCTTTTTAGTTTCATATCCAATTAAATTACATTCTATAATAATCCGCTCTAAAACCTCATCCAGTGCAATTACTATTCTTCCGGCCTCATCTGTAAAGAATATTTCTTCCTCACCCTGTTCCGGATTAATATACTTTACCGTTACACCTTCCAGCGGAATATCAATATCTTTGTCTAAAATTAATAAACTTAAATCCCCGGCAAATACTGCTGTAGAAATTATAAAGAACATTAAAAATATTAATGCAGTTTTTTTTATGCGCATATTTATATCCTTGTATGTATTTTCGATTTCATTATCTTTTAAACACCAGGAAAAATAATATGTGTTACTTCTTTATAAGGAATAAAAGCTATTTGCACTGTTAAAAATATTAAGAAAAATATATTAGCTATTTGCGATGTTTATAAGTTTTAGCTATATAGATAATTATATCTAATATTAATTGGTTTCTTCTGGTGATAAGTGAAAATGAAATGAAACTTTATAGCCGTTATTTTAATGCAATGGGGAAAACCATTTCATTTTCACCATAGTAAAATAATAATTATCAGTTTACTCCATAAAATACTGTAATATTTACGCAAATAGCTTTATCTACTTTAATCTTTTTTTATTTTCATTTATAATAAGAAAATAAAAAATTAAAAGCCAATGATAGAGGTAAGATGACTTTCCTGGCTGAAAGACTTGTAAAAATACGAGAAATATTATTAGAGAGAAAATCAATTAATATTACTACTTTGTGCAAACTATTAAATATTAGTGATGTTACAATAAGGAAAGACCTTGAGCGCCTAGAAGAAGAAAAATTTTTAAAAAAAATACACGGTGGTGCGGTATTATCCAAAGGAGTGGATAACAGGTACTCTCAAACAAAAGACACATTTCTCTATTATAAAGAAAAACAACAGATTGCCGGGGAAGCAGTTAAGTTAATTGAGACATTCAATAACATTTTCATAGGACTCGGTTCGACTTGCTACCTTTTTGCAAAGCTGTTATTTGGCTACAATAATGTTAGGGTTGTGACCAACAATAAGTATGCTATATACAAAATATAAGAGTCAGGGGTTAATAATGGATTATTTAATGGGAATAGATCTTGGTTCAACAAGTATTAAGGCTATAATTTTTAAAACAGACGGGAATGTTGTTTCTTCCGGTAGTATACCAACCAAAACAGCACATATGGATCCGGCCCATCCCGAATGGATATTTTGGGATCCGGAAATGATTTGGCAAAATGTATCCCAGGCAATTAGAAATGCCCTTAACAAAACAGGGAATGATGTAAATATTGCAGCAGTTTCTGTCACCGGATGGGGTATGGACGGTCTGCCGCTGGAAAAAAGCGGCAAGCCTCTCTATCCTTTTATATCCTGGCATTGCAGCAGGACTGAACCTCAGCGCCAGCAATTCGCAGAAAAGATTGGTTTGGAAAAGCTTTTTTCAATAACAGGTACCCAAACAATGATGATTCATACTGTTTACCGGATGATGTGGCTAAAGGAGAATATGCCGGGTATATTGGATAAAGCGGCTACCTGGTTACAAATAGAAGATTATATAAACTACAAACTTTGTGGTGCATGGAACACCGATTATTCCATGGCCTCATGCACAGCTTTATTTGATCAAAAAAACAGAATTTGGTCAGATGAGCTTATAGATGCTGCAGGAATACCCAGACACATATTTCCTGAAGTAAAAGACAGCGGTACAAAAATAGGTGCCGTTTCAAGGGACGCAGCTGCAGACTGTGGTCTTAAGGAGGGTACACCCGTTGTTCTGGGTGGACACGATTATCACTGTGGTTCCATTGCAGCTGGAGCATTTGAACCTGGCATTATAATGGATATTACCGGTACCTGGGAAATTCTCTTTAGTTCATCCGATTCTCCAAACCTTGATACTTCAGTGTTTAACTCCGGATTGGTCCTTGAAAGCCATGTTGCAAAAAATAAATTCAATTACGCTGCTTATGCATTATCTGCCGGTATGCTAGAATGGTATAAAGACGAGTTTGCTGCCCAGGAATGCATTAATGCTCAAGCATCCGGGGAATCAGTCTGGATCGAACTAATGTCTAAAGCATCAATCGTTCCACCTGGATCTCACGGAGTGTTCTTCCTTCCCCATTTTAGTGGTGCTGTAACTCCGAACGTAAATCCGAAATCCCTTGGTGCTTTTGTGGGATTAAGCGACCGGGCTAACCGGAATGTTTGCACCAGGGCCATTATCGAAGGTCTGAACTATCAATTTCGCGAATTGCTGGAAGCCTTTGAATCTGTACTTGGACAAACTATAGAAAAGGTGATTGCAGTTGGAGGAACAACTAGAAATAAGTTTTGGATGCAGAATAAAGCAGATATTTCCGGCCGAAAAGTGGAAGTTCCTGCAATAGAAGAAGCGACTCCATTAGGAGCAGCAATAATGGCAGGTATAGGAGTTGGTATTTATAAAGATGAAAAGGATGGATTCAACAAAACATATAAACCAGGAAAAACATATAAACCAGATCTAAACACAACAGAAAAGTATAATCAATATTTTCATATTTATAAAAAAATCTATCCCAGCCTTAAAAATATTTCATATGATATTTTTAATCAATTTCGAACCGAATAAATAAAACTTAGTAAAATCAAGGAGATAAAATGAAAGAGCTTACATCAGAAGAACGAATTATAAGAACACTTAATCTGCAGGATGTAGACCGTGTGCCTACTTTCGAATGGCTCGTCGACAAAAAAGTTATTAATGCAATAAATCCCGAGCTTAATTATATAAAGTTTTGTTATGAGATGGGACTGGATGCAATTTGTATAGATTGTGATTATAAATCGGAGCGAATTTCCGAGAAACAGATTAAAAACGAATGGGGAATGATTATACAAGATACCGGACAAGCACATGCCTATCCCATTGACGGCCCTATCCGGACTTTTAAAGATTTGGAAAATTACCAGCCACCAGATCCAAAAGATCCTGCCCGGTATTGCTCTATTGAAAAAGCTGTTGCAGACCATACCGGGAAAAAAGCAGTTATTCTTCATTTGAATGATGTTTTTTCCATTCCTTCCAGGTTAATGCCTTTTGATGATTTTCTTATGCTTATACTGGATGAACCCGAAACAGTTAAAGCACTTATTAATATGAGTATTGATGTGAACCTTGCGATGGCCAAAGAAGCTGTGAAACGTGGTATCCGAATTATTTATACAGGAGATGATTATGCGTACAATAGCGGACCAATGATGGCCCCGTCACAATTTAGAGATATTTTTTATCCCGGCTTAAAACGAGTAATGAAAGGATACAAAGATCTCGGTCTCTTAATATTAAAACATACAGACGGGAACATTATGCCTTTAATTGAAATGATTATCGATTCGGGGATAGATTGTCTTGATCCCATCGATCCGATTGCCGGAATGAATCTCCGGCATATTAAAGAAAAATACGGTAGTAGAATTGCAATCAAAGGTAATGTAGATTGTGCCAAAACATTAACATTTGGGAGTGTCGAAGATACTATAGAAGAGACAAAACACTGCCTCGAAATAGGAATGGAAGGCGGTGGATACATACTTTCATCAAGTAATAGTATTCATTCGGAAGTAAAACCGGAAAATTATATTGCCATGCTCAATACTAATAATAAGTTTGGTAAATATTCATAAATTTGTACAAGGTTTGTTTGGCTTATTTCAGGATTCACGGGAAATCTGAAGCTGTTCTTTTACATTACTTTTTTTCTGTTTATACTATAATTCTTATGTCTACTACAAAATAGGTTTAAAAGGAAAAAATATGATTAATGAACTTATTACCAGTCTGAAAGATTTACTAACAGTGAATAATATAAATAACTTTATTAAAGCAGGGGAAGATTTTTATAAAGAGTTCTGCCAGGAAATTCTAGAATACAGCAAAAATGATGACCTTGATAATATCAAAGCAATCTGCTTGGAAATATCAAGGATAGATGCAGAGTGGAATTATCTTTCTAATCATTTTAATAATTCTTCCTCCTCCGCATTAAATAAACTAGATGAACTTGAGTTTGTTAAAAGCCTTCTCTCCAGGATACTTGGCATGATTCATATAAAAGCAGAAGACAAATTTATAAAACTGAATAACAGCTCCCAGATTTCACAAAAAATAACTCAGGCTTATAATAATCTAATTTCACTTTGCCGGAATCTCATTAATATTGATTTAAATAAACTTACACAGGGACTTAATAAATTTAAATTTGCTCTTTCCGATATTGATATGGAAGATATAATTAATCTTTTAAACAGTATTACGGAGCCTGAAACAACACATCCTGAAATACATCTTGACCGTTATGCTTTGCAATCATTTATAATCCACAAAGCAGAAAATGCGTCCCTGCAGGCTGAGCTTAAATTAATAATTCCATTATTGTTCTATCTATAAAAATCAATTCCTTTAAATCCCATTGATATATTATCAGATTTAAAAAAATATATGCATTTAGCAGAGGATATTCTTAAGCACACCAATAAACTCGAAACAATCCCTTCTTTAATTGAACTCTTTTTTAAATTTAGTGAAAAATCACGTACAGAAGGCCTTTTAAGTTTAGAGAATGATATTTGTGAATTTCAAGATAACAGCGTTTTCACAAAAGGCATTCAGCA
>Ga0114923_10001269_pt1 | contig 17780 bp, 17 predicted proteins | sample SumtaG_FD_89578 | JGI IMG/M metagenome (GOLD analysis project Ga0114923, IMG submission 89578) | Deep subsurface microbial communities from Indian Ocean to uncover new lineages of life (NeLLi) - Sumatra_00157 metaG | ecosystem: Environmental > Aquatic > Marine > Oceanic > Sediment | place: near...
CCCTCGGACAGGCGGTTGATTGACCGGAAGAACGGTTACGCCCTCTCCTTCAACCGAGGACCAGACCCAGTTTCCGAGCTTCGTCAGGGCGAGACGACCGTTGCTCTTCACTTCCGCAACCATTGCTCCGAGCGTGTCCGCATGCGCGGTCACCGCGCGCGGGACATCGTCCAGGTCGCCGTCCAGCGTCGCCGTCAGGTACCCCTTGGGCGCAATTCGACACTTCAACCCCAGATCCTGCAGCGCCTCACGGACGTACGCGATAGCCCGTCCCGCATCCCCCACCGGGCTAGACGTGTTGAGCAGGCCCTCCAGAAATCGAACCATTCCATCGACATCGATCTTCACCGTCATGCCATCTCCTTCCGGAACCTTCCCGTCTTCGTTTTCCGGAAAGCCGCATGTTCAGCGCGGCAATCCAGCCTCACCTACTCAGGGAAGTTCATCTGGCTGGTCGCATCCTGCGCGATAACCGGATTCTCGAGTTGCCCAATTCCTCCACCGAACCGAATCCGCACGACATCTCCAGGCAGTAATCCTCTCTTGAGATCCGACTCATCAAACACCAACGGAGTCCCCCAGAAGAGCGCCTGTAATTGCCCTTCTCGCAACGGGAATCTCGTGAACAGCGCTCGCTCCATCTGTGCGGGCCCGTCGCGCAGGTTCAGGTGATCCGATCCGGTGCGTCCTACTTTTCGTGCGATGCACCGTCCCGATCGCCAGACCTCGCATGACACGTCAACGTCTCGCGGATCGAACTCGTCGGAGGTGACCAGTACGGGGCCGATGCTACCACACCCATCGCTCCAATTCTTCGCCTGCGGAAGATTGAGCGGGTTCATCGCTTCCATCCCGTTGTCGGTGACGTCGTTCCCCGCCGTGTACCCTAGGAGGACGATCTTCCCCGCCGTTGCCCGCCCGTACACCGAGACGAGTTCCGCTTCTGGAACGAGTCGCTGCGTGTCGATCGGCCGAACGATCGGATATCCGGGGCCAACGACCGATTCGGGATCGTGTTTCGGGAACAACTCCGGACGGCCGCCCTGCACGCACTCCTCGTACTTCTGATCATAGACGTTGACCGGACGGCCCGTGGCCTGCCGTGCCTCGATCTCGCGCAACCTGGCGCTGTCGGCGTGAGTCACGCCGGCAAGCCAAATGCGGAGTGCCGTTGGAGCCGCAGGCGAAGGATCGATTGGCTGGTGGATTCTGGGTCGTGCCGGGTCTTCGTTGGACAGCAGCTCGTCTACAGGCAGCCGGCGTGGGGGGTTGCCCGTGTCTTCGATCGAACGAACAGCCTCAGCCAGTCCGATGTCACAGCCTCCATGACGATAGCAGATGTCATATACGGTGCGGACATCACGCTGAGTTGATGTGATGTCCACGACATCGGAGCCATCGATCCTGCCGACGCATCGGCCATACATCGGATCGATGAACTGAAGCAGTTGCATTGTGTCCTCCTTGAAATTTGTGGCTTCAGTGCATTCAGCCGATCATAGATCGATCGACGCAAGAAAGCTAGTTGCGTTTCTTGCGACATCTAGTTGCCATTCTTGCATGTTCCGATTATTCTCTCCAGGCGATTTTCGGAGATCGCGAGGAGGGCGATTCATGATGGACAGAGAGCTGTTCGGCAATACAGGACATGCCAGCTCCAGGGTCATCTTCGGAGGCGTTGCGCTTTCGAAATCTGACAAAGCGGACTCCGATCGCACATTGGAGCTTCTCCTACAACAAGGGGTCAACCACATCGATACGGCAGCCGACTACGGTCGTGCAGAGGAGAACATCGGCCGCTGGATGGGACGGCACCGCAAGGATTTCTTCCTCGCCACCAAGATCTCGGGACGCACCGCCGCAGAGGCGAAGGATAGTATCCAGCGGTCCTTGGAACGGCTGCGCGTAGACTCGGTCGATCTGCTGCAGCTGCACAATCTGGTCGATCCGGTCGAATGGCGTCGTGCAACGAGCGCCGACGGGGCACTTGAGGCGGCGATCGAGGCAAGAGAGAAAGGCTGGACCAAGTATCTTGGAGTTACCGGCCACGGAATGACCGCCCCGATGATGCATCTTCGCAGCCTCGATCGGTTCCCGTTCGACACGGTTCTGCTACCCTGCAACTACATGCTGTTCCAGGACGAAAGCTATCGACATGCATTCGATGCTTTGGTCACCGAGTGCCGCCGCAGAGGTGTCGCGGTCCAGACCATTAAGTCGATCGCCCAGGGGCGATGGGACCGACGTCCGGGGGAGTACAACACCTGGTATGTCCCTCTCACCGATCCGGCCGACATCGACTGCGCGGTACAGTGGGTCCTCGGTCAATCGAGCATCTTCCTGATCAGCGCGGGCGACCTGCGCCTTCTCCCGAATGTTCTCGATGCCGCCGAGCGCTTCGTGGCGGCACCCGACGATGCCGTGATGAAGCAGTTCGCGACCCGGGCTGAACTGACCCCACTCTTCCCGTAGATTGGGATGGGCTATTTGGTGATGCAAGAGGCGAAGATCTTGCCCGTTCGTGGATACAGCATGAAGCGATGCGACAATAGCGCTACGCGGCAGGTTCGCAGATGCGCGTCGTGTGCCCACCCCCGATTAGCGAATGGGTGTCGGAGCTTCGGCGTCGGGCGGTTTCGGAAGAAGCACTGGAGCATACTATGGCGATCATCTTAGCGCTTGGCGCCGTCGCTCTTTGGGCGGTCACGCTCGTTCTCGCGAAGGTGGGATTGGCTCGCATGGACGCGATCGCCTACGGATTTGTCCGCCCGCTTCTCGCCTCCATTCTCCTGCTGCCGTACGTCGCACTGACAGCGGGATTCGCGGTCCCTTCGATATCCGTGCTCTTGCTTGCTTGCCTGGGCGGCATCATCGATATGTACATCGGCGTCGCCCTCTTCATGTACGCGATGAAGCGGGTTTCCGCACACGAGGCCGGCCCTCTCTCCAACACGGCCCCGCTTTGGGGGGTCATTGCCGCCGCGGTTTGGTTGCGTGAATCGCCTGAATTGAGCACGTATGCCGCCGCGTTACTGGTCGTCATCGGGTCGTGCCTGCTGACAGTGCAAGGTCGTGGCGTTGGACGAAGGCACGGTGTGGCCCGAGGACTGCTGGCCGCCCTCGGCACCGGTCTTTGCTGGGGCGTCGCGGACACGGCGATCGCCAAGTACTGCCTGACCCACGGCATGCATCGCGCCACCTTGCATCTTACCTATATGGCGGCCGCTGCCTGCTGCTGGGGAGTCACGGCCCTGCTGCGTGGCCGTTTTCGCCGAGAGTTCTACGCATGGAGCGGACTTCGGATCGCCCTCATCACAACGCTCACCGGGATGGTCGGGGGAATGTTGATTTGGTTCATCGCGCTGGATCTTGCCCCCGCGAACGTTCTCGCGCCGATACGCGGGGCACTGACCATCTTCATCTTCCTTCTCAGCATTGTATTCCTGCACGAGCGGCCGACGCGTCGCGCGGGAATCGGTGTCGGTCTTGTCGCGGCAGGGGTGGCTTGGGTGGCGTTCTACGGATGACGATAAATCGGGGATTCGGGGCAGAGGCACCCTTCATGAGAAACGCGAACAACGGGCCGAACGTGCTGTGGCTCGTCACGGTATGCACGGCCCTATCCCTCTTCGGTGATTCCGCTTTGTATGCCGTCCTGCCATCCCAATTCGATCGGTTCGGGCTGGTCGTGTTGCAGGTCGGCTGGCTGCTAAGCGTCAACCGACTGGTGCGCCTCCCGCTGAATATCCCCAGCGGATGGCTCATGCGACGATTCGGACCGAAATGGCCGCTCGTCATCGGCCTCAGTCTGGGCTCGTTGTCGACACTGGGCTTTGGGCTGTTTCACGCCTTTTGGGCTCTGTTGGCATGTCGCTGTCTTTGGGGCGTTTCCTGGGCGCTGATCGTCGTCGCATCCTACGGTTTCGTGTTCGCGTCGACCGAACCCTCCAACCGAGGTCGTTCGACCGGGATCTATACATCGTTTGCCCGGTTCGGTGGGGCGTTGGGCGCGATGATCGGTGGATTCTTGCTCGATGCCATCGGTACACTGCCGACGATGACCGTGCTTGCCTCGTGTGGCGGCGGCGCAGTTCTTCTCGCTCTTCTTTTGCCGAATTCTCGCGATACGCGATTGCATCCGGTGTCGTCGCGCACCCGGGCCACTTCGATTCGCCTTCTCGAATGGGTTCGGGGGCTTCGCAAGTCGGACTCGACGCTGTGGATCGTGTTTCTGTACAACTTCATCCATCTGCTGGTCTTCTCGGGGATCTTCTACTCGACCTTCGGCCTGTACCTACGTTCCGCGGTCGGCGAAACGATCACCGCGGGCGGAGTTGTCATCGGTGTCGCGTCGCTCACCGGGTCCCTCCTGTTCGCTCGAAACGTGTTCGGACTCATCTCGAGTCCACTCGTCGGCGCGCTGAGCGATCGGACCGGCCGACGCGCACGTGCGTTGGTCGTCGCCGAGAGCTTCGGAGCGTTATCGCTCATTCTTCTTGCCATCGACCGATCGCCCGTGATGCTGATCGCCGGAATTGTCATCGCGTCCGTTTCGTACGGGGTGGCCCCCGCGCTGCTGCTCGCATGGCTGGGGGATCAATCGAAGGGGCGATCCGGCGTGGCGATCGGCGGCTTCCAGACGGCCGGCGACCTGGGCTCCGGCCTCGGCCCCCTCGTTGCCTATCCATTGGTGGCGTGGATCGGCATCCATGCGACGTACGCCGCCGCCGCCGCCCTCATTGTTCTGGCCGCGATCCTCGTCTTCCGCACTGATCGAAGGAGTTCCAAGATGTTTGCGAGATGTGACGGATGACCCGGCGCAGGCGTGATCTCGTGCTGTTGGTTCTCTCGGTGCTCTTCTACTGGATTGGCCTCTACCTCTATGTCCCGACGCTCCCCACATACATCCAGACTCGGACGGACAGCTTGGCCTCCGTGGGAGTCGTTCTCTCGATGTACGGCCTCCTGATGGGGGTTCTCCGACTGCCGGTCGGGATCGCGTCGGACCGGCTCGGACGTCGCAAGCCGTTCATCGTCGTCGGCATGGCCCTTGTCGGGATCGGCGCATGGGCGATAGGATCGTCTCACTCGATGCAAGGCTTAGTTTGGGGACGGGCGCTCACCGGCATTGCAGCCACCACATGGGTTCCGATGGTCGTCCTGTTCTCGGGTCGGTTTGCCGCCAGCGAGGCGGTCCGCGTCACCGCCATGCTGACATTGGTCCTCAATGTCGGGCGGATCCTCGCAACATCCCTCACAGGTTGGCTGAACGGGATCGGCGGATACCCCTTGGCCTTCTACGTAGCGTCGGGCGCCGCGGCCGTCGGGCTGCTACTCATCCTACCCGTCCGAGAGGACACACCACGAGCGCCAAAGATCACCGCGCGACAAGCGATCCATCTGATTCGCCGCTCGGACGTTCTTCTTCCGGCCGTACTGAGCGCGATCAACCTCTACGCGGATTACGCCGTTACGTTCGGATTCATGCCAATTCTGGCGGAGCATCTCGGGGCCGGCGATGCCATCAAGAGCGCTCTTGTCAGCTCGAATCTCGGCATGGTGGCCGCTGGAAGCCTTTGCGCCGCCCTCCTCGTGCGACGGATTGGGGCGCGCTCCATTCTGTGGACCAGCATCACCCTCCTGCCTATCGGGATGATCCTGGCTGCAGGGGCGCCGAGCCTACCATGGCTGTTCGTCTCCCAGCTATGCTTCGGGTTTGCAGCCGGTACCGGGTACTCTGTCTGCATGGGGATGAGTATCCAGTATGTCGATCAGAAGGATCGAGCGACCGCCATGGGCCTTCACCAGGCGGTGTATGCGTCCGGAATGTTCGCAGGTCCTTGGGCGAGCGGCCTGATCGCCGATGCCATTGGAATTCGCCCCATGTTCGTCTTGACAGCTTTCGCCTGTTTCATCGCCAGCGTGGCTCTTGTCCGCACCCTGGTCCGACACTCGCTCCACGGCGCATCTTGGAGGTCTCAGGGGGAGTCCGAGCCCGTTCCGATCCGACAACAAGGTGGGAGACGACCATGACGGAGCGCGCAATCGTTCGCAGAGCGGAGGCAAAGGATTTGACGGGCGCCTCGCGATGCCACGCTGCAGCTTTCAATGCACTCAATCGCCACCACGGCTATCCGGATCAGCAGTATCCGGTGTCGGCAATCAATCCCTACTTCAGGTTCGCCCTGACCGACCGGAGCACGGGCTTCTGGGTAACGGAGGTCGACGGTGAAGTCTGGGGGCTCGGCATCGCATCGGTCTTCGACGATGTATGGTTCCTGTCCCACCTGTTCGTCGATCCGGCAGCTCAGGGTTGCGGACTCGGAAGACGGCTGCTTGAACAGACAATGGACGACGACCGTCTTCCGCGCGCTGAAAACCGCGCCCTCGTAACGATGGCCTACAATCACGTCTCTCTGGGACTCTACGCGCGTTACGGGCTCCAACCACGATCGATGATCTACCGCGTCGAGGCTGATTCCCGCTCAATTTCCGTGCCTCGTCTCAAGTCACGTACCCTCGAAGCTGCAGCGGAAGGTCGCTCTAGCTTGGCATCGGTTCTCCGTTCCGTGGATCGTCAATCCCTATCCTTGGATCGACCCTGGCACCATCGCTTCCTTCTTTCGTGTTCCAACGCTCGATGCCTGCTGCTGCGTCGCGGGGATGAAGTCACGGGATATGTTTATGTTTGGGATGACGGACGAATCGGTCCCGCTGCAGCCAGATCGGAGCCGGAGTTTCACGAGCTGTTTTCCGCCGGTGTAATTGAGGCGAACAGACAGTCAGTCGGCCGTGTTTCGACGTTCGCCTCGTCCGACAGCGGCAAGACACTCGATCTGATCCTACAGTCTGGGATGCACATCACCTTGCCGTTTGTGCTTCTGAGCACCAAGGCGCTGCGTCCCGTGCGCAATTACATGTTCCATTCGCCGGGGCTGTTGTGAACGATGGAAAGCTGCGCATCGACATGCGTCGTCGCGTAAGATGGGCGATCCACTGGAATGCGTTCGCTTGAGAGGAGGAGTTGATGCGAAGGACAACAGCTTGGTCCCCGCTGGTCTGGACATTTCTGTTGGTGCTATGTCTGGCGATGTTCGGTTGCGGTCGGGATGAAGAGAGTAATTGTGTGATCTCGGTTCGGGCGGGGGACTCGCTTCAGACGGCAATCGATCGAGCTGACGCCGGGGCGATCCTATGCCTCTCAGCAGGCACGTGGAGCGAGAATATCGTGATCGCCAAACCTTTGACTCTTCGGGGCACACCGGAAGGGCAAGCCGTCCTCCGCGGCGTCGATGACGGGTATCCGGTTGTCTTGATTGAAGTGTCGAACGAAGGCGAGCTTCCCGTGGTGGTTCTGGAGAACCTACAGATCCTCGATGCCCAAGGCGGAAGCTGCGCCGAATTCTCCTTGAGAGAGAATCGAGAGATCTGTCCGTACGGCGTTCTGATCATCGGTCGCGCAGACGTCCGGATTCTCTCGTGCACGATCTCAGGAAACCGCACGGGAATCGCGGCAGTCGGCTCCGCGAAGCTCTCGGTCTCGAACTCCACTGTGACCAACAATGACTGGGAGGGGGTCTACGTCGCCGGTGCATCCGAGGGAACTATCGTCGATTCAGAACTTCGCGAGAATGGAAGTGCCGGAATCGCCGCCGCCGCCACCGCCGTGGTCACGATTCGGGGTTGCGTGATCGAGCACAATACCGGGGATGGGGTAGCAGTTGCCGACTATGCTCAGGCTGCAATGACTGACTGTGTGATTTCCGGCAACGGCTGGAGTGGCGTAAAGATGATCTCCGGCGCGGACGTGACCGTGGAGTCCTGCCGTATCGAGGATAACACACACTTCGGCATTGCACCGTTGAGCGGTGTGTGCTATTCGGATGAGCCGGACTACGTCGGCCGCGTACGCGGCCGAGACAACTGGATTCCCGGGCCAGGTGAACCCGGCGGGAACGCTGGTGGGGCGCTCTGTCCAGCATACCCGGGAGAACCGTGGCCGGACGGATTCCTGTCCGACAAGCCACCGAGCACGGATCCGTAGCCATTTGCCCCGAGCTGAGATCTCCCTTCCCCGGGTTACCCGAGGAGGGCGATGATTGTGACCCTGACGAACATAACAAGTGAAGCGACCAGTCGGATACGACCGAAAGGCTCCTTGAGCAACAAGCTTCCGAGGACCACGCCCAGGACTATGCTGATCTGGCGAATCGAAGACACGTAGCTGACGGGCGCGATTCGAAGCGCCATGAGGGCCAGAAGATATCCGAGGGACTGATCGCTCCAGCGGCCAGGATCGAGCACCAATTCGAGCGCCATTCATCCTTGAGATGGCCTCGATGCCTCCACAAGACTACGGGCGTATAGGCGGCAAGGCCGATCGCACCGTAGACCACCAGGTACAGCATCGGAGAAACGAGTGAGACGCCCCGATCGTCAATCAAGGAATACGTCGCAACAAGGAGTGCTGTCGCCCAGGCGAGACGGATCGTCCGATCGCGCACCAGCGCACGCAGGGGAGCCCACAGATGATTAAGCGACAATCGCCTCATCTGGAGCACATACCCACCGAAAGCGACCAGGAGCACACCGAGCACGCCGAGCGGAGTGATTGATTCCCGCCAGATCAACCCTGCCCACAAGAGAACGAAGAGGGGAGACGAGCGAGAGATCGGATACACAAGCGACAGATCCCCGTCGCGATAGGCCTCCGCGAGCGTGTAGAAGCACACAGCGTGAACCAGTCCGCTCGCCACAACATACGGCCAACCGTCCTCCAGCATTCCGGAGCGAGCGGTCCAGACAAGACTTGGCAGCATAATGACCAGTCCGACGACATGATACCACCACGAGAAGGCCTGCTTGTCGCAGCTTCGTTTCGTGAAGAGGTCCCGGGTCGCGTGAAGCGACGCCGAGAGAAGAATGAGGCCTAACGCAAGAGGGCTCACTCGAGATGTCTCAGAATCTGGATCCCGAATTCGCGCGAAGGCATGAATGGCCTATCCATAGCAGCGATGCCTGTTATGATGAATCCCCCGTCGTGGCTTCCGATACACCGCGCCTCTATTACCCAGCAGATAGGAGCACAAACACCACTCCCGACACGATTAGAAGCATTCCAACAAGCGCTCGTCCAGTGGGGCGTTCTTTGAGAAACACAGCACTTCCTGCAAACGCAAATATGATCGTTGCCCCTCGAAGTGGGGCAACGAGGCTCGCTGGAGAGAGATCGACACCGCGGAGCCAGAAAACCCATCCAAGAAAGAACCCGAGGAATCCACTGAGAATCGCAGTCACCGTTCCCTTCCTAGTCGGAGCAGGCGCACTTCCCTTCATGCGTGATATCGTGTGAACGATCACCAACAGCAGCGTCGCCGTGCAGAGCATGATGAGTTGAAACGTCGCTGCGTCCATCCCTTGACTCAGGCAGTACTTGGCCGGCACCGTCTCCGCGACTCCCCAACTGACTCCCGCTCCAAGTGCCATTGCGAAGCCTGTTGTCGAAGTCCCGGTGTCTCTTCGTCCATTTCTCGACGTCAGCAAGTACGCTCCTGCCACTACCAGCAGCGCAGCAACCAGAACGGTGAATGAGAACGGTTCGCCCAAAACGATCCAAGCCCCAACGACACCCCACAACGGGGCACTATTGGCCAGGGATGCTGCCTCGTGAGCCTGAATGCGCTTGAGAGCAAGAACGAATAGCATCGTTCCAAGAACAAAATCGAGTGCTCCAGCCAGCATGGCCCACCCGATTAGAGAGATTTCCGGCAGTGTGAATCCACTGGTGAGGAAACCATACGTGAGCATACATGTCAACCCAACGAGAGCACGAATGAGGACAAATCGGGTCACAGATGTGTGTGCCACGCCCGCCTTGGAGATGATCTGGCTCGCGCCCCACGAAAGCGCTCCGCCAAGTGCAAATAGTGCGCCAATCATCCGTCATCCACCAGCGCTGCGCTTGTTCTTGGTGTTCCTGCCACGCTACTGATCGTCGCGGACAAACGCCCCGACAATCTCGCCAAGCACGACAAGGTGCGGATCTCCATTGGCGTAGTGCTCCTCGATGATGTCCCGAGCCGCAATATCCGCGAGTTCCACCTGCCGTCGGGCAACGATACGGCACTCGTAGTGCAGGCTGCAATCGCTCAGATATGGTGCTGCTACGCGCTCCCCCGGATGGGTCGCCAATGCGCAGATCTGCAGCTTGTCAGTATCACGTCCTGAAGTCGTCCCGCAGACCGACAGTTCCTCTGCGAGCTGGCCCGGCTCTGGCACATTCACAGTAAAGCTGTCCGCTGTGACCAAGCACTCGTGCGTGTAGCGGGACTCTCTGACGAAAACTGTGAAGATTGGACGACTCCACACGAAACCGATCTGTCCCCAGCTGACGGTCATCGGATTGGCTCGTCCCGAGGGCCCCGGAACGACGAGGAACATGCCCCTATTGTCATCCATCGCCTGCTGCAATCGGTCGAACGTTCTCCGCCAATCCAATTCCCTTCTCATCTCGCACTCCTTTCAATCACCATGTTTCAGGACATCATCCATGCCGCAGTTCGGCTAGGGACAGGACGGTCCACACGCCAGCCGTCGCCCCGCTTCTCTTGCCTCTCCAAGCAACGACGGATTCGAGGCAATTCCCCCCGCCCCTCCCGCAGTTCCGTACACCATCGACACGATTGGCGCATCGACATAAGCGAACATATCTTGGAGCGAACGGAGCGCGTTCACGGCACCCGAGCGGAACGGATCAGGGTCTTCGTACGTCAACGCAATCACGATCCGTTTTCCGCGAAGCGCCGTTCCTTCAGGTCCGCCCAGTGCGTAGCAGCGATCGAGAAAAACCTTCGTTTGCCCTGAGACAGCGAACCAATAGATCGGGCTTGCGATGATCAGTCCGTCCGCCTCCCTCAACGCGTGGTGCACAGACTGCATATCGTCTTCGATGGCGCATTTCGCCTCGATGCTGCCGCGACAGGCGTCGCAGGCCGAGCAGGGGCGGATATCCATCCCGTGCAGATAGAACGACACGACTTGAGCGCCCGCCTCGCGAGCACCCGCTTCCACCTGCTCCGCCAGTAGCGCGCTATTCCCGTTCTTACGCGGGCTTCCATGGATACTGACGATCTTCTGTCCCATTGGCTCCTCCCTCTAGCTGCTGTGGAAAACGCCGGCCCGATATCTCGGGCCACCAGTGCACTCGACGATCCAACAGCCTATTGGCGCGCTCATGTTGACGGACGGTCAATGTGCCGTCAAGTTTGTCGCGTTTATCGCGACAAACTATTTCATCTTCCGATACATGCTTTCAAACACAACATTTGCCGGCATCATTCCCCATGCACGCTACTTCCATTCCCTTCTGCCTTCTTCTGATCCCAAAATAGTCTTTCTTTCATGCGCTTTAGACACTCTTTGGCGTCAAGTGGACATGAACCTCTGCGACGAGTATTCTCAAAATAGTGGAATCCCTTTGGAGAATCCGCCGTTGGGGAGGTTCGCATGAGTATTCTTTTCACGCAGGCACGAATTGGGAGCCTTGAAATCCCGAACCGGATTGTCCGTTCCGCAACAGCCGAGCGACTGGCTGACGATGCTGGAGTCCCATTGCCAAAGCTGGCCACCCTGCTGGCCGAGTTGGCACACGGAGGCACCGGTCTGATCATCATCGGACACATGTATGTTTCCACGTGCGGAAAAGCACATCCAGGCATGACGGGGATCGCTGACGATTCGGCGATTGACCCACTCCGATTCGTCGTCGATGCTGTCCACAACGAAGGTGGCCTCGTTGCTGCGCAGCTCAACCACGCGGGGATGAAGGCGGCGCCAGATGTCGCCGCTCCATCTGCCCCTTCGGACGTTCACCCTCCTCTTGCCGCCCGTCCCGCTACTCGTCTCAGTGCTCTTCAGATTCATGCGATCATCGCGTCATTCGCCCGTGCTGCTGAACGTGCCGTGGCGGCAGGCTTCGATGCGATCCAGATCCACTCGGCCCACGGCTACCTCGGTAGTCAGTTTCTCTCCCCAAGGACAAATCAACGTACCGATGCTTGGGGTGGATCTCCGTCGTCACGCATGCGCTTCCTCCAAGAAACCTGTCGTGAAGTACGTAACGTTGTAGGGCCGGACTATCCATTGTTGATCAAACTGGGGATGGTCGATCAGCTTGACGGTGGTTTGCAGCTCGAGGGGAGCCTCTCACTGGTCGAACAACTTGCCGATTTCGGGATTGACGGCTTGGAGATTAGTGGCGGCATCTCACAGGGACGGAGCCTCAACATACGAACCGTTTGCGAGGAGGCAGAAGAGGCCTATTTCCGGGAGTTCGCGCACCGGGCGCGAGAGCGAACCGATCTTCCCATCCTTCTGGTTGGCGGTCTACGAAGCCGCCCCGTCATGGAAGACGTGTTGAAGACGGGGGATGCTGACTTCATATCGCTCTGCCGCCCGCTCATCTGCGAGCCTGATCTTCCACGCCGATTCGAGAATAGGCTGCAGCTACGATCATCGTGTGTCTCGGGAAATCGATGTTGGCCGGAACAGGCGAGCGATATGGGGATCTCGTGTAAGTGTTTGTCACGCCCTCCGAAGGAGGTTTCATGATGGCAACCGATGGGAATACACCCGGAGCATCCCTGATCCGAATAGACCCGCGTGACAACGTCGCCATTGCACCTGCCTTTCTTCGAGCCGGCGACACTATCGCCCTGCAGGGCAAGCCCATTCTTGTGACGAACGACGTTCCTTTTGGCCACAAGGTTGCCGTTCTCGACATCGCGGAAGGAGAGGCCATCCTCAAGTATGGTGCGCCAATTGGGGTTGCATCGACTCCAATTCAGCTCGGTAATCTTGTAGGGGTGCACAACATGCGTAGCCGGCGATTTCAAGCCGAGGCATCGACGCAAGATCAACTATCCGTATACGATGCCGCCGCGCAGCCATCCACATCTGAGCACGAGAATGTCCCACAATCGATGCTCCTCGGATATCGCCGATGCGACGGACGCGCAGGCATACGAAACCACCTACTGATCCTGTCCACCGTGGCCTGTGCTAATTCAGTTACCGAGCGGATCGCCGGTGAGATTCCCGGAGCCGTCGCAATTACCCATTCGTGCGGATGCCCTCAGGTCGGGGCGGATCTCCAGCAGACGATTCGGATTCTTGACGGGCACGCGCGCCACCCGAACGTCGGCGCCGTGCTCTTGGTCGGCCTTGGCTGCGAGAGTGTGCCAACGCACGAGCTGACCGAATCCCTCCTTGCAGATGGCTTCAGGGCTGCAAATATCGTCATTCAGGAATGCGGGGGGGCGGCTGTGTCGGTGCGAGACGGCGTACATCTGGCCGAGTCGTTGTACGAGCAAATTGTAGATCTGGCGCCGGAGCCGATCCCTTTCAGCGATCTTGTGGTTGCGACGGAGTGTGGCGGGTCGGACGCATGGTCGGGGATCACAGCCAATCCCGTGATCGGCGCCGCATGCGATCTAATCGTCAACGCCGGCGGAACCACCCTTCTGTCGGAGGTGCCGGAGTTCATCGGCGCCGAGCATCTCTTGGCCGCGCGGGCGACATCCCCGGATGTCGCCCGCGCGATTCTCGATGCGGTACAGCGTCGAGAAGCGGATGCTGCGCAGTACAGCATCGACTTTCGTGGCGGGCAGCCAACGCCGGGGAACATCGCCGGGGGGCTGACCACGATTGAAGAGAAGTCAATGGGGGCCATCGCCAAGGGGGGATCGTCGACGGTCCGCGAATTTGTCCCTTACGGGGTTCCGCCGAGCTGCCATGGGCTGGTGATTATGGATACGCCGGGAAGCGACATTCATTCGGTGACCGGGATGGTCGCGGGCGGAGCCCAGCTTGTCCTGTTCAGCACCGGTCGTGGGACCCCGACCGGAAGCCCCATCGCTCCAGTCATCAAGGTTGCGTCGAACTCGACTGTCTTCTCCTCTCTCGAGGCGGATATGGATTTCGATGCCGGCGCCCTGCTCGAATCCCAATCCATCGAGTCGATCTCCAATCGACTATTAGAACTCGTCACGGAGGTTTGCCTCGGGCGCACAACCGCGTCGGAACGACTCGGCGCCCGTGATTTCGCCATTGAGACCCTAGGACTTCGCCTGTGAGCCAAGCTGCAGATGAATCCTCAAGCACTATCCCTCGCAGCAGCGGCCTGCATTATCGCAGAGATTGCAGGGATCCCGTGGCTCGGATAGAGGAAAGGAAGCTTACATGAAGACCTGTGCCGTGGAATCGCCAGCTCTACTCCTCAGACGTACCGTTCTGCAGTCGAACATCGAGCGAATGGCCGTCTTGATCGCATCCCGCAACCTGTTGCTGCGTCCGCATATGAAGACACACAAGACGCCGGAAATCGCCCAACTCCAGATTGCGTCGGGAGCCTGCGGAATTGCTGTGGCCAAAGTCAGCGAGGCTGAGGTCATGGCCCTGGCCGGCATCGAGGACATCTGCGTAGCGACTGAGGTTGTCGTTCCGAGCAAGCTTCAACGACTGGCCACGTTAGCGAGAGACATTCGAGTCTCGCTTGTGGTTGATAGTGACGTCGGCGTTACCGCAGCCGCGGACGTCTTCAGGAAAGCCGGGATCACCCTCCCGGTCCTGATCGAAATCGATACCGGGCAACATCGTTGTGGTGTCCAGGACGTCTCCAAGGCACGGAGCCTGGCTCGCCTCATCAAGATGCAACCGAGCCTCAGTCTTGTCGGTGTATTGACTCACGAAGGCCATGTCTATCAGTGTCGGACGCGGGCGGACCTTGAAGGGGCCTCAATCCGTGCAGCGGAAACACTGGTGTCGGTGGCCGATGCACTTCGCGCCGACGGGCATGACATCCGAACGGTCAGCGCGGGGTCGGCAATCTCTGCGTTCGCCGGCACGACTGTCCCCGGTCTTACTGAGTTCCGGCCGGGCACGTACGTTTTCAACGATGTACGGCAGGTTTCGCTCGATGCTTGCTCGATTGACGATTGCGCTCTCTCCGTTCTAGCTACCGTGATGAGCGCTCCTCGCGCGGGTGTCGTAGTCCTCGACGCGGGCAGCAAATCGATCTTTGCCGAGCAAATCCCACCACCCTTCTCGTTCGACTACGCAGGGTATGGCCTCATCAAGGAATACACCGGGGCACGCATCATGTCCCTGAGCGAGGAACACGCAGTTGTCGATCTTACCCAAGCAACCGGGATTCCGAACATCGGCGAGCGTGTCGAGATCATTCCGAATCATGTCTGCACCGCAGTCAATCTTCACGAAGAGATTCATGTGATCGAATCGGGGGAGGTTGTGGATACGTGGCGGATCGCAGCTCGCGGGAAAGTCACCTAAATGGTTCTTCTTCCGGGACTTGATGGGACGAGCTTCAGCTCAATGGGTCAAGGCAAGGAGAATGCACGAACATGAATCTGGCCATACTCCTCGCATTGGGCGCTGCTGCAACATGGGCGATTGGTATGACGATCGCCAAGCCCGGGATTCGTCACCTCGATCGGCTCTCCTACATGCTCATAAGATGGTCGATCGTCGCCGTCCTCGCACTTTTGTACGGGGCTATCCGTGGGACCCTCGAGTTTCCCAGCGTATGGGGTGTCGGAATGGCCGCGCTCGCCGGGTTGCTGGATGCGGGAGCAGGCGGGTTCTTCTTCCTAATGGCGATGCAGCGCACGACAGCCTTTCGCGTAACGACGCTGGCAAGCACGGCCCCTTTATGGGGTGTCTTCGCCTCGATCCTTCTTCTCGACGAGGCGCTACGGTGGCAGGCAGTCGCTGCCGCAGTGCTGGTCGTCGTCGGATCGATGTTGCTCGTCGAACGGCGCCGGTCGCGCCACTCCAACTCACGTGCCGGTGCCCTGTTCGCGCTTCTGACCGGGCTTCTCTTTGGTGTGGCCGAGACGGTCCCGTCAAAGCTCGCTCTCAACGCCGGGGTGCCTCCGGAGACACTCCTGCTGGTCTTCGCAGTTGCGGGCGTCGTGGGAATTCTGGCAATTCTCCCGTTTCTTCGTCGGAGAATTCCTGTACACATCGAGCCGCGCGGGCTCGTCTTCGTGTCTGTCTCCGCCATCGGAGGGGCATTCCTCGGCTGGCTTCTCTGGCTCAACGGGCTCGAGCTGGCCCCGGCCAGCATCCTTTCTCCCATACGAGGGGCCACCCTCCTGTTCGCGTTCGTTTATTCCATCCTCTTCCTACGTGAAAGTCCGTCCAGGCGCGCGTACTTCGGTGTGTTTGCCGTCCTCGCAGGGGTGCTACTGGTGTCGGTCATGCCGTAGAGATGTCGCCAACCATGGGCTACGTGAATCGAGTAAAAGGAGCTCATGCAATGCTGTGCCGACAATTCGGAAGTGATATCCCCCGAAACCCGGTCCAACTCCAGAGCTGGTGGCCGGATGTGACGGACGCCCGGCTCCGGATGAGCGGGAAGCTGCTCATCGCCGGCCCTGAACCGGATTTCCAGATGCGCTGTCACCCCACGTATGGATAACCCTCATCGCGAGGCGGCCAATTGTGCGTTCCATAATCGTCCCTCAGCTTCCATAGAGATTATGAAATCTCATTCCGAGCACCTTCCCGAAGGAAGTAGGCACAAGCTTCGAGTCGCACGTTTCCAGGCGTCTGCGTCCAGGTTGGCTCTCTCGCCCTCGGCGAGAGAGTGCGTGTGACTCAATGCGACGATCCATCGTTGGTTTCTTGGCGTTCCAATCCGTACGATAGAAGAAGACGACTACTGAGTCCAAGAAGGGGGCGGGAATGCCAATCCGCTTGAGTGACGGCGAATTCGATCGAAGGCGCAAGGTCATCCAGACAGAGATGGAGGAGCGGAGCCTCGATGCGCTGTGCGTTTTCTCGCCGGCACAGGTTTTCTACTTGACCGGTTTCTCGTTCATCGCGACCGAACGCCCAATTGGTGCCCTTTACAGGCCGGAGAAGGACTCCGTCTTGCTCTTTGTGCCCCTGCTTGAGGTCGAGCATGCCGAAGAGGTTCACGTCGACTTGGTCTACACGTACGACGAGTATCCAGGCGAAGAGCACCCCATGAAGCATTTCGTACGGCTGCTCGTCGATCTCGAACTCGAAGGAAGCCGGATCGGTGTCGATACAGACGGATACGCCGGTGGCTACGGATACGTGGGCCCGCGACTCAGCGAACTCATCAGCAGCGAGGTCGTCGCCGCGAAGGATCTGATCGAGTACCTGATGTGGATCAAGTCGGACGAGGAGATCGACCTCATCCGTGAGTCCTGCAAGTGGGGAGATCTGGCACATCGTCTCCTACAAGAGTACACGGCCCCCGGCCTGGTGGAGACGGACGTTTCGTTCCGCGCATCGCACGAAGCGTCGATGCAGATGGTGGACACACTAGGGCCTGAGTATCGTTCGATGCGATTCGGATCGTTCCCGGTCCATGCCGACTACCGCGGGCAAATCGGGGCACAGTCGGCAATTCCTCACTCGATCACCACGAACGCCATTTTCAACGTGGGAGACGTCCTCGTCACAGGCGCCGCTTCCGAGGTCGGCGGATACCTGAGTGAACTTGAACGGACGATGATCCTCGGGACACCGACAGAGGAGCAACGGCGCTTCTTCGAGCTGATGCTCGGCGTGCAAGAACTCGCCTTCGAGTCCATCCGGCCCGGTGTCCGATGTTCGGACGTCGACTGCGCCGTGAGTGACTACTACCGGCAACACGACATCGGGAAGCACTGGCGTCATCACACCGGGCACGGAATTGGCTACGGGATGCACGAAGCGCCGTTCCTGGA
>Ga0114923_10001270_pt1 | contig 17778 bp, 19 predicted proteins | sample SumtaG_FD_89578 | JGI IMG/M metagenome (GOLD analysis project Ga0114923, IMG submission 89578) | Deep subsurface microbial communities from Indian Ocean to uncover new lineages of life (NeLLi) - Sumatra_00157 metaG | ecosystem: Environmental > Aquatic > Marine > Oceanic > Sediment | place: near...
AGCGACCTTACTAGACGTAACCTAGACAGTCTCACCCAAGGCGATCTGGGTATTTAACCCAAACGAGGACGAAATGGATGCACGCACTAGCCGACCTACTCACTCAGCGGTTAGCCGCTGGATTGAAGCGTAAGAGCATCACGCTCCCATCGGAGTGGGCGGAATTATACCGCGTGATGGGCAAGCCGTATCCAGGTCCTTGGACTTTTGACCGCCACCCGTGGCTGAGAGGGATGCATGATAGCACTGCTGAATTTAATGTCGGACAGAAAGCAGCACAGATGGGTTTTACCGAGACTGTGCTTAACATTACTTTCTTCTACATTGACGTGCATGGTGTTGATTGCCTTTACGTACTGCCTGCTAAAACCCCTGATGCCAGTGATTTTAGTGCTGCTCGGTTTGATCCTGCTATTGATCTTTCTGAGCATTTACAGTCAATCTTTTCCGATGTTAAGAACGTGGGGCACAAACGTGCCGGAAATACTAATCTTTACATACGTGGGAGCAAGTCTCGATCCGGGCTAAAGTCAGTGCCCGTTGGCGTTCTCATCCTAGATGAAAAGGATGAAATGAAGCAAGCGAACATTCCGCTTGCAAGAGAACGTCAATCGGGCTACGATATGGCCATCACGTGGGAAATTTCCACACCAACTGTCGATGATTTAGGAATCAATGAAACTTTCAAGATTTCCTCACAAGACGAGTTCTTTTTCAAGTGCCCTGGGTGTTCAAAACATATCAATCTTGAATTTCCTCGCAACATGGAGATTTGCGGCGAACACCACGAAGACCCCGCCGTAGCTAGATCATATCTTAAATGTCATCTGTGCGGTAAGAAACTTCCACACGACGAGAAAATTGAGTTTTTGAGTACGGGAGATTGGGTAGAGAAATATGCACAACAGCCATACCGGGGTTTCGGTATTGGCCAAATGTATTCAAGCTCTTTTAAGACATCCCCTGATAAGTTTGTCAAAGCCTATTTCCTGTCCCTAACGAATCCCGCTGACGAGCAAGAATTTTGGAACTCGAAACTCGGCAAACCGCATATTGTTGAAGGGGCGAGAGTTACAGACAAGGAGATCAAGGAATGTCTCGGTGAGCATGTTACAATGGAGGCGTATGATGGCGGCGTTGTGACGATGGGAGTTGATGTCGGGAACTGGCTGCATTACGAGATAGACAGTTGGAGGATACCGGACCACGCTGGAACCAACATCAATACATATGCCCGCTGCCAATTGATTAAGGCCGGAAAATGTCGAGACTTTGAAGAACTCGACTTACTCATGGAAGCTTATAATGTTCGCCACGCGGTTATTGACATGCAGCCGGAACGGCGAAAGGCAACTGAATTTGCTCAGCGTTGGTGGGGCCGAGTTAATTTATGTTGCTACGGTAGGGGAATTGCAGGCAAACAAATTCACATTAGCGAGGAAGAACTTCAAGTAACGGTCGATCGCACCTCATGGCTAGATTTATCACTTGGACGATTCCGAACCCGCTCGATTTCGCTACCTAGAGACATCCCAAATGAATTCAAGGATCATATTAAGGCCCCCGTCAGGATTTATGAAAAAGATTCAGATGGGAACTTGATCGGTCGGTACGTCAAGGGCGAAAACGCCAACGACCATCACGCACACGCTAGAACTTACGCGGAAATAGCGTTACCTTTGGCGGTTTCAACCGGCGTCGCACAAGATATGGAGTCTCCCGCATGAGTGTCAATGCAATAGCAGCAGCCAGAACAAAAATTCAAGCGATTCAGGTTGCCAAAGTCAAGCTGAATGAGCTTCAACACCCCAAATACGTCGATATGTGGGAGTTGTGGGCGAAATTCCGTCTCGTCTACGAGAGCGGGGATGATTTTATTGAAAAATACCTCCAGCAGTTCACTAGGCGGGAGGATGTTATCGAATTCCAGCAACGTAAGGACATTACGTATGTTCCCGCGTTCTCCAAGGCGGCTGTTAATGAGGTTAAGGACTCAATTTTCCAACGTATCACCGATGTGACACGGGAAGATGGGCCACAATCCTACTTGGATGCTGCTCTTGGAAAGCGGAGAGGCGTAGACCTCAAAGGCAGCACAATGAACAGCTTTGTGGGGCGATGTATCTTACCCGACTTGCTCTCAATTGGTAAAGTTGGTGTTTTTGTGGATATGCCACCTCTGGATGGCCCCACGCTTGCCTCGAAAGGTAGCAGTCGTCCCTATATTTACACATACAAGGCAGAGGATATTTTGAATTGGGTTGTGGACACCACCAGCGACGATGCAGAATTCACAACCCTTTTGCTGCGTGATTATGCCAACACAGTTGACCAGTCAACAGGATTACCAACAGCGACAGAGGAACGCTATCGTTTGATGTGGACGGATGAGGGTGCAGTGCGAGTTCAATTGTTCAACAAGGACTCGGTCCCGATTGACCAGTATGGCCGCGAAGGTATTTCAATCCTTACGATTGATCTGCCCACGATACCCTTTGTTATGTTCGATGTACAAGAAAGTTTGTTGACGGATGTTGCGAATTACCAGATCGCTTTGCTAAATCTAGCAAGCTCTGACGTTTCGTATTCCCTCCGCTCAAATTTCCCGTTTTATGTCGAACATTACGACCCCAAATCGGAAAGTCTGCACTTGCGACGACCTTCCGGCGGAGACACAACTGCGGCCGACGGCGTCACGATTGTTAGAGCGGGTGAGGAAGCCGATGCTCAGGCAGCTAAGTCAGCCGAGATCAAAGTTGGCACGGCGTCAGGGCGTCGTATCCCAAAGGGCATGGACTTGCCCGAGTTCATCCATCCTTCACCAGAGCCGCTCCAGGCGTCGATGGCCAAGCAGGATGAGTTAAAGGCCGATATTCGCCACTTGATAAAATTAGCAGTTTCACAACTTGCTCCCAAGATGGCATCGGCTGAGAGCAAGGGATTCGACGAACGTAGCTTGGAAGCGGGTTTGAGTGCGATTGGCTTGGAGCTTGAACACGGTGAACGTGTTATTGCTCGCTATTGGGCAATGTACGAGGACAAGAGCGGCAAGCAACCCACTATCACATATCCGCAGCGGTATAGTCTGCGAACAGACAAAGACAAGCGTGATGAATCGAAAGAACTCCGCGATTCGGCTAAGGCGGTCCCGTCGACAACATATCGACGTGAGGCCATGAAGCAGGTTGCAACAATCAACCTCGGTGCCCAAATTTCGTTGGAAACACTTCGCACGATTCATGATGATATTGACAAAGCCGAAGTCGTTATCGTTGATGCTAGTGAGCTAAAGGACGACATCGAGACCGGCCTCATTGATCTTGAAGCCGCGTCCCGAGCAAAGAGTTACCCCGAAGGTTCTGTTGAGAAGGCGAAAAAGGATCATGCTGATCGGGTCGCCCGAATTGCAGAATCGCAAGGCCAAGCGAGAGGCACGCCCGATCTGGGTGGCGTTGCTAATACTAGCAAAAATGAGAAGCAAGAGACTGCTGACCAAGGGGTAGTCACTGACACAACGAGGGGTGGTGCAAAATGAGCCTAGTCTTAATCGAAAGCTTTGAAGCCCTCAATGATATTGCAGACAAGTATGTCATTGAAAACACGGGTGTCAAACTAGAGAACTCGATAGTCCGCACTGGCTCCCAATCCCTAGAGTGCGGTGCCAATGATTACTGTAAATTCCCGATACCGGATTCCGCAACGGGCGTTATTGGTTTTGGGTTCTACGTTGGCGGAGCCACAACTCAATCATACATTGCCATGTTCAGTGAAACCTCCCTGGAACAGGTTAGTGTTGAAATGGATGCCAGCAACCGCCTAACAGTGGAGCGTGGTTCAACACTGCTTGCTACGTCTGAAAAGAACCTGGTTTTTGGGAAGTGGTATTTCATCGAAATCAAGTGGAGTATTGCTAACAGTATCGCGGCCGATTCCTTTATTGTGAGAGTCAATGGTGAAGAATGGATTAACCTTGACGCAACCACAGATACTCAGAGCCGGGCCACTGATACCATGAACATGGTATCTCTTGAGGGGGCAGTTGGGACTTGCTACTTTGATGACTTGTACATCCTTGATCTAACGGGGCCAGCACCTACAAACGATTTCCTTGGGGACTGCCGAGTTGTATGTCTCGACCCCGATGGAAATGGTAGCACAAACGAATTCGTGGGAAGTGATGTCGATAGTACCGATAACTACCTCCATGTGGATGAAACTTCCCCTGATGAAGATACGTCGTATGTTGAGTCTTCAACTGTGGGTCATGAAGACCTGTACACGGTTGACAATCTTGCCGTAACCCCAGACACAATCTTCGGGGTACAGACACAAGCTGTTGTGAAAAAGGATGATGCCGGGGCTCGCACGGGAAAGCTATTAGCTCGCGTCGGCGGCACAACTTACGAGGGTGCTGCATTTTCACCGTCTGAGGGGGCATACCTGAACGTCATGGAACTTTGGGAATTGAATCCTGATGACTCGGCAGCCTGGGAAGAAGCTGACGTGAACGGTGCCGAGTTTGGCATCAAGGTGGAATCATAATGGCATTACATCTACTAGAAGGTTTCGACGGTCTGGGCGACATCGAGGACCGGTATTTTTACACGAATAGCTCTGCCATCGAAGTCACGGCTGACCTAGCCCGTACAGGTCTTCAATGTGCAAGAATAGCGGGATCAACAAGTTCGTATCTTTGGTTCCCACTCTCGGTGGCTTGTGCAGAAGTATACGTTGGGTTCGGATTTTATATGGATCAGTACCCTCCGTCCGACAGTTATGCAGTCCTTCAATTCATGGCCGGTGTTGTGGCGGGTTCCTGCCTAGGTGTAACTTCCGCAGGTCAGCTTTGGGTGGGTGCCAATACTTCAATAGAAGATTCCGGGGCCAATGTTTTATTGGAAGATACATGGTATTATATTGAAATCAAGATGATAAAATCAAATAGTTCCAGTGAGGGCGACGTTATTGTGCTGGTCAATGGTGTTGAGTGGATCAATTGTGCTGCGGGTAAAGATTTTTCATACAGTAGCGGTGCCCTTGTCACCGATGCAATTCGTTTCCGTGCCTATGGGGCGTCTTATGATCGCTATGTAGATGACTTATACGTTTGTGACGAAACCGGCCCCGCTCCCCATAACACATTCCTGGGACAGGTTAAGATTGCCACACTTTATCCAGATGGAAATGGTAATTCTAGCAACTTCACTGGGAGCGATGCCGATAGCACAGATAATTATCTACATGTTGACGAAGCCACGCCGTCGGACGTAGACTACGTTGAATCTGATAACCCGACGGACGTTGACCTATTTACATACGACGACCTGCCTGAAACACCCGATAGTGTTTTAGGTGTCAAGTTATGTAGTCGTGTGCTAACCGATGAAGCCGGACACCGGCTCGGGTGTAACGTATCGAGAATCAATAGCACCAATTATGATGGTGATGACTTTGGTGCGGGTGTAGAACCCACGATGGCAGAAACCCTTTTGGCATTGAATCCCGATGACGCGGCTGCCTGGGAAGAGGCAGATATAAATGGAATTGAATGTGGTGTTAAGGTTCAAGCATGACCGTATTACGTAGTACAGTTCAGATTGTCGAAGTCTTGCGGTCTGGCGACCCCAAGCTACGCTCAACCACGCAAGTGGTTGAAGTGCTAGGCACAGTCGATGCCAAGCTACGTTTGACTCACCAGTATTTACAAGTTGCTTATCTTCCAAGTACTGGGGCGATTTATGAAAAGAGCCCATACAATGATTTAACCCTCGAACAAACGGTAGCACAAGAGTGTATTCGGCCCGTATCAAATGACTTGTCATTAGATCAAACGGCCCTCGCTTCTGGTGTCTATCTCAAATCGGCAGACAATGAACTCACGAGTCTTGACCAAGATGTAGAGGTATCCAAAAACCTTCGGATTGGTAATACGGTCCCAATGTCGCAAACCGTGGCTGTCACTATTGTGGTAGCCCGATCAGTGGCCAGTGACCAGTCCCTGTTATCATCAGCCACTACTATAAAGGCGATTGGATATAATCTCGCCAACGAATTGACCCTATCGGGCACTGCATCATATCAAAGGACACTCACCACTAAGGTTGCTAGCAACGATCTAACTCTTAGTGGCGTAGCCGAAGCTGCGAGACTCGTAAGCAACGATTTGATACTGACGCAGGAAGCATCAGCAGTTATTGGAGGGATACCGAAGAGTGCATCCAACGAGTTGAGCATTAGCGGCACAGCCACCGCACTAATCGTCAATTTGTTTGATCTATCTTCGGCACTGGCCCTGGTTAGCGGCGTTTCGGTTGGGATAGTTGTAGAGGGTGTTACCAACGTAAGTGAAGCTCTCGACTTGACTCAGTGGGTCGTCGCAACGATCAAGCAGAACTATGTTATCCTGCAAGCACCGATTCCCGGCGTAGGGGCTGGAGTAGTGTTGCCGGCACCGGAACTAGCAGATAAAGAAAACAGCTTGTCCCAGATGGCTGTTAAGCGAACAATGAATGGGGCGACCTACACGTATGTTACACGGTCAACAAACAGACTACTCAGCTATACGTTCGATTTGGCACGCGAAAAGGGTTTGGAGCTACAAGCCTTTTTGACGGAATTCAACGGCGACCTGATGCGGCTACAGAATTGGAAAGGCGAGATTTGGGAAGTACACCTGATGACCAATCCTGTTAATTTTACCCAAAACAGGCGACATGCTCCTGATGGGCCTAATGTCGGCGTGAACCTCCAATTTGAAGGAGTGAAGATCAGTGGTTAGTATTTACGGAACCATCGCACTGGCAGACACCTACTTTGGTGAGAGACTCGTCTCCGGGGTATGGGAAAATTCCATCGCTGGTGATCGCACGAAAGCCCTCATCATGGCAACCCGTGCGGTTGACAGGTTGAACTTTGCCGACGAGAAAACCGACTCCGATCAGGAGTTACAATTCCCCCGAGGAACAGACACAGAAATCCCAGCCGATATTCTTTTGGCCGTCTACGAATGTGCGATCTCATTCTTGGATGGCGTCGATATCGACTTGGAGCAAGAACTTTTGGGCGTCACTTCCGACGCATACTCCGGTGCTAGGGCTACCTACGACCCTGCACATCGTTTGGACCACTTTAGGGCCGGCATCCCAAGCAGTCGTGCTTGGCAGTTTTTGATGCCATACCTACGTGATCCGCAGGAGGTTACGATTCGTAGGGTATCTTAGGGAGATTCGATATGTCGTTTTTCAGCAGCACCAGTGTTTTCCACCTCGTCTACGACAACGAAGATGGTAAGGGTGGCGACGGTGATGGTAAGGGTGACGGCGATGGTAAGGGTGATGGCGACGGGAAACTGTCCCTCACGCAAGACCAGTTGAACAAGATGATGGCGGACAACCGCCGGAAACTGACGCAACAGAATGAGACACTGCTCAGTGAGCTTAACGGCATCAAAGAGCAGGCCAACCTGACAACTCAAGCGAAGACCGAGTTGGAAGAGCGTATTGAGACACTGCAAGAGCAGTTTCTCAGTAAAGAGGAACTTGCCAAGCGGAATGTAACGAAGGCGACCAAGGCCCATGAGGAATTGGTTGCTAAAATTACCAAGGAAGGTCAAAATTGGCAACAACTGTATACCAATGAGCGAGTGACGACGGCTCTGACCCAAGCTGCAATTGCGGCAAAGGCGACTGTGCCGGCTCAAATCGTTTCGCTCCTGGGAAGCCAAACCCACCTGAGCCCACAACTCGGGGAAGATGGACAGCCTAACGGACTCTTCGACACGTTGGTCAAATTCAACGATGTCAATGAGGATGGAAAGCCTGTCGTACTAGACCTTGCACCCGACGCCGCATTGAAGCGTATGCAGGAACTGCCGGAAGCTTTCGGCAACCTGTTCATCAATCCGGGGACTGGTGGCATGGGCGGCGATAGTGGATCGGGTTCCGGTAAGGGTAAGGGAGTTACCACTGACCAGCTAAAGGACACCGGTGCTTACATGAAGTGGCGGAAAGAAAATCCGAAAGCCGATCCAACCTCATTCCAGGGCTAGTCATTGTTTGCTAGTTCTACCAATGTTTCTTCTCTGAAAGGTATAGCAAATGAATTTGCTTTCCAAACCATTCCAACTCGTCTACGCCAACTCCCTGGATGCGTTCATCCCGGAGATTTGGGCAAACGAGTCGGTGGCAATCCTGTTGGAAAACATGGTTGCATCGAGCATGGTTCACCGTGACTTCTCCACCGACCTGGCGAAGTTTGGTGACATTGTTCACACTCGCAAGCCGGCCGAGTTTGAGGCCAAGCGGAAAACCAAGGCGGACGACGTTGATGTCCAGAACGCCGAGGCGACCGACATTCAGGTGCCGTTGAATCAGCACTTGCACACGTCGTTCACCTTGCAGGACGAAGACCTCACCAAGTCCTTCCAGGAACTCCGTGCGACCTTCCTCGCCCCGGCCATCGTTTCCCTGGCTCAAGCGTTGGACAAGATCACTCTTGGCCAATGTTACCAATTCCTGTCCAACCAGGAAGGTGGCCTCGGGTTGAGTGCAGCCGGTACGGTCAAGGGCTACATGCTCGCGACTCGTAAGCGGATGAATGTCAACAAGGCTCCCGAAGCCGGTCGTTCCCTCATCATCGGTCCCGAGACCGAAGAGGACATGCTCTCGCTTGATACGTTCACCGAAGCCGACAAGGTTGGCGACGATGGTACGGCTCTCCGCGAAGCAAGCCTCGGACGCAAGTTCGGGTTCAATATCTACCAGTGTCAGAACACGCCGTCCGTGACGGTTGACATTGCGGCCGCGACCGCTTTGGTCAATCTGACTGGTGGATATGCCGCCGGTTCCACTTCAATCCACGTGGATACCGCCGGTTCCCAGTTCGAGAACAAGCCTGGTGATTTTATCAAAATCGCTGGCGACAACGTTGCTCAACGTGTCACGGCGTGTGGTTCTCTGAGTACCCAGGACATTGATCTCACGATCAGTCCCGGCCTCCGCCACGCGGTCGTTGATACGGCGGTTGTGACTCGCTACGAGAACGCGGCGATTAACTTTGGTGCCGGCTACGCAGCCGGTTATGCAAAGGAAATCGTTGTCAATGGCTACACGGGAGCAATCCCGGTTGGTACGTTGGTCGCCTTCTCGACTCAGGACACGCCCGATGTGCCCATCGCCGGGTACTACTGCGTGATCGCTACGACCGAAACGGCTGGCAATACGACCGGCATCACGCTGGATCGTCCGCTTGCCATCGCCGTGGTCAACACTGACGTTGTCAACCTCGGCCCGTCCGGCGAATACAACTTCGCCTTCAACCGGAACTGTCTGGCGTTGGTCATCCGACCGCTCGTCACGATTCCGGGTGGCCTTGGTGCCATGTCCGCCGTCGCGTCGTTCGACGACATCGCGGTTCGCGTTACCGTCAGCTACGAAGGTCGTGCCCAGGGTATCCTGGTTACGGTTGACCTGCTGTGCGGTGTGGCCACGCTCGACACCGCCCTCGGTGCCGTGCTGGTAGGCTGAATTCCACTGGCTGCCCACCCTTCGGGGTGGGCAGTCAGGTTTTGTTAATTCTAACAAGGTTCCTGTTATGGCCCGAAATCGCTTACGATTCATACGCCGTACTTTGTACCGCATGAAGAAAACGTATGGTCTTCCGATTGATCTGTATTCAGTAGTGCTGGGTGCAACCAATCTGGAGACCGGTACGAAGGACATTGCGTACACCAAAGTTCGTATACGGCGAGCTATCGTTCAGCCTGCTCGGTACCATCGTGACTTCGTGTATGACTTGTCGTTCATCTCTGCAAACAAGGATTTCACAACGGGTGGTTTCTTTGATATAACAGATCGGCGTGTCATCATTGACGCATCGGATTTACCGGCGGGTTGGGAGTTGGACCTCAACCAATACGTTATATTCAATAACAGACGTTATGATATTAAAAGCTATTATGAATTTGAGACAGATATGGGCTTCATTCTCGTGATGCGAGAAACGAAAGGTCAGAAACTTGTGCGAGTTGAAGATGCTCAATCGGTTTTGACCATGCAACAACAAACTGCTGGAGTAGTGTAATGGCCATCAATGCAGACTGGGTTCGTTGGTTAGCCGCGTCAATCGGGATACACTTTTCCGCTGTGAAGGGGGACTATACCCTTTACATCGAAGGTGACGAACGAGACACGGATGATCTACGGACCTTTGGTGAACTCCGTGTTGACGGCCCATTTATCAAAACCCTACCCAACAGGTTATATTACCTGGATGTTGAAATCAACATCCTTATTCAATCGCATATGGACCCACAGGATTTGTATGCGGGATTAAAAGCCGTTGGTCAGTTTGCTACCGGTTTTGAGAATGTTATCAAAGTCTACAAATTCGGCGACGGTCCTAATGATGATGATACATTGTTGGGTTGTCTCCGGCTTATGACATCAAAGAATGATAATACCATTGATATAAGTCAATTCGGGATAATTCGTCAAGACACTCGTATCACTCAGTACACGATCGAGGGTCACTACCGCATGGAACTTCAACCTGCATAGAGGATCACATGGCTAAAATCGACTTGAAAAACGCGACCATCAAGCTTTGGGATGGTACGTTAGGAACTCTGACCACCACTAATACTGGTGGAATAGATGGGCAAATTGTGCTTACTGCTGTTGGTAAGCACATTGGCTCGAACAAAATCTCCCTCACAATGAATGATCCGGGTGAGGCAACCGCCCTTAGTGTTGCCGTCACTGGCCGAGCAATCGTCGTTACCCTTGGGTACGACACGGCCATCAATACGACGGCTACGCTATTGAAAACCCTTCTCGACGCCGACTCCGACGTAATGGCTCTTGTAACCGTTGCTCAGGCCGGCACCGGTGCCGACGACGTTGAGGCTCAAGCCAGCACGACGTTGGATGGGCAACAGAGTATTTCCATCACCATTGGAGAAGGTACGCTTTCCTACTCCGAGAAAACGCCGCGTGAATTCGTCAAGAATCGCGGCAATCTTGATACCGTGCGTAATGCGGATCAGGAACCGATGGATGTTTCGTTCGACTTCGTCTGGGACTTCATTACCAGCGAAGATGGTGGATCAACCCCAACCGTTGAGGAGGTTCTCCGAAGGACTGGAATAGCCCTCTCGGATACGTGGCTCACAACGGCAACGGATGTTTGTCAGCCCTATTGTGTTGACATCGAAGTTGCCAGCACTCCCGAGTGCTCAACTGTCGAAAATGAGTACACTGTGATCGAGGAGTTCTACCAAGAGAACCTCGACCACGATGCCAAGGAAGGTTCAGTCGCGTGTAGCGGCCGAAGTAACAGAACTGTCGCGGTCCACACTCGGGCCTAAGTTCTGTTGGTAATTTTACCAACCCCTTTTTGAAAGGCTAGGTCATGGCGAAGATTGATCTAAAGAATGCAACGATCCGGCTCTGGGATGGTACGCTCGGCACGTTGCTCGTTGAATGTGTGGCAGCCCTGTCCGACATCACCTGGACAGCGGTGAACAAGCACATGGGTAGTCGTCTAATCTCGATCGCGTATGACGGGAGCGGGACAGACGCATCCTTTGCTATTGCTGTGACGGGCACGGCAATTGCTGTCACCCTGAAAACAACCGGGTCAACCGTTGACACAACGGCGGCTGAGTTGGTTGCGGCGATTGCGTTGGACTCTGACGCATCGGCCCTCGTTACGGGTGTAGAGGAAGGAGTAGGTTCCGGTATCCTTGAAACGAAGGTTGCCGCTAACCTGTCCCAGGGTAATAGCATTACCATCACCATTGGTGAAGGTACGCTTTCCTACTCCGAGAAAACCCCGCGTGAATTTGTTAAGAATCGCGGAAATCTTGATACCGTGCGTAATGCGGATCAAGAGCCGATGGACGTTTCGTTCGACTTTATCTGGGATTTTATCACTGCCGAATCGGGTGGCACCGCCACTGTCGAGGAGGTTCTGCGAAAGACCGGAGAAGCAGCGGCGTGGATAACAACCGCAACCGATACGTGTCAGCCGTACTGCGTTGGCTTGGAGATTGTCAACGCCCCGGAGTGTACGACCGTCGATGACGAGTACACTATGATTGAGGAGTTCTATCAAGAGAACCTCGACCATGACGCAAAAGAAGGTTCAGTCGCCTGTAGCGGCCGTGCCAACAAAACCGTGGCAAACCACTACCGGGTTGCCTAACTCTCAATACCCAAGGAGATTCGTACAATGAAGTATCGTGGAAAGAAAATTGAAGGCCGCAATGTAGTCACGCTCGTTATCCCCCGCCCTGATGGTCCTATCGGATTCATCATGGAAGCGGTCGAGGATTTTGATCATTTTGACAATCTATGTCCTGCTCCCGAGCCGCCGGAAATACTGCGTCCCGGTGGCGTCCGCGAGAAGAATACTACCGACCCGGACTTCCTGAAACGGGTCGATGCGTATGCTGAGGCAAGGTCGCATTACATGACCATTACCTCACTCAAGGCCACAACGGACCTGGAGTGGGACACGGTCGATTACGATGACCCCGCGACATGGAAGAATTGGACCACGGAAATGAAAGAGTCCGGGTTCACCGACATTGAAATGGGGCATGTTGTCCGGCATGTTGCCAAGGCCAATTGCCTTGACCAGGATATGCTCGACGAGGCAAGGACCTCTTTTTTACTCGATCTAGCTCGTCAAAAAGAGTCCACCTCCCAGACGGTCGAACAACCGACTACATAACATGGCGAGCATGTGAGCGATTCGGCATGACCCCTCCGGGTATACGGCCTGTGTTTGATCATAATACCCAGTGGGCAAAAGCCAGACTAATTGCGTATGAACAGGTTCGGCAGATTGAGGATGCTGAACTCCTTTGTCAAATGCAGGGTGGTTAATTATGGTCACACCGTTGATAAAATTATCAGGTACAATTCCCGTTATAGAAGTAACAAGTTTCCCCAAAAAACTTGAGCGAGTCTTACTTAGGGAACAAAAGAATGCAGTCCGCGTTTGGGCAAGAACTGTTGCGGAAATGATACCAACCTATACTGGTACTGCAAGGGGCACTATCGCCGGAATAAGCAGAACTATTAACAATCTCGGAATTACAAACTCCGGCGGTATATCGGCACGGGCACGTATGAAAATCCAGCGGGGGACAAATATCCAGGGCGTGCATTATAAGTTAGGTTTCCAGGCTGGTAAAAGTCATTCCGATAGTAAGTTGACCCATGAAATTAGTACCGATGCACAATCTTATACTTTTTTGTTCTGGGAAAACTTACCGTATGTTATGTGGAATGAAATGTCCCCGGCCCCAGTTTGGATAACTTTACCAAGCACACCACCCTGGAAAGCAATCACGGCCGGTATTGTTGCATTTGACAATTATGTAAAATATGAAATACCTAAGATCATTCGTCGCGAAGTTCCTTCGATCAAGATGGTCCGCCTGAAAGGCTAACTAATGTCAGACGAAAATGCCAATGTTGAACTGAAATTTCTGATTTCAGGATTGAAGGACCTCAAGTCTGCCAGCTTAGAGCTGGATAAGATGAAGAAAGCCCTTGCCGCTTTAGCAAAGAGCAAGGGTAAATCATCGGCTTCTGCTGAAATGGACAAGCTCAAGACGGCAGCAAATAAAGCGGCGAGGGCTATCAAAAAGGTGGGTCAGGTTGGTAAGTCATCTGGCCAGCTTGTCTTATTCTCCTGGAAAAGCGTGGTTCGCCTATTCGTCGGGCAAGCAATCACTCGTAGTCTCCACGCTATGCTATCGGCGTTTCGCGAGAACATTGACGAGGCTGCGAAGTTCTCAATTCGGATTGCTGAAATCCAGACTATCTCCGAGAACGCACAACTCGGATTCGAGCGGTGGTCTAGTGCTGTCCATCAATTATCGGATGACTTTGGTAGGTCTGGATTTGATGTTGCCGAGGGTATCTATCAGATGCTCTCGAACCAAATTGCCGAAGGTGAAATGGCTGTCCTTGCAATGGATCAAGCCCTCAAGTTATCCATCGCAACTGTCTCAACGTCAGAACAAGCTGTGCAGGCTTTAACGGGTGCCCTTAATGCTTATGGTGCCGGTGTTGAAGAGGCTGAGCATTATTCCGATGTGTTCTTTAAGACGGTTGAACTCGGACGTATCCGATTGGGTGAACTTGCCAATACAATGGGCCGGATCAATATGCCGGCATCCCAACTCGGTATCACATTCGAGGAATCGGCTGCGTCTATTGCTACTCTGACCCGTCAAGGTATTGGCGTTAATGAAGCGATGACCTACCAGCGGAACATCATGCTCAAGTTGCTCAAGCCAACTGACAAGATGAAAGAACTGTTCAAGGCTTGGGGTGTTGAGTCCGGGGAAGCGGCTATTGCAACTTGGGGCTATGTTGGAGTCCTTGGGAAGTTAAAGACAGAAGTTGAGAAGAACGGTGATTCGTTTGCTGAACTTGCCAAATACTTTAGTCGAGTGCGAGCTATCACCGGTGCTGGTGGACTGATTGGTAACTTCCGGCTGCTTGAAGAGTCACTCTACGAACTTAGTAATGTGGCTGATGTTACCGAAAAGGCAATGAAACGTATCACGGATGTGGATGGTTTCTCATGGCAACAAGAATGGCAGGAAATCAAGAATTTCTTCCTCTTGGATGTCGGCAAGCCAATGCTTGCAACCATTCTAAAATGGACCGATGCTCTTGGCGGGCTGGGTGAATCAGTCCAATTTATCGGTGGTTGGATGATGTGGTTCGGTAAGATTGTCGGTATACTTGGCGTTGCTTTTGTAGCTGTCAAGATAGTGGCGTGGACTGCCGCGTTGGCAACAACCGTCTCAACACTCGGTCTTGCGGCAATGGCATCCCAAGCCTTGACTATCAAAATTTTCATGCTAAAATTCGCAATCGCCCCAGTGACCGCAGGCTTGACTCTGTTAGTCGCCGCTGTGGGTTATCTAGTATACAAAACTATAACAGGCTTCGGGGACAAATTTGATCACATTAAAAACTTTGCTCAGAAGGAGGTCGATACGATAAAGCGGGCCGAGGCTGAAAAGCTGATGGAATACAAGAAGACACAGCGGGAAGCTATGAACGTCATGGAAAAGATGTATCGACAAAGCAACATGATCCTGGGCCAAGCGGTGGCCAAACAAAAAGCTGCTCTACAGGATTTGCGTCGTGAACTCGATATTCAGAATAGCATGGCTGATATGATTCGCGAGTATCAGTTAGACATTGCAGGCAGTCCAGGGGAAAAACTGGACATACTTGAACAGTCACTGATACCTTTGAGGGAAGAGTGGGCCAAGAATATCGCACTCGGCACTCAAGACGGTATGACGGCTGCGAACAAAATCATAGCAAAAATGGTAGGATTAACAAAAACCGACATCGGTGGCTCGGGGCTGGTGAATGATCCCCGATTAGGGACGATCACTTCGGAATACTACCTCCAAAATAAATACACTGACGACCTTATGAAAAGCTTGGGTAAGACTCTCCAGACACGTAAGGCCGCCGCCAACATTACTGAACACTCGTTGAATCTAGCAAAGGAAGAAGTTTCTATAAATGAACGCCTGGCTTTGCACCATAGGGAACGTGAAAAGGCCCTCAAGGCAGTCCACGATATTCAAGCGGGATTGACCACACAGATTGGTACTGACAACACGACGGCCAAGTCTGAGGCTGCCCGTATGATAGAAGCGTTGAGAACCTATGGTGATATGTGGGATATAAAGGGTAAAATGGAATTATTGAAAGTCGGTGGGAATATACTGATAGACCCTGAGAAGATGAAGCCTGAGATTGTAGCCATCCTGGAAGCAGTCAAGGCCCTAAAGGCACTTAACGAAGAATATGCAAAGGCTCCCGAGGAGCAGAATACGGAGAGAATTGAAAAGGCGTTGGCCTGGCTTCACAAGCATCCCGATACCCTTACAAAGGCACTACCTTCCTTGAAATCGTGGGAGGAACAATTGGGTGTTCTTACGGATGCTGCAGAATCAGCTATCCGGGGGATGGAGACGACACGCGGCGTAAATGAGCTTCAGGAGGTTCTGGCTCGGGGAGCTTTATCGTCAGCACAAGCCCTCCAACTCCACAAAACTGCAATCCTCGGAGTACGGGATGCTCAACTCGATGGGGTGGCCGCAGTAAAGCAATCCCTGAATGAAAGCATCATAACTATGCGGAAATTCCGTCAAGACCTCATAAAACTTCAGGGGAGAGCCAACGCCCTTAAAACAACAGTGATTAACATGCCACCAGTAAAACAAGCCTTCGGTGGACCAATCAATAGGTTCGCGGCTGGTGGACTGGCAAGCGACATTATGGGTGCGTCCGTTCGTCCTGGTGAATTTATCACTAACCCCCGAGCAACGAGTGAGTTCTACCCACAGTTAGTTGCTATGAACGCAAGGGCTGCCCGTTTCGGTGACGGCGGTGCAGTGACTAATACGACCGTGGGTGATATTAACGTCACAGTTAATGGCGGTTCCACATCCGATGAAACCGTGCGAAGTATTGCCGCGAAGCTACAAAGAGAATTTCGCCGTGGCACAGTTCGCCTGAACTAAGGAGATTTCCGTGGTCCAAGACGTAGTCGAAATTTCGCAAGAGGCAGCGTGTTCCGTTGTCCGTCTCCAGGATAGAACGGACCTTACCCCCGAGGAAAAAGAACGGATTCTGAGTCAAAACCAGTTGTCAAAAGATTCGTCCACGGACGAGTCGTAACTCTGTTCCTTTAAGGAGGATTTGTGGTATGATAAATACCGAACCTGTGGCCCTCCAAGGCCAACTCGAACCCCGTGGACGACTCGTTGTTGAACACTTCAATCGTTTCGGGGACAAAATCGGGGAGTATGATTTCCCCAACGGCATCGCCGATGTAGGCAAAGACCTGCTCCTCGACTGCCTGTTCAATGATGGGACCGCACCCGCTACGGGTGACTGGAGTATCGGTCTCATTGATTCGAGCGGTTATACCGCTCTCGCGGCCGAAGACGAAATGGATGACCACACCGGCTGGAATGAGTTCGGCACGTATACCGAAAGTACCCGTGTTGCCTGGGGTCCGGGAGCGTCGTCCAGTCAATCGGTGACGAACGCTTCGCCGGCCACGTTCAACATCAACGGTAGCGGCACGGTTAAAGGTGTCTTCGTTGTTGATGACAATGGCAAGTCCGGCACCTCCGGGACGCTTTACGCCACCGCATTGTTTGCGGCGGAAGTTCCCGTTTCCAGCGGTGATCAACTCAAGGTCACCTATACCACGAGTGCGTAATGTATCCACTCCTGTTACTCCTTGTCTTGCTTCAAGCCCAACCTCAAAATGAGGTTGGGTGGTCTGCCCATCTAGCTAAAGGGCTGGGTGGGCGGACCGAAGTGAGGCTTTTTGATGCCTCACGTGTGGACATCCTCACGGGTACGCACGCAATCGAAGTTGATTGGGCAAAGAAATGGCCAGAAGCAATCGGCCAAGCACAATACTATGGAATTATTACGGGTAAAAAGCCCGGTGTGCTAATTTTAACAAAAGACGCAGCCAAGGACCAGAAGTATCTGTACCGTTGTATAATTGTGACTACAAAGCTAGAGATAAAGCTTTGGATTTATGATACCAAAAAGGGTAAGTACATTGTGAGGCAAGACGATGCCTAGGAAAAAACGAACTTACCCGGATAACACACTTGCCTTGACGCAAGTTGTAGTGGCTGAGAAGATCAAGTATCTGTCGGTGAGTCAAGCCCTGACGGTTGCTCAGTCTTTGGCCGGCTCG
>Ga0114923_10001271_pt1 | contig 17721 bp, 11 predicted proteins | sample SumtaG_FD_89578 | JGI IMG/M metagenome (GOLD analysis project Ga0114923, IMG submission 89578) | Deep subsurface microbial communities from Indian Ocean to uncover new lineages of life (NeLLi) - Sumatra_00157 metaG | ecosystem: Environmental > Aquatic > Marine > Oceanic > Sediment | place: near...
ATACAATCTGGGGCAGGTGCTAATGGGTGAGCAAGACCGTGCCATATCACTGCTGCAGAGGCTGCTGCAGCATGCGGAAAGCACAGCTCGCTATAATATCTGCTTCGGTGAAGGCGGGGATATATATGATATACGCGGCCGCACAATACATGAGGCGGTTTTTAATGTAAAAAACGGCAGCTTCCGCTCTCCGGCCTCCCAGCAGGGCTATTCTCCTTATTCCACCTGGACCCGCGGCCTGGCCTGGGCGCTCACCGGGTATTCAGAGGAACTTGAGTTTCTGGAGAGCCTGCCGGAAAAGGCGTTTAAGGGCATGCAGATCGGGGGGTTGGCAGGAAAGAATACTTTCCTGAAGCGTTTCTGTGATACAGCCCGGGCCGTGGCTGACTTTTACCTGGAATATACCCCCAGTGACGGCATACCATACTGGGACACCGGGGCTCCCGGGTTGGCAAAGTTGAACTCTTATCTGGAAAAACCGGCCGACCCTTTTAACAGTTACGAGCCTGTGGACAGCTCTGCAGCCTCTATTGCAGCCCAGGGGCTGCTGCGCCTGGGCCGCTACCTGCAGGCAAAGGGGGATGGCAAGGCGGGAGAGCGCTACTTCCGGGCCGGACTTACCGTAGCCCATACACTTTTTCGCCCACCCTACCTGGCCGATGCCCCTGACCACCAGGGCCTGATCCTTCATTCAGTCTATCACCGGCCAAAGGGCTGGGACTATATCCCTGCCGGCAACAGCATCCCTTGCGGAGAAGCGACTATGTGGGGCGACTACCATGCCAGGGAGCTGGCCCTATACTTAAAGAGGCTGGCTCAGCAGGGAAGCTACTATACCTTCTGGGAGTGATTATTTTTTGTGCTGAACAGGCAAGATCATTTTTTTATGATTCATAAAATGATCTGTTGATAGCTTCAATAGTATTAAGTGAAGATGGTATACTGGTAACCAATAATTATATTGATCAGCGTTTATCAGAACGCCTATTCTTACACACTAAGCAAAAAAAGGGAATAGCATTGCAGATTGAGGCTGTGATAGGTTAAAGTATAAATATTGGAGGTTTTAATGGTCCCTTCTCATGCAAGCAAACTGGAAGAGCTGGCCAGGGCCGGTTCCCTGCTTACCAGGGAGCTCGATTTTAAAACTCTTCTATCGGTATTGGTGGAGCAGACCCTGGATATTACCGCTTCGGACCTGGCAGTACTCTATCTTTACCTTGATCCTGAAAAAAGAGCGAGTGATGCTTTGTTAAGCTACAGGCGCGGCAGGTGGTCTGCTGCTGAACGAATCTCAAAAACAAGTGGACTGATTACTTTTATCAGGGAAAGCAGCGAAGCGGTGGTGCTGACAGAGCGAAAGCCGAGCCCTTTCGCCGATCTTTTCCTCGATCAGGAAATGCAGAGCGGTATTGCTCTTCCCCTCTACACGCCGAAAGCAGCTATCGGGGTGCTGATTTTGAACTCTCATGAACCCTTTTTTTATAACAGGGAACGCTTCAATTTTTTAAATTCCTTCACTAAACTGGCCGGCGGTATGCTGCACAGCTCCCGGCTATTTCAGGAGTTGAAAGACTATCTGAAGAAGATAGAGGAGCTTGAACGCTACCAGAAAAACATTTTTACCTCTATGACCAATCTCCTGGTAACCACTGACCGGGAGGGAAGGATCCACTATTTCAATTCAGCTGCTGCAGAACGGTTTGGCTTGAATTCAGAGGGGATAGGCACCAGACTGGGTGAGTTCTTTAAGGGTTCCCTGGATCGTAAAATATTGAAGGCATTTGATACCAGTACAGATCAGGGTAAAGAGATTCTGGGTGTTGAAGGCATATATAAGGCCGATGAAAAGGAAATGGATTTTTCTTTGAATATTTCCCCTCTAAAAGGTATACGGGGCCAGTATCAGGGATTAACCATCCTGATTACCGATCAAACCAGGGAAAGAGAGCTGCAAGCCAGTATGGAAAAGGTGGTTGAAGAGCGAAGAGTAATCAAGGATATGTTCTCCAGCTATCTCTCCAAGGATATAGTCCAGACATTGATGGATTCTCCCAACTTAGTCAAACCCGGGGGGGGTAAGAAGGAGGCCACTATATTTTTTGCCGATATCCGCGGTTATACCTCATTTTCCGAAGGAAAAGATCCTGAATATATTATCGAGGTGCTGAATGAATATTTCAGCGAGGCGGTGGAAACAGTCATTAAATATAACGGCTATATAGATAAGTTTATTGGTGACTGTATCATGGCGGCCTGGGGTGTGCCGCTGCAGACGGTGGAAGAGGATGCTATAAGAGCAGTTTCCTGCGCCATGGAGATTCAGACTCTGGTAGCTGCAAAGGAAAGGAAGTTTTTCAAGGGCAGGGCCTCCAAACTCAAAGTCGGCATCGGCATACACACCGGAGCTTTGGTAGCGGGAAACCTGGGTAGTTCACGCAGGATGGATTATACGGTAATCGGTGATACGGTAAATATCGCAGCCCGGCTGGAAGGGGTTGCTGAAGCCAATGAAGTAATAATAACCCAGGCTACCTGCGATTATCTGGGCGATAAATTCAAGCTGGAAAAGCGTCAGCCTGTAAGGGTAAAGGGAAAATCAGAACCCATAGCGATTTACCGGGTAAAACAAAAGGTAGGTTAAAAAGGAGGAGACATGACCTCAATCTATTCATTATTAAAGAGCCAGCCGCTCTGGCTTCTGACAGGGGCGGCGGTAGTGCTGTTGCTGGTATTGGCCGTTATACTCTGGCGGGTATTGGCCAGGAAGTATTTTCTAAAGCTCTTAAAAAGGGCTTCCCTTAATCCGGAGCTGGCGCCGTCTCTGATCGGCAACAGATATTCAAAGGACGCTCTCTTGAGAAGATCAGGATTAATTGAGCGTTTCATTCAAAAGAATGGGACTGATATTATTGGTTTGACCTCAATAGACTCCCTCTGGGTAGATAATCTGGTATTGAAGAAGAGGAAAAAGGATTTCTTAAGGGTATTGAATTATGCCCCTGAAATCGGCCTTTTTAAGTGCTTCCTGCTCAGCCTGGAAAAGGAGGCCCTGGCCCCGCTTTTAATTAAGGGTTTACAGAACAAAGGCGAGTTTCTCTATCTCCACCGCCTGGCCCTGTCAGGCAAGGGCGAAGAGTTTGTGGGCAGGGATGCTCTGGAAATATTCCGTGACCGTCTGGATGAGATCAGGGAGATGACCGGGGATCCTGAATGGGCCCCAAGGTATTTCGCCGTTAAGATCCTCTTAAATGATGATGAGGATCGCTCGCAGCGTGCCCTGTGGGAGAGTTTTTCCGATCCCCATCCATTGGTTAGAAAGACCCTGGCCGGAGAATTTGTCTCCGAGCAGAGGGAGAAGTTTTACAGCGAATTACACCGGTTGATGGTCGGAGATCCTGTCTACGAGGTGCGCTTGACAGCCTGGCAAAGGATCCAGAAGGATTTCAGCGATCTATACACCCTGGAAGCAGGCAAATTAAAAGAGGAGGAGCTCTGTCATCTATTGGAGCTTTTAAGAGTGGATTCCAAAGATGACCAGGATTTTGCTCTCAGAAAACTGGAGTCAGCAAACCTTGAATTCCGCTTCACTGCGGCCCGTTATCTGGAAAAGTGCGGGGTATTGGAAAGGCTCTGTCTGGAAACAGATCTCGGGGACCGTGAAGGACTGGAGCGAAACTTCAAACTTCTGGTAAAGGCGAGTGAGGTTAATGTAACTTCTTTTCTTTCGTGTACTGAAAAAACGGAAAATATGGCTGCTCTATCTATATGTGCCCGTATTTTAGCAGTGAATGGCAGCAGGAAGTATATCACCACTCTGGCGCGCACTGTTTTCAATAAGGGTTTAGAGGATTACCCTGAGATCTATAAACGAACCTTAACTGCAATTTCTCAAAGGGGTGATGAAGCTGCATTGCGGCTCATGGAACAGGAGCTGCTAAAGAGAAAGAAAGATAACAAGACGGCAGAGCTCATCCTGGCAGCCGTACCGGCCAGGGGCGAACAGGTATTTCTGAAAACCCTGATATCTTTACTCAAGGATCCCGGCTTTCCGGCTAATGACGGCCTGCGCAGGGCGCTGAAGATAATGCCTGCCCCCCTGGTTCTCTTTGAGCTTTTTCCGATAATCCAGGCGGTGAGGGCACGGTATGCCCACAAGGTGCGAATGGAGGCTCTGAAACTGTTGGGCGAGATGGAAATGCACTACTGTCTGCAGACTATTCTTGAGCAGCTGCCCATATTTCCGTTGGCTGAGGCCAAGGAGTTTGCCAGGGTGCTGGCCGGTTTCCCCAAAAAGGTTTTGATCAATAAGGTCGAGAACCTTTTAGCTGCCAATGATGCAAAGGTAAGGGCCTCACTTATTTCCATACTTCCTTCAACAGAGGAAAAGGAATTCTTAAAATCCATCCGCAAGACTCTGAAAGATGCCGACCCTGAGATTCGTATTGCCAGTGTCTGGGCGATTGTCGATTTTGCTGATTTCCGTTCTTTAAACCAGGCCTTCTCAATGCTCAGAGATCCGGTTCCGAGAGTGCGCTGCGAAGTAGCCCGGGCCTTTGGTTCCTATGGCTCTGATGAGGTACTGAAGAGACTTAAAGACCTGCTCACCGATGAAAATGAGGTCGCATCCGTAAAGAAGGCAGCCCTGGTGGGACTGGAAAATTCATCATCCCTTAAGGCAGTCGAAATACTGGTGGCCAGGCTGGAGGTCGATGAAGAACTGCAGGGTGATATTTCAGCAGCCCTGGCTTTTAAGGTTAAGAAAAGAGAGGTGGCAGCTCTAGTTGAGCATTTTAAAGATGCAGACCCCGGCCTGCGCGCCAGGATTACCGTGGTATTCAAGGCTATGAAAGAAGAGGGAGAAGAGACCCTGGTTGAGCTGTTTAAAGAGGATATCCTCTCTTTAAATCCCTTTATAGCTGAAATACTGGAGAGCACCGGTTATGTGGAGAGTCAGATCCGTCAACTATCTCACCGCGATTCCGCGGTAAGACGGGAGGCTGCCGAGGTGCTCTCTCTGGTAGGCACTGAATCTGCCTTCAGGGGCATTGTTCTGGCTGCCCGCGATCCTGATGATGAGGTCAGGGTAAAGGTAATCAAGGCTTTAGAGAAACTGGAAACAAAAGAGGGCAAAGAAATACTCGCTGCCTTAGAAAGCGATGGGGATAAGCGGGTGAGAAAATATACCCACTGGGCTTTGGAGCGCCTCAAGACAAAGGAGCTTTAACGGGCGCATGAGCAAGTCCTCCTGCGATTGCCGCTTGCCCCTCAAAATTTGAGGCGATCGGTGTTCAACTCCTGTAGAAGCCAGGCCTGCCAGTCTATATTATCATCTGCAGATATGGCCTCGCCGCTGCGCAGGAGGAAGAGGTAACAGAAAATCTCTTTATCCGTTAGTTGGCTGAGGGCGAGTTTATAGAGTCCCAGTTGAGCGGAATATTCGCCGGGAAGGTATTTTTTACCGGTCTTAAAATCTATTATGTAGGCCTGGTCCCGAATTTCAAAATAGAGGTCCACCTGGCCGCTGATATAAACATCCCGGTCATCAAGAAAATAGATAAATGGGAACTCTGTTTTCCTGATTACCGCTTCCCGGGCCAGGCTGCCCGGTTCAGAGTCCAAAAACTTGTCCTTAAGCAGCAGCGCCTGTTCGATAAATTCATCGTAATACTCCGGTGGTATCTGCTCTTTAAATAACCGGAGTGTTGCAGCCGCTGTTTCCGCCTGCAGGAATTCCTGTTCAATAAGATGGTGAGTGAGGCTGCCGAATATATTATCCAGCCTCTCTCGCTTCAGAACAGGATCAATTGGCAGTTCCGGCAGTTTTTTGCCCCCGACCACTGGTAAACTTCTAAAGTAACAGTCGTTAAAATAGGAAACATTATAGTCCCTCTGTAAAAATGACCGGGATATCGCGGTAGTGTGCTTATAGATATTATCCAGCTCAACCAGCCTCGTTCTCTGTTTCGGCCTTTCTCCTTTCTTTAACCGGCTATTGTACTCCTCGCGGGAAACATCCTCTATAAGCTCTATGGTAAAATGGTAATCCTCCTTTTTTTCGCTTGCCGCTCCGGGCTCCTGAAGAGAACCCGTACCGTGAAGCAGCATATTCAGGTGATTATTCAGGCCGGTGCGATTCCTGGAGTGATGAACTCCGGATAATATAAGATGATGGCCGGCCCTGGTCAGCGCTACATAAAGCAGTCTCTTTAATTCCGCGTTTTCCCTGTTGCCGGCATCCTGCTCACCGATCATGGCAAAGTAATTTTTTTTACCCAGGTTTAAGGTGAAGCCGTAATCCCTTAAAAAGTAATAGGCGCGGGAAGCCGCGCTGCCGCCCCCTCCTCCCATATTGCCCATATCCGGGAGAATAACGATGGGGAATTCCAGCCCCTTTGCCCTGTGGATGGTCAATATCTGTACTCCCATATTTTTATTCTCTGATATTTCCGGTTCCTCCTGTTTTTCGTGGCTGCCCAGGTTCTGCCGTAGAAAATCAAGAAATTGAGATAGATTGTCTCCGCGTTGATCGGCTTTTTGAGCAAAGCTCAACATATAGGTGTAATATTGCAGGAAATTATGATTCCGGGGTTCGGTCAAAATGAAATACCGGTAGCCGCTTTTCTGCCATAGCAGATCAAAAAGCTCGGCTATTGGTATTCTGTCAGCTCTATCTCTGGCCAGCTGCCAGAGTTCTCTGCCGAGATCCAGTTTATAGCGCGCCTCAATTTCAGGGTTGAGATCATCGATTCCGGCAAAAGGTTCGCGATTGAGAGACATTAGAGCTACAAAAGTATCGTCACTGATGTTAACCAAGGGTGAGCGCAGCAGCGCTCCATAGGCAAGGCGGTCATCAGGATATATTGCCAGTTGAAGAAGGTGGTAAAAATCATAGATTGGTGCTTCCAGGAAAAGACTGCGCACACTGACAGCAGTATGGGGAATATCAAAGAACCGGAAAATTCTTTCATAGGTTTTCTGATGGGTTGTAGAACGCAGCAGCAGGGCGAAATCATTAAACTCAGCCGGACGTAGACCCTCTTCATCCCTGACCTGCAGCTTCTGTTTATTTACCGCTTCAACCAGATATTGAGCAATACGAAAGCCCTCGCTTTCCTGGTTGTTATAGAAGGGGTTCTCCTCTTTTTCGCTGAGGTAGGGTTTATAGAGGAGTCTGATCTCTGACTTAAGCGGCGGCTTTCTATTACAGGCTCGGAGCTCCTGAAAATCAGCTTCAAAATCAAAGGCTGCATCACCCATGATATTTCTGAAAATCCGGTTAAAAAAGGCGATTAAACCGGGTTCACTGCGGTAGTTGGTGTTCAGGGCAACAGCAGGTTCGTTGCTCTGTGCGGCAAGTTCTCTGCTTAAGCCCTTGAATACACTGACATCGGCGCCGCGGAAGCGATATATGGACTGCTTTTCATCACCGACAAAAAAAAGCTTATCCTCTTCCAGATCCCGGGCTTGCGGAATTCCCTCACCCAGGAGATCCTGTTTTTCGGCCAGCAGGTAGAGCAGCTCCTTCTGCAGCTGATTGTTGTCCTGGAACTCATCGATCATGATGTAGCGGAATTTCTTTTTATAATAGCTTCGCAATGCTTTATTCTTAAGCAGTGCTGCCACGGCCAGCTGGGAGAGATCGGCAAAATCAAGGAGCGCCCGGTTACGTTTTTCCCTATTATATTCTGCTTGAAAACTTTCAAGCAGCGATAGAAATCCTTTCAGGATATGTTTATTAGCCAGCAGAGTCCCAACTTCAGTCAACAACCCGGCTGTTTGCCGCAGTTGATCTACAATATACTTCATCTGCAGGATTACTTCAGATTTACCACCGCCCCGCTTGCTTAAGCTAAGCCCGCCCAGCAACTGTGCCAGTTCGTTATAACGTTCCTCTTCAAGCAGGCTCTTCAGGGAATCCAGCCTTTTAAGCTCCTCCTTGTTTTCGGTAAGAACTTTACTCGGATGCTCCAGGGCTGAAAGCTGAGTCTTTAAATTTTTCCACTGAGCAAGCAGGTGAATAGATTTTCTAATGAGAAAGTCCTGCTGTCGTGCATACATATCTATGAAATCAAAATCTGCTCCCAGGTGCAGGTGGTTAACAGCGATGTCGCTTAAAATATTATGCTGTACTTTTTCAAAGCCCATCAGGGTGATCAGCTCACTCAAAGCCGGGTCTTCAAGATGAGTAATGAGGAAATTAAAAGAAGTTTCTAAAGCCAGCTCTTTAACTCTCTCCTCATCGAGATCAAAGTTTTCAGGCAAACCGAATAAATGGCAGCTGCTGCGTACAATCTGTGAACAGAAGCTGTCCAGAGTGGATATCTGGGCTCGGTCAAAGCGTTCAAGCTCTCTGTTGGAATGGGTCTCTCCCGCACCTTGAAGGCGGCGGTAAATTCTTTCATACATTTCAGCCGCTGCCCGGCGGGTAAAAGTGAGAGTCAGGATCTCGTCGACCTGTGCCTTTCTGTTGTGAAGGAGCCAGAGGAATCTTTCGGTGAGCACCGAGGTCTTGCCGGAGCCCGCGCCTGCGGTGATTACCGAGTTGCAGTTAATGGTGTAGGCTTTTTTCTGGTCAGAATCAAAGATCAGCGCCAACTCTTATCACCCCAGAATAAAATTATGCCGGCAGATGCCCTCATAAGGGCAGAAGCGGCAATTGATTTTTTTTGCAGTTGTTGCCATGGAAAAATCTCCGCGTTCAATGTTTTTAATCATGCCTTCTATTGTTTCAGCCAGGTTCCGCCCGGCATACTCCTGAAGTTCAGGCTCATTGTCCAGCGCCATGATGTATTTTTTTTCTTCCATTGAATAATAAGCAGCCCAATCCGCATTTCTTCCCGATGCCGCCAACAGGAGAATATAGAAGGGTATCTGAAAGGAGGTGGGCCGGGCTCCGAAGATATCCCTGCTTTTTGGTGTCTTGCTTTTTTTATAATCCACCACCCCCATACCCTTGCTATTCTCAGCTATCCGGTCAATGCGACCGGTGAGCTTTACCTTTCTGCCTTCGGGCTGTAGAGTTACAGTAAGCAATTTCTCAACATCAATTATTCTCTGCCCCGGAAATATCTTTATATCAACCTCTAGCAGGGCCGGGGCGAGGCCTTCTATATTCCGGCATTTCTCTCGCCAGAGAGGAAAGATCGGCAGGGGCTGATTGCGGCCGTAACTCTTGAGCACTCCGTCGGTGGTATCCTTTAGCTGGACTTGATAGAGGGTAAAACGCTCTCTTTCTAAATACCCGCCCTGGTCTATTATCCATTGGTAGAAGCGGCGGTAGATTTCATGGAGAATATTGCCGGTTTCCCTGGCTTCCCAGCTTTCCGGCAGGTAGCTCTCTTCATCTATGGATAAGCCTCTGGCCAGTAAAAAATTGAAGGCACAATTATCATACTGCTCCAGGCTTGAAGGGGAGATTACCAGATATCCCTCTCTGTATCGCAGCCGGCGGCTGATCACTCTCCTGTATTCCTGATCAAGGGGAGTGTGCCATAGGTTAAGGCTCTTAGCTTTCAGAGAGGTCTTTATAGCCCGGCTAAAGCCCTGAAGCTGCCCGCGGTAGAGTCTCTCCGGCCTTGTAACCTGCTCCTTTGTCCAGAGCGCCCTCTCTACACTATATGGATCGGAGTACCGGTTCTCATCTTTTTCATTAAAATTGGAAACAGCGCCCGAGGTGACAAAGTAAGCAGGGGGCAGAGAGTTCCCCGAGTAGGATTTCCGGGCATAACTGAAAAACACCTCTTCTCCGGATAGGGAATAGAGGCGGATAAAAGGCGCGGAGAGGTCATATTCTCCGGTTGATAAGATATCTGCCAGGTTGTACTCCTCATGGATATTGAGAAAAGGATAGGGTCTGATTATATGTTCAGTGGCGGATTGGCAGGCATTGAGAATAAAATGGTACCGTGGACGGATCGCGGCGGCGAGCCGGTAGGGATAGACTGCAATACCGGGCGGAAGATCACCTGGTGCATAGGGCTTCTCCTCCAGATAGGCAATCCAGATTGCAAAGGGGGAGGAAAACCGGTAGCTGTTGCAGTGGGCAGAGGCAGCGATCAGCTCGTTTAAAGCCTTCAGGGAGAATTGGAATACCTTGAGCTCATCTTCGCTGAAATCAGCGGTAGAAAGAAAAGAATCGCTGAAGCGTAAGAGCTTCTCTTTAAGGTCAATGAAATCCCTGCTTTCAGCTATAGCTTGCAGGCTGCTCTGCAACCGCTTGAAATAGCCGGCTATCTCCCCTATTTCCACACGTTCAAAACCGCCCTGCGGCTCAGCAGAAGAGGCCAATGCCTTGTTAATATTTTCCCGCCACAGATCGATCTTTACGCCGGGGGTGGAATAATTCCTGAATACACGGTAATAAACTGCGAAGCGGATCAGCTTCCGGTTGAGCTGCTTTTTTTTCCAGGGAGCAGCGCGGTTCAACAGCAGGGCTTTTAATGATTCTATGCTGAAGCCTGAGTCTATACAGCTCTTCATGTTACCGAATAGTCTTGCCTGGGGATAGCGCAATATCGGTTCACTCTGGTGTATCTGTAAAGGCACTTCATGGAGCCTGGAGAGCAGCAGAAGCCGGCTTTCCAGCTGCTCTAAATCGGGAGCAGAGATCGCAATTGCCGCCGGGTCTACCTGGTTGTCCAATAACGCCCCGACTTTGAGCAGGACCCAGGTAAGTTCTTCTTCTGAGTTTTCGAAAGAGGTGAGCTTAAGCTCCGGACCGGGAGCTTCATGAGTAAGGGATATAATTTTTATTTTAGGATGTTTGCCGAGCCATCCTTTTCTGTTGAGATAGTGAAAGTCAGCGAGTATTTCCGGGTAAAAGAGTAGATAATTAAAATTATTGACCTCCAACTCAGGCTTTCTATAACCCGGCTCAAAGAGGCCACCCACCTTCAAGAACTCAAGATACTTATCCAGGAGCAGGAGCAGGTCTTTCTTTTTGCCCGCTTCTATTCCCTGCTCCAGGCGGGGAATATCAGAGATCCTGTTCAAGTAGGGCAGGATCTTTCTCAAGGCAGTAATCTGCAAAGGGGAGTATTCAGCATATTCTCTGGGGATAATGGACCGGAAAAAACTTCTTTCCCTGTTTTCCTCGAGCAGGTGGTGCAGGAAAAGGGTGCGCGCCGCTTCATTTACCGGCTGGAAAGCGGGAAGAGAATATTTGAAGGTGGTTCTTTTAAAGTGATCCCAGGAAATAAAGCGCTCATGGCTCAATGTCCTGCGGTGAGTGAAGGAAAAAGATCTTTTTAACCAGAAACGGGATGCAGTTTCAGAGGGAAAAACGAATATTGTATCTCTTTTTTCTATATATTGTTTTATGCTTTGAAGCAGTTGCATTTAAGAGATAAGCTTTTTCAGGAGCTGTTCATTCTTTCGCCATTTGGATCTTACCTTTACCCTGACGTCGAGCTTCACTTGGTAGGGAAAGAGACTATTCAGCTCTTCCGTTGCCTGCCGTACGATATCGCGAATAAGCTCTCCCTTTTTACCCACTACTATTCCTTTTTGTGAATCACGCTCAACACAGATAAATATCCGCGCCCAGAGCTGGGTTCCCTGGTTGTGCATCTCCATATCAGCCACTTCAACGTAGAGCTGGTGGGGAATTTCCTGCCTGGTGAGGTTGATCGTTTTTTCTCTGACTATCTCGGAAATCCTGAACTCGGGGTTCTGGTCGGTGTAATAATCCAGGGGGTAAAAGGGTTCGCCATTGGGAGCTGTCAGCAGTATGACTGCGGCCAGGGACTCTACACCGTTGCCGGTAAGGGCGGAGATCTCATGTATGGGCACTTGCTTAAGTTTATCCTTGATCAGCTCCAGGTAATCGTGCCGGTAGTTCTTTTTTATATCGATCTTATTTAAAGCGATTATCAGGGGGCCATTAAACGCGGCCAGCAACTCCAGCAACGCTCTCTCTTCTTCACCGGGCCGGCGGCTGACATCCAGGAGGTAGAGCACCTGGTCGACATCCTGTAATGTGGAAAGCAGCAAACCCTTCAGATGGAGGTTGAAACGCTGCTCCGATTGATAGAATCCCGGAGTATCTACAAAAACCAGTTGACCCTCTTTGGAGTTGTAGATGCCTCTTATCCGGTTGCGTGTGGTCTGGGGATGGCTGGAGACAATGGATATTTTTTCCCCGCAAACCTGGTTGATAAAGGTCGATTTTCCGGTCGAAGGTCTTCCCACCAGGGCGATAAATGATGCTTTCATAGCCTAATCGGGAAATCTCGCCGCTATCCGAGCGATTTCTCTTTCCGCCTCGCAGAAAAAAGCAGCCAGCACGGGACAGAATTGTTTTCCTCTCTGAATCTTGATTTCCTGAATAGCCCGCTCATGGGGCCAGGCCTCTTTATAAGGTCGTTTGCTGGTTAAGGCGTCATAGACATCGGCGATTGCCACAATACGGGCGCTTAAGGGTATATCCTGACCTGCCAGGGAGTTGGGGTAGCCGGTGCCGTCGAATCTTTCATGGTGGTGGAGGGCTACTGTAGTTGCCAGGGTCAGAAAGGACTGCTCACCCATTTCCTTGTCGGCTTTGTTTAGAATAGTCCAGCCCCAGGTAGTATGTTGTCTCATAATATCCCATTCCTCAGGGAGCAACTTGTCCGGTTTCAGAAGAATGCTGTCCGGCACTGCCACCTTGCCGATATCATGGAGCATACTGGAAATGTAAAGATCGGAAACATAAGAATCACTGATCTGAAAGATAAAGGGATCTTTCTCCACTACCTTCCTGGCCAGAAAGCCGCTAAACTCACAGATTCGCTGCAGGTGGTTGCCGGTTTCCGCGTCCCTGTATTCAGCCAGGCGGGCCAGGGCTTTAATGGACGCGCTCTGGGTTTTCTGCAGTACTTCAGTGGCGGCTATAATCCGGTCATTCAGTAATTCCTGGATCTCCAGGGCCTTCCGGTTTTTCCGGTTAAGGCACACCAGCTCGGTGATGTCAAAGAAAACCCCGAGGATAAATGATTCGGTAATATGCATAATCGAATCGCTGACATCCAGTAATCTGCCTTCTCTTGTCCGGATCTGCAGGTTGTAATTATTTATTTCTCCCTTGTTCAGAATGGTTTGAAATTCGTGCTTTCTCTTTTCCGGCTCGACAAAGAACTCAGCGGCATTATTCAGATCGGAAAGAGTCGGGTATTTTACCAGGTTAAAAAAAGCCTGGTTGGCGTGGATAAACCTGCCATCCTGTCCGGCTATGTATAGAGGGAACTTAATGGTGTCAATGAGCAGCTTTAAGCCCCGCCGTTGTATGCCTGAGAGTTTCTTGATATTTGCTTCAAAAAGTACATTGGTAAAGGCTTCCAGCCGGTTAATTCTCTCTTTTAGAAAGCTTCCCTCCAGTACCTCTTTAAGCTTACTGGCAACCAGATCGATCTCCAGCTTGTATTTTGCCAACTGCTCTGAACCCGCTTTGAAAAGAAGCAGGAAAATGGGTTTTCCCTCTTCACTTTGAATAACATGACCATATGCCTCCTGTCCTCTAAGGGAGGGGGGAATGGGCCAGCTAAACTCTCCCGCCAATGCTTCACGAGGTACAAAGATATCATTTAGCTCCTCGCCCGCTGCTGCTTCATTGTTGGGGTTGATGAAAAAAATATCTTTCACTCCCGTAATACGCTTAAGCCAGTGTTTTAGGGTATCGATCTGTGCTTCTGTGTCACTAGGTTGTAAGCCAGAGGGGAGTGTTTGTATTTTTAGATCGCGCTCATTTCTCTTGTCCATGCTGACTGCATTATTGTCCAGTTACCCTTTAAAATCAATAGACTTGGCTCTTAAATCACTTTGCTGATAGACCCGGCAGGCTTGAAAGGGCCGGCTTTTTTCGTTATCCTGGGCTATTCCCTGGGATAAAAATGAAAGGTTTGCTGCTTTTTTTTACACTGCCGCTCTGCTTAATCTCCTGCCGCGCTTCATTATATAAAGAAACGCGCCTTTCCATGGCCACCCTGGTTACCGTTCTGGTTTCGGGAGTGGCTGAACCTGATTGGCAGGAGCTTTATTCCCGCGCTGAAAAAGAGGCTGCTCTTTTTGATCACCGCCTGCCGGGAAGCCCCCTTAAAGAGTTGAATGAGGGCAGAAGCCCGGAACTGCCGGTAAAGTTGATCAAGGTACTGCGGTTGGCCATGGCGATAGCTGAGAAGTCAGGCGGCGCCTTTGACCCCACTATTCTTCCTTTAATCAGCCTCTGGAATTTCGATTCGGGCGGCGAGCTGCCCCATGAAGAAGAGATTCTGGCGGCTCGGAAGATGGTGGATTATCGGCTGGTTAAGATCGATGCACAGGGCTCAGTTGAATTACCGCCGGGCTGTGGTTTTGACCTGGGGGGAATTGCCAAAGGTGCGGTTGTTGATCAGATTGCGGATTACCTGAAGGAAGAGGGATATGAGGATTTTTTGATCGATGCGGGGGGTGACATTCTGGTTTCCGGCTTAAAGCGGGGCAAAGAGCCGTGGAGTATTGGCATCCGCCACCCGCGCAGTAAGGATAAACTTATCGGGCTTCTCCATCTGGGGGAGGCGGGAGAGAGCCGGGCGGTAGTTACCTCCGGAGATTATGAGCGCTATTTTGAATATGGGGGCAAGCATTATCATCATATTCTTGATCCGAAGAGCGGTTATCCGGCGGAGAGCGCTATCTCCGTTACAGTTATCGCCGCCACTTGCGCCCGGGCCGATGGACTGGCCACTGCCGCTTTTGTCCTGGGCCCGGATCAGGGGTTGGCGCTGCTGGAGGGGCTGCCGGGTGTTGAAGGAATGATAATAGCTGAAGGTATGCCGGGCTCCCGGGAATACCTGCTGCGTACAACTTCAGCTTTTCCGCTTACGGCCGAAGAGCTGGATCCGGCAACTGAAGAGGCGGGCCCGGCAGCTGAAGAGCTGGATCCGGCAGGCGGGAAGACAGACTAAGCAGCCGTAAATAAAATTTTTCATCTCCTAACCTCAAGCGAGGACAGATGAGCGGATCAGTGCCATAGACTTTTTTATCAACCGGGCCCAGGTAGATCTCTCTTCCTTTTTCTCTACCCCGATATTTCAAGATACGTTCGGCGTAGCAACGTCAGTTCAGATTCGCACTTCGCTGTTCCAGTCAGGTTAATTTTTTTGTTAGGCGAAATAGTGACGATGTCTTCCCGCTGATCCTTTAGTCGCATGAGCAAGCTTATGGAACAGTCGTTGTGAAGTGCCTCTTATCCTGCTTGCAGATAATCTGAGTTACATACCGGCCCGACATAACTCCTGTAGGCAAGCCACCACCGGGCATAACCCATTGCCCTGACATATAGAAATTAGCAAGTCCAGGCAGGGTCTTGTTCATGCGCATGCTAGAGGTCTTTGTTGAAGCTTGCCATCCTTCATAAGTACCCTGCCAGTTGCCGGTGTATCGCTCAAAGGTCATAGGCGTTGCAACATCACGCATCTCTACCTGGGTTGCCAGTCCCGGGAAGCGCCGGCCGAGCGAAGCAATCACTACGTCGGCGATTCGCTCCTTTTCTGCTTTGTAGCGCTCTGGGTCCTCGCTTAATTGCTTCCAGTACTCGTAATTGGAATCAATCATGAGTGTCAGCAATGTCTTGCCATCCGGCGCCAGGCTGGGATCGAAGTTGTAGATATGTACCGACAGTCGCTTCAACTCCTGCCCAGCGATAATAACTGGCTCGTCGAGTAGGTAGTTTACGGTCACTGAGGATGGCTCGTCGAAAGAGCGGGCTGCGCCCAGAGCTATGTAGACTTGGGGAGGAAAAACGGGAAGTTGTTCATAGTAGCCACGGATTTCCTCATTGACATACTTCCCTTCCAGCATGTCAAATATGGTGGTGTGGCCATCAGCAGCCGAGATAACGATGTCGCTGCGGTGCTCATTTCCATCAGCCAGCCGCACGCCAATTGCTCGGTAATTTTCAACTAGGATTTTTGAGACCGGTGACTTGTAATGAATCTCACCTCCCAGGCCAAGGTAACGCTGCTCGATAGCTCGGGCAAACTCCAGGGAGCCACCCAGCGGATAACCAGCAGCTTTATTGTGAAGAAAGGAAAGAGTCATAAGCAAGGCCATCATTGGAAAATCAGGGAAATTCATGATAAGAGGAAAAACCTCACACAGGAAGGGATTCTTAAGGCGTTGGGCAAAGTCCGGCAGTGAAACATTGCCCCATTTTCTCATAAGCTTTAAGTAGGGAAACATCTTAGGCATCATCTTAAGCATATCAATCGGGCTATATAACTCAGGTGCCTTATGTACAGGTATATTAAGGCGAGTGCAGCTAAGTGCAGCATTAATGAACTCTTCGATGACATCCTTATCCTCCGGGGCAAGCTCTTTCATATGCTGCTCTAGGCGGTTCAAGTCGGTGTAGACGATAAGGACTTTACCTTCCTTGCCCTCAATCCGCATGAATTCCTCGTGGTTAATCATAGAACGCCCCTGTACGGCGCCCACTTCTTCCCACAAGCGATAGAAACTATTTCCCGGGCTAGAACCAGTCAACCAGTGAATACAGCCATCAATTTTATAGCCCTTACGTTTCCAGGAAGTGCAAAGTCCTCCTGGTATGGTGTGCATCTCGAAGATTCGGGTGCGATAGCCGTTCATTTGGCAATAGCATCCGGTACACAAGCCAGCTATTCCGGCCCCAATGATGATTATTGACTTTTCTGCCATCCTGTTTCCTCCTTCGCATAACGATTCGCTTGAGTAGCTTCGCCGAGGTAAAGACGTTGATAGTTTATCCGTATAGAGCCACTGTTACCGATATCAGTCTCGAAGTCTGCTCCAAAAGGCATGTTCTATGGAGACATTTATCCTCCTAACCAATTCTCAACCGTAAGCGATTCGATTCTATTAAACTCTCTTTCATTGTTTGTAATGAGTCGACCGTCATGCGCCATAACCGTTCATGCTATGATTAAATCATTGGGACCGATTATCTTTCCTTCAAATTCTGGTCTCGTACGAAGTTTGGCATATTCCTCAGATTCATTGGATCCAAACGAGACGATTTCATACGGTAGCAAGAATTTTTTTACAATTTCTTCATTTTCTGCTTTCTGTTTGCTTTTGAATGCCCCATAAAGCAATTCCGCTTTTCCAATTGAGGGAATCTTTATATCATCCGGATGCTTCGACATCAGCGGCGTGCGAAGCTTTTTATTCTTGCCTTTGAGGAAATCGATGCAGATATTAGTGTCCAGGAAGAATTTCATAATTCTTCTCGGGGTACATCGTCATCGAATCGTTCAGTTCTTTCCGGATTGAATGAATTGTCAATGATAGCCCCAAAAAGCAATTCGTAATCGTCGGGCCATGAGTGTTCGATTGTATCTTTCAATTTCGATACGACCCATTTCGAGAGTGACAATTTCTCTATTTTTGCAGCTATTTCAATTTTCGAAAGCGTTTCTTCATCGATATACAGTGACAATTGCGGCATGTTTCGATCTCCTTATGTTATAAATTATACTTGTTTTGATTGTATGCTGCAATGTCTTTTTTACTCTATTGCCCTGTGATCCTTTCTCTTACTCCATAGAACGTATAGTTCACCGGCGTTTTGGAGCGCAGCAGAAAAACGTCCGGTGGAACGGCTTGTTCAAGTAAGCCGCTTCGCGGCCGGAATCAAACTCGTCTTCATTAATTATAACAGACATCTATAACCGTTTCTATCTTTTTTATTTAACTACAATTTTCCTCTAAAATATTAGTAATAAC
>Ga0114923_10001272_pt1 | contig 17720 bp, 9 predicted proteins | sample SumtaG_FD_89578 | JGI IMG/M metagenome (GOLD analysis project Ga0114923, IMG submission 89578) | Deep subsurface microbial communities from Indian Ocean to uncover new lineages of life (NeLLi) - Sumatra_00157 metaG | ecosystem: Environmental > Aquatic > Marine > Oceanic > Sediment | place: near...
CACCATATGGAAAGGGAAGATTCGTATTTGAAATTAAATTTCCAGAGAACTATCCTTTCCAACCTCCTTATGTGTATGCCGTGACGTTGATGTGGCATCCAAACATCGACTCCAGCATTCCACCGGGTAAATTAAATATTTGTTTAGATTTAATTAATCCTGATTTAGTAGGTAAAGTAGATGCTAGTACTGGAGCTTCTGGATGGACTCCAAGCAAGACTCTTACTAATATTATGGAAGCTCTGAAAGGCATGATGCATTACGAGGCTCCTTTCTTTAATCCAGGCGATCCCTTGAATCATGAAGCGGGTGAACAATACTTTAGAAGTCTAAAGAAGTTTGAATCCAAAGCTCGCGATTGGACGGCCAAGTATGCTATGGATTAAATAGTAAAAGGCTCTATTATCTCTTTTTTTTCATTTTAAAAGATAAATAAAAAATTAATTAATCTCATTTTAGAAATTCCTTTCGTAGTGTAGTGTTTGTTTTTCATCAAAGAGAATATGTAGTAATCTAAAGAGAAAGAATATTCCAGCATGAAGGAGAAAAATCCCAAGGATGGATAATAATAGAAATAAAAGTACATCCCCTAAAATAAATGAGGCAATAATGGTAGCAATACCCATTACCAATAATGTTCCCGTAAGGCCAATGAGGTTGAGTACAAACAACATCCAAGCCCAAACACTTTTTTCTCCATTATATTTTTTTCTCAACTTTAGTAGTATGCTAGCCGAGAAGAATATTAGGCCTGCACAAATTAGTTCTGCAATAAACTGAGACAAGATCAAGAGAAACCCTGCTACCCCAAGGGCTATAACGAAAGATATAAGCATTATTACGCTAAAAATAGTAAAAATTATTGCTACAGCTATGAGAAATTTAAATAGAGTTACCGTTTTATCCTGGTAAAGTGTGTGAGGTGCTTTATATTTTGCGAAATTTATTCCACAATTCTTACAAAAGCGAGCGTTGGGTTGTGGTAATTCTCCGCAAATAGGACAATGAAAAGCTCCACTTAATTGTTGTATATTAATTCCACAATTAATACAAAATCGGAAGGTTTCTTGGTTAAGATAATTACAATTAGGACATTGTATTCCATCGTTAGTATCATTTTCATTAATAGTTTTTGAAATAGTTTTCGGAGGATCTAATACTGGTTTATCACTTATTTGATAAGTAATACTCTGATTATTCACAATCATTCCTGTTTCTGAGCAATAAAGTGTATCTCGAGCAATTTTATTTGCCTTTTTAAAAAAAAGGAATAATAAAAGAAAAGCGAGGCTAGCTAAAATTGCATATGTAATATAAAGAAGAATGTAAGTCAAAATTGTTATCTCACCATTTAAGGCAAAATCAATTAAAATTATCCACACACTTGAACTGTTCCATGCAAAATGTATAGAAACAGGAATGAGCCAGTAAGGAATAAATCTCTTCAAAAAAGTTTTAATTTGAATTTTCAAAGGTAAATTTTCCTCCCCTAATTCAAACCTGAGACGTTCAGCACGACCTACAGCATATCCACTGATGGCCCCTCCGAGAATATGGATAGGAGCCCATAATCTAAACGTAGATTGCAAATAAATGTCAAAATAAGTCCCCCCTGAAAATATTGTTGCTATTACATATCCCATTGCTTCTAATACTTCAAACGCAATTCCTACCATTAATCCCATTAAAAACCCATTTAGTTCATTCCCGATTATGCCCTTACTCTTTTGATCTGAACTTCTTTTTCTCTGTAAAACGACAAAAAACGCTAGAATAGATGGACATGCCTTTAAAAATTCTTCTACTAATGCGGGGGTTATTGCTGAAGCACCGACAACATATACAACACTTGCCAATAACAAGTCATCCGTTATAACAAAAACTCCAAGGGCTATGAGAAGCCAGATTAAATTTATGCCAGTATTCCAATAAGCTGCCCAAGTTATCACGCAAACACCCAACAAAAAAAAGAATAACATAATTTTAAGATGGCTTCCAATAATTTTTTTTCGTTCTGGTAACTTTTTTGTTTTCCAAAAATACAATAAACACCAGAGTCCGTAAAAAATTATAGGTGATATAATCAAATAAGCAAATAATGAGATAATTATTAATATTTCTGATGCTGTGAACATAATAATAAGCAAAACAGTAATCGAATATATTGCGCAACCTACAAAGGATAAATACCAAATTTTTTTTTGTAAAGAGCTTAGATTAAGTTGAGTATTCTGAGCGATTTTACTAATATTCATTTAAGTACCCTAATTCTGTTTTTAAAATCTTAAAAAAAGATATATATTATTCTTTTTTTCTGTGAATTTAAATTTATTTCTATTAAAGAACCTTAACTTTTAAGATAAATTTAATTTCAATAATACGCATTTATTTTAATTACTTTTTTATTATGACTAATAAGATCTCATTTGAGAATAAAAAAATAATAATCTTTGATTTAGACGGAACGATTGTACACTTAGATACAGATTGGGACCATTTGAAAATGCTATTAAGTAAGAGATATGCTAAACTCTATGAAGGAGAGAAATGTGAGTTTGAGCACATTTCTGCTTGTCTCAGTCATGTTGTTAAAAAAAATGATGAATTCGAATTAAGCAATTTTTTTGATATGATTTTAGATTATGAGATGAAAAACATAAGGAATAACAAAGAAATCGAGGAATCCGTCTTTTTTCTTAATAATTTAGAACTATTTGGCGTAAAAAAAGAAACAAAATTGGTTATTTTATCGTTAAATATGCGAGAAACTATAATGACCACCCTGAAACTAGCAAAATTAACTCAAAAATTTGATTTAATAATTGGAAGGGAAGATGTAAGAGCTTGGAAACCTAATCCCTTTGGACTATTAGAAATTCAGAAACAATTTAATGTTAAAAAAAAAGAAATGATCTTTTTTGGAGATACGGAAACAGATTTAAAAACAGGCAATAATGCGGGAATAGAGGTACATTTAGTAAAAGAATTAATTAACCTGGTAAAGAGTAAAAAGCAGAAGATGGGGATCTTATAAGAAAATTCTATTTTTCTTTTACAGAAACCTTATTATAACATTGTATTTTTTTATTTCAGACTTTTCTTTTGCTGCTCCTAAGGGATTCATAGTTACAAGATCATTACTTCTTAGTTTTAATTCAGAACGTAATTTTACATTAGGATCCTTAAATGTGGGATTAGCTGAGTTAGGATCCCAATATATTTCCTTATTCATGGGATTTATAATCATCCATAAATCCGGATCTAATTGGTGTCCACTAATTTCCATAGCTTCGAAAATGTAGTTGAGATTTGCATCAAAAGGAACGACTATTTGTACATTTTCTTCTCCTGTAATTTTACCACATGCGAGGCAGACATCGCTTTTAATAATGTCTAAAGCATCAAATTGCCCATAAACACCATTATAGTTGACATATGGAGGATCCATAGGAGGACCAATGTTTCTTCCCTTTACACGGAAGAGAAGTTTTAATGCTTCTTGAGATTCGATACTTGAAATAATTGAACTAACCGTTTGAATTGCTGCAATTTTATTTCCTAAAATATTTTCCATTTCTTCAAATTTATAATCTGGACCAAATGTCTCATTTATGTTCTTCTTAAATTCTTGTATCTCATTCTCACTCATTTCTGCTAATTTCTCTTCAGTTACATTCTCATTAAAAACTCGCTCTCTTAATTTTTTCAGTTCTTCCTGTGCTAAAGTTTTTAATTTTAGTACATCGTCGTCTTTTTCCAAGTCCGGTTTATGTCCAAATTGTTTTTCAAAATCAACCTCTGCTTTTATAACACAATGATTTCTATTCCGAGGTAACCCTTTTAGGGTACACGCCGCTACTAATTTATCATCCGCAGGAGGGATTGGGACTAAACATCTATAACAAGGGGTTTGATCTAAAAGTTCTGGGGCATACTTTTCATCAAAAATTTTCTCAATTTCTTGCCGTATTTTTACTTCCACTGGTTCAATCATAAGTTCATTAATCTGTTCAATAAGATCTTCCAATTCTTCTATTCTTTTTTTAGCTTTAAAATATTTAGGGTATTGTTCTTCATCAAGTTCCCACAATTTCGCTACTACTAATTTATCAATTTCTCGTTCTTTATTTTTATATCTCAGCCCAGAACCCTTTGGAATAACAATTTGTACATGACCTTCAAATCCAACAGTTCCCCCTTCAATCATCGGTTTCTTTAGTCTCAGACATATCCGGTTTAAATCTAACCGAGCATTGAAATTATCTAAAGCAGCAACAACAACATCTGCTTCTTCATACACGGCCATTGGTAACTTCTGAAGCTTTTCAAAATAAAAATCAATTTCAAGATAGGGATTCATTTCCTTTAGTCGTTTTGCCGCAACTTCTGCTTTTGGTTTTCCTTCATCGCCAGCTCTAAATAACATTTGTCTAGATAGGTTGGATGTTTCTATAGTATCGAGATCTACTAATATAATCTTTCCAATACCCATTAAGGTAAAGTCTTTTGCAATCTCGCAACCGAGAGCTCCAACTCCGATTATTAAAATACAACCATTATCAAGAATATTTTGATCCCAACCATCAATTAATTGCTGCCGAGCAAACATTCGAGATTTAAAAATCTCATCATTTTTCACTGTCATTTTTCATCATCGAATCTTTATTTTCAGTTTTTCATTAATATTATTTTTATCTGAATCCTATGACTCCTAAAAAATTAGTTTTCTTAAATATATATAAATTTGATCTTATCAATTTATTTAAAATTCAAAAGGGAGTTTTAATGTAAGATACATGATTTATTTCATTTTTCCTTCTCTTTCTTAGCAGCTTCTTTGATCATTTTTGCGATATCATCGAGTTCTTCCCTATCTTTTGCTTTTTGTAGTTCTTCCTGTTTTCTCCTCTCATCTTCTTTAGCTTTTTCTAATTCAGCTAACAACTCTTGTTTAATTTTAAGCATTTTTCCCATATCTTTTCTAAATTCTTTTGCTTCAAGTTTTACTTTCTCCCTTTTCTGTTGTTCTGATAAGATTAATTCTTGCTTTTTAGATTCAATGAGAGTAGAAATTTCATCAGTAAGGATCTCAACTTCCCCAATTGTTTCCCTCTTCCTTAAATCTTCTTCTTTTAATTTCTCTAATTCTTTTTCTCGTTGTATTATAAGTTCTGCTTGTATTTTTTTGACCCTTAATTCCTCTTCTCCCACTCTTTCTTCCAGTTGGTGGGTATTTTGAATTTCGGTTTCAATATATCGAACTTGTTCATTCCATCCAATTTCTTTAAAGTGAGATATCGCCTTGTTAAAGAAAAAATAAGCTCTATCGAATTCTTTAATACTGGCTCTTCTTTTACCTTCTTCAATCAATTTTAAGCCTTCATCCCTTAGTTCTTCCGCGAATCTTCTTCGTTTTTCAAATTCTTTTAGTTTTAATCTCTGATCTTCTTGAAGTTTTTCGTAATCTGTTTTTCTCCGCCTCATTTCTTCTTGGAACGAATCATACTCTTGCTGCCGTTTAACTTGAGCTTGAGAATCCATCCTTCTTTTTTCCATAAAATTTGCTTTTTCTAACTGCAAATCTTTAATGAGCTCATTTAAGTTATTTATTTCAGGTTCCCACCCGATATTTTCTGATAGAATATTTCTGGCTTGTATATACAGAGAGATTGCTTTATCATAATCAGGTGTAATTCCCTTCAGAAACCTTCCTCCTGTTTCTAAAAGAGAATAAGCTGCTTCTCTCTGATTAATTTGATCCTGTATCAAAGTCTCTCGCTCTTCAATTGCTAATTCTTGCGCTATTTTTTTCTCTTTTTCTTGTCTTTTTCTTTCTTCAATTAACGCTTGTAAACTCCTTTCTTCTTCAATTCTTTCTAAATCTCTTTGAAGCACTAATTCTTGCTCCTTTTCTCTCTGTTTCTTTAAATTTAGAACTTTTACCATCATGCTTTTAATGGTATCTGTAGAGAAATGTAATTCATTCAATATAAGTTCAGCTTTTCTATAGCGTTCTATTGCGCGATCATAATCTACACTGTTTATGAAACTTTCGGCTTCATCTAAAATAGTAAATGCTTGTTGTCTCCTTTTCTCCAGTTCTTCTTGCATCAATTCTCTCTTTTTTATTTGTATTACTTTTTCTTTTAATCTCTCTTTTTCATTCTTAAAACTCTCTGCAATTTTTTCCTGAAACTCTTTATAGACTTTCTCTTTTTGAAGTTGTTGTTCAATTTTCTTCTGTTTTAATATCTCTTGTTCTCTTTTCTTTTCATGTATTTTGCTGATTATTTCTCTAATAGATTCAGTTGGATACCGTATCTCATTTAACATTAATTCAGCACTCAGATAAAATTCAAGGGCTTTATCATATTGGGTTTGTTTCATAAACATTTCTGCTTCTTCCAAAAGATTAAATGAATCTTCTTTTCGCCTTTCCATATACTGTTTTAATTCCTCTTGTTTTTTGACTTCTATCTGTTTTTCTGCCATTTTTTGTTTCTCGATTTGCATTCTTTCCGCAGTTTGCTGTTGGAATAGAATTTGTTGCTGTTCCCTCTTTAACTGTTTTTCAATCTCCTTTTGTTTAGCTGATTCCTCTTCTTCCTTTTTTTCTTTTACTTTTGTAATCGTTTCTTTAATTATTCCTGTTGGAAATGAAATTTCGTTTAAAATTAATTCTGCTTGACGAAAGTTATTAATAGAATGTTCATATTGTCCTTGTTTTAATAATTCATTAGCTTTATCCATAATCTCAAAAGCCTTCAATCTACGTTTCCCCATATTTGCTTTCATAACTTCTTGTTTTTGAATTTCTATCTTTTTAGATCTCATTCTCTCCTTTTCTGCTTGAATTTGATTTGAGATTTTAAGCTGAAATTCCTGTTCTTCTAGTTGTTTCTTCTCTAATTTTTCAAGTTCTAATTGGTTTTCCTTTTCTTTCTCGCTTTTCTTATCTTGAATTAAGTGAATATTTTCTCGCAGCAATTCTAAATATCCTGGTTGCCACCCTATTTCAGAAAAAAGTGAGCTAGCCCTTTGATATTTTTCTATCGCTTCATCAAAATATTCCTGATTAAGTAAAAGGTCTGCCTCATCAAGAATTTTAAATGCTTCTTCTTGTTTTGCTAACACTTGTGAAGTAAGTTGTTTCTGGTTTTCAATATATTCTTGTTGTTCCATTAATTTAGTTCTTTCCAGCTCTCTTTCAAATTTAATTTGTTCTACAAATGATTGATGGCTTGTTTCCCTTTGGATTGATTTTTGTAAAGATTCTCGTTTCCATAATTCTTTCTCTTTCTTTTTTTTCTCAATTTCTTTGATAGCATTTTGTATTAGTGAAACTTCATCTGTCCATTGAATTTGTGCAAATGTATTAGCAACATTATAATATATTTCAATGGCTTTATCAAATTTATTATGAATAAGAAAATCTTGAGCTTTATCTAATAATTTAAAAGCCTCCTCTTTCCTTTCTTCACGATATTCAAGTTCTTCATCTTCTTTTCTAAAAATGATATCTTTCTTCTTTAAACTCTCTTGATGTAGTTCCATTTCTTTAGATAACTGTTCTTGAAATTGATTCTCTTCAAATTCTCTTTCAAGAGCAGTTTGGATCTCTACTTGTTTTTTAATTACTGCCTCTCGCTTCTGATTTTCTATTTCATTAATTGAAGTTTGAATTAAATTAATTTCATCATGCCATTGGATTTCAGCAAAAATATTTGCAGTATTACGATAAATATCAATTGCCTTATTAAAATCTCCTTCTCGTAAATAAACTTGGGCTTCTTCTAATAATATAAAAGCTTCTTTTCGTCGTTTTTCACGATATTTTAATTCATTTTCATGTTCTCGTAAAGCAATTTCTCTTTCTTTTAATTTCTTACGTTCCAATTGTAATTGTTGGGCAATTTGTTTTTGAAACTCTTGTTCCATTTTCTTCGTTTCAATTCTTTCTTGTACTTGTTTTTGCTTAAGCAAATAAAATTCATTTAATTTTAATTCAAGTTCTTTTATCACATTTTCAATTAAAGGGAGTTCATCTGTCCATTGAATTTCAGCAAAAATATTTCCCGCGTTTTGATACGCGTAGATTGCTTTATCAAGATCACCTTGTTTTATATAGTCTTGAGCAGTATCTAAAAATTTAAATGCTGTTTGTTTCCGTTGTTCTCTATATTTCCCTTCGTCATCCCTTAATTTTAACTCAATCTCTTTTTGTCTTAGTTTTTCTCGTTCTTGTTTTGTCTGGTCTGCGATCTGCTGCTGAAATTTCAGTTCATCTTTTCGTATTTCTTCCTTTTTCTTTTGCAGTTCTGTTTCCATTTTGAGTTTATATTCTTTTCTGTTTTCAATATTAGAGATTGTTGATTCAATTGAAGGGATATATATTTCCCATCCTGATCCCATATTATTAAGTAAATTTATAGCCTTTCTATATTCAATTATTGCATTATCGTAATCGTTCTTTTCTTCTAAAATATAGTCTGCATTTTCAAGTAAAGAGTAGAATTGTTTTTCTTTTTCAATATGCTCTATTCTTTGCTGTTTGAATTCTCTTCTTTTTAAATCTAGGGTTTTAGCTGATTGAAATATTTGTTCTTCCTGTTTTTCGTGGATATCTTTTTGGAGTCTAATCAATCCATCTTCCCTTTTTTTCCTAACTTGGTATACCAAGATTTCTCTTTGTTGTTTTTCTTTTATATCATTAATAAAATTTAAAATTGGTTGGATATATGAATCCCACGATATTTTTTTAAGAAAATCTATTGCATTTTCGAAATTATTAATAGCTTCTTCATATTTCTTTTCCCTTTCTAACCTTTTCGCAAAATCAATCAAATTAAATGCTTTGGTTTGAATTTCATCCTCGTATTTCCTCTTCTCTTCAAACTCAATTAATTTTTCCCTTCTTAATTTGTCTTCAGTTCTTACTGCTTTAGATACTGCCTTAGGTTTTTCTTCCAAAGGTACAGTTTCAGCAAGTTTTTCTTGAACCTGAATTTTAATATAAATTTCTCTATCCTTTTCTAATTTTTCAATTAAAAGTTTAATATTTTGAGTTTGATCAACCCAACCGAGAGAATTTAATAATTCAATTGCTTGTTGATAATTCTTTATTGCCCCATCAAAATTTTTATCTCTTTCATAAAGCTTCGCTTCATCAATATATCCGAAAGCTCTTTCTTGCATTTCCTCAATTTGCTTCTTTTTGTTTTCAAATTCTATTAAAGCCTGACTTTTTTGTTCAGCCTCTATTTTAGCATATGAAGTTAATGGTTCAGATAGAATTTCATCAGAAACATGAGATTGTTGTTGAGAATAAGCTATATCCTTTTTTTCTTGAACTAACTTTTGGCGATCAAGATTTTGTGCTAAGCTCATAACTTTTAACTTCAAATTTTCTAATTGAATTTCAGTCCAACCAGATTTTACTAGTAATTTAATGGCTGCCATGTATTGTTGAATAGCTTCTTTAAAAGCTCCCTTTAATTCAAGCTCTTTAGCAACATCTAATAATGCAAAAGCCTCATCTTGTAATTGTTCAATTTGGGTTTTTTGAATTTGGGACTTGTATAACTGCTCTTGCTTAATAAAATTATTAATTTCATCAATTCTAGCATAAATATCTTGAATTCTGTGTTGTAGGTACCCACTTTGTTTAAGATATTCAGCAGCTTGCTGGTATTTATCTATAGCATTAGCCCAATCCTTTTCTTGTTCTAACCTATCTGTTTCATTTAATAACTCCAAGGCTATTTGAGCTAATTCTTCAGGGTTTCGCTTTAATTCCATTGTAGAATAAACTCCCTAAATATAAATTTTTAAAATAAATCTAAAAAGATACAAAAAACAATTATATTTATTACTTTAAATTAAAATACCTAAATAATTAAACTTTTGATATTATTTTGCATATTTTAATATATTTCTTATAAATAAGTTAACTAAACAATAATATGAGAAAGAAATGGTTAAAATTAACGAAAAAATTACAATAGATCTTGAACCAATTTCACGACGAGTCTATCTTTTTGAGGATAAATCAATTTATGAAATCTTAGTAAAAATTGGAATACCAATTAGATCTTTATGCGGAGGGTCAGGCAAATGTGGAAAATGTAAAATTTTATTTCAAAGGGGAGAGAAATATTTAAATTCTCCAACAGATTCAGAAAAAAACTTCATCAATAATGAAGATCTTAAAAATGGATGGAGATTAGCTTGTCAATCTAGAATCGATAAAGCTTACATTCAAACATTAGAAAAAGAAAAGAATTCTCCACAATTTCGAATCTATCTGCCCGATGAATTAGTACTTGAAGATTTTAAAATACTAACTTCTGGTGTAAATAAAGATGTTAAATTAAAGCCTAATATCAAAAAATTATATATCGAAGTTGAGAAACCTACATTAGAAAAACCAGTTCCAGATATAGAAAGAATATTAACATCAATTATTTCTATTGATGAAACTATTGAGAAAACAGATTTAATTACCATAGACTTTGATTTATTAAAAAATTTATCTCAAATTTTAAGACAAAGTAATCACAAAATCACAGTAGTTCTCTGGGATAATAATACAATAATCGCTGCCGAGCCAGGAAATACTGTAGAAGGAAACTTTGGGCTTGCTATCGATATTGGCACTACTACTCTTGTTGGATATTTAATGAACTTAAATAATGGTAAAACATATTCGGTTGCCTCTAAACTCAATGGTCAGACTGCTTTTGGAGAAGATCTTATTACTCGTATTACCTATATAAAAGATAATGAAGATGGGCTTCAAAAATTAAATTCTGTCGTAATTAATAATTTAAATGATATTATATTAAAAACATGTTCAAAAGCAAACATTAACCCCTCTCAGATATATGAAACTGTAGTTGTTGGGAATTCAGTTATGCATCATATCTTTTTAGGATTAAACCCTATTAATATTGGATTAAGTCCTTATGTTCCAATAGTCCGAAAAGGTTTAAATGTCAACTCAAAAGATTTGCTGATTAATATATCTAACCAAGGAAAAGTGTATACACTTCCTCTTATTGCTGGATTTGTTGGAGCAGATACAATGGGTGTAATTCTTTCTTCTAAAATTGAAGATGAAGATTCTCTGACTTTAGCAATTGATATAGGAACTAATGGAGAAATAATTATTGGAAATAAGGAAATCTTAGCAACTGCCTCATGCGCTGCGGGATCTGCTTTAGAAGGGGCTCATATTGAAGATGGTATGAGAGCAGCTGCGGGTTCCATTGACTCCCTTAAAATAAACCCAGAAACTTTAGATGTTTCCTATACAACCATTAAAAATAAAAAACCAATGGGAATTTGTGGATCTGGATTAATTGACGCAGTAGCAGAAATGTTAAAAGCTAAGATTCTAAATAGGAGTGGTAATTTTAACAAAAAAAACCTAGGTCATGAAAGAATTATTAAAAATGATAAAGGAATTGGATTTGTATTAGCTAAAAAGGATGAAACCAATCTGGACAAAGAAATTAAAATTACTCAACATGATATTAGAGAACTCCAAATGGCTAAGGCTGCATTTTATTCAGGAATGAGAATTATATTAAGATATTTAAATAAAAGTTTAAATAAAAACCTTAAAATTCAGCAAGTGTTTTTAGCAGGAGCGTTTGGGAATTATATTAATAAAGAAAATGCAAAATTTATCGGTATGATCCCTGATATTCCAAGAGAAAATATATTTCAAATTGGAAATGCCGCAGGAATGGGAGCACAAAATTGTTTAGTAAATAAAGATTTAAGAAAAAAAGCAGAAGCGCTTTATGAAAAAATCCAGTATGTAGAAATTGCTACGAAAAAAGAATTCCAAATGGAATATGCTGAAGCCATGTATTTTCCTCATATGAAATTATCAGAATTTTTTCCTAGCTTGAAAGAATATGAAGATATCGCAATAAGATAAAAAAAAGTGATACTTTTCTTTCACTCTTTAACAGATGTTAAAGTATAGTAATAAGTAAAACAGAGCTATCGCGTTTAAATTAAAAAACAATTTCTTTATGTAAAAGTATTTATAATATAAATTTATTAAAATGTTAATTAAACCATATTAAGAATGTATTTAAAAATTAAATAAATTCTTAAATACGTTTTACAATAATTAATTTATATAAAATTAAAAAATTTCAAAAAACTTAATATTGATATTTTATGTCAAGCTTTAAGCTAAAAGTTTTACTCACTGGCGCCGCTGCTGTCGGCAAGACCTCCCTTGTACAGAGGTTTATTAAGAATAGATTCGCCGCAAACTACAAAAGATAAGGAATATCTCCTAATCTGTTGAAATTGACGGTCGGAGTCGATATCTTAACTAAAGATGTAGAATTTGGACCTTCTGAGATTGCAACCCTCTCCATTTGGGATATTGGAGGTCAACAGAGATTCGAATTTATAAGATCTACTTTTTATAAAGGAGCTGCTGGCGCTTTACTCGTCTTTGATCTTACTAGAGAACAAACCTATACTGAAACAAGAAAATGGCTAACCGAGATTCGACAATTTGCTGGTCAGGACATTCCCTTTGTATTGATTGGTAACAAATTAGATTTAATTGAGGATGTTGGTGAAGTAATAGATCGAGATGAGGTACGTTCCTTTGCTGAAGGTGAGGGGAGTATTTATATTGAAACTTCAGCAAAATCGGGTATCAATGTAGATGAATCATTTACAGAATTAACTCGTCGTATTATAGACTCCAGAACTCGTTAAAAGTTTAAAATTTTTTCCCGAATTAATTCTCTTTATTTAAGTTTAAAATTTAGTATTGGGCTAGATTATTGTTTACTAATTTTTAAGAAGTAATTATTTTTTTGGAATAAGAATGGTTATTTCTCATTATCATCATTACATTTCAGTGTTTCGAAATCTTCACATAAATCATCGTGAATTAAGTTAATTGCCTCAAATAAATTATTTTGATCTACAACAAGAGAAATATTTAGCTCTTCAAAACTCTGGGAAATCGCTTTTACTCTGATATTACTTTTATCTAAAGCATTAAAAATCCTTGATTTTGTTATATTTTCTAAAATTTTAGTACCTGTAATGTTAATTACTGCAACATTTTCATTCTTAATTTCAAAAAATTCTGAGAAATAATTAGTATCTTCTAAAGCATTAAGGGCTCTTTGGGCCTCTTCTCCTTTTACTATAAAAGAAGTACTTATTTCAGAGGAACTTTGAGCTACTAATGATACACTAATATTGTTTTTAGCCATTATTTTAAAAATTTTGGCTAAAACTCCAGGTATATCGACCATACTACCAGAAATTATCGTTATCATTGTTGCTAACTCCACAGCAGAGATTCCTTTTATTCCTTCAATATCAGTTTGCTCGGAAATTTTAGTAAAATTAACTTCCTCAAGGGGTTTATCGAAATTTCTTATTTCTAATGGGATTTTCCTCTTCTCAATCGCTTCTAAACATTTCGGATGAATAACTTTCGCGCCAAAATTAGCAATCTCTTTTGCTTCGTTATAGTTTAGATTTTTAATTAGTGAGGATTCAGCGACATACTTTGGATTAATAGCTAATAAACCATCAACATTCTTCCATAAAATTACTGTTATATCCTTATCACTTCCTACATCGTAAATCCCACGGGCTAAAATTGTTGCAGTATAATCAGAGCCTCCTCTCCCTAAAGTTGTAGTATACCCTATTTTATTTCTTCCTATAAAACCAGTTATGCAAAAAATTGTATCCTTTGGATTTTCTAATAATGGTATGATATTCGCTTTAATTCGGGCATTAGTTAAATCATAAAGAGGATATGCATTATTAAAATTATCGTTGGTAATAATAATTTTATTTGCTGATATAAAGACGGAATCTCTATTTTTACTCAGAAGATATTGATTTAGAATATAAGTGGATAGTATTTCACCAAAACTTAATACATAATCCTTGTAATATGGCTCCAATCCAAATTCTATTATATCTTCAAAAACGTCTTCTAATTCACTTAGGTTTTTATCAACCCAATCCTTAGAATTGCTATAGTAGATTGATTCTTCATTAAATATTTGATCAATTAAATCTATATGTCTTTTTTCAATAACTGCTACGGTTTCATTAACTTCTTGTTGATTATGTATACTTTGGGCAGCTTTTAACAAGAGATCTGTTATTCCATTGAATGCAGAAGCGATGAATACTTTTTTTGTTTTATTATAGAGTTCAGTTATCTTAAGAATTTTATTAAAAGCGGTATTATCTACTAAACAGCTACCGCCGAATTTCATAATTACTATAGTCACTTTTCTTCTCAACTCATTTATGGGGTTAATTTATCTTAATAATGATTAATAAATATATTTTATTGAGCTCAAGGAAATTATTGCACACTTTTCGTAATCAAAGAAATTTACCTTGCTAAATGTATTAGAAAAAATCAAATAGCATAATTAATTCTCTATAATTATGATTGATCTTCATTTACATTCAACTTTTTCTGATGGGATGGATACTCCTTCTCAGTTAATTGACGAAGCTGAAGAAATAGGGTTGAAAGCCATAGCCTTAACAGATCACGACACGATAGGAGGTATTCAAGAATTTTTATCATATGGTGAAGATAAAAATATAATAGTAATCCCGGGTATAGAAATTTCAATTAGACATGAACCAGAAAGAGAATTAGAGGATGTTCATATTATAGGGCTAAATATTGATCATAATTCCACAAAATTAATAACTACACTTAATAAGCAAATTGAGGGAAGATTAGATCAAAAAAAACAGATATGTAATCGTCTTAGGGAAGAGTTAGGTTATGACATAACATATGAAGAAGTAAAATCTATAGCGAGTAATACCATTGTTGGGCGTCCTCACATTGTTAAGATGATGGTAAAAAATAATCCTGATAAGGTAGAGGGAAAAACTAAAAACGAGTTATTTAAAATGATTAGTTTAGGTGGATCAGCCTATGTAGATAGAGAATTCGAATTAAATTTTGAAGAATCAATCCAATTAATCGATGAATCTAATGGAATTCCGATTTTAGCTCATCCTGGAATATATGATGTTTCCAATAGAGCAAATTTTATCGAATTTTGTGTTAAGGCAGGAATAAAAGGAATTGAAATAGAATATACTTATGCTGAAAATAGGCCCTATATAAATACTGATAAAGCTCAATGGGCGCAAGATTTTTTACCAGATTTTTATAGAAAACAAGCTGAAAAATTCAATCTCATAAAATCGGGAGGTTCTGATTATCACGGTAAAGGAAGTAATAAAATAATAAATATGGGAGAGATTCCAGTCCCTGATGAATATCTTAAGGACTTTATTTAATCTAAATTTTTAAGAATTTCTTGTATTTCTTGAATTTGTTCATTTATTTTTATCTCCATTGTTTCCAATTTACCCTTTTTCTCTTTTAATTGTTCAGTTGTTATTTCTCCCGTAAGTTCCTGCATATCAAAATCAATTGCTAATTTTTCAAGTTTTGAGTGTTGAATTTTTAAATCCATTAATTGATTCTCTAATTCTTTTTTATTGAATTTCACTTCTGTAACTTCAGTTAATGATTTTTCAAGTTTTTGAGGTGGTGTGTGAACAACTGGTGTTTCCAACACTTCTGGTACTTTAGAAATTTCAGGAGCTGGGGGAATACTAGGTTTAATAAGACTTACATCAGGCTCTTGATTAATCAATTTTGTCGGCGCTACAGGTACGGGACCTTTTGGTTTTTGTTCAGTTAGCTTTTTCGGGGAAACGGGCTCTGGGGTTTGGGCCTTGATTTCATCTGGATTAAGAACATGACCATAGGCTGATGTCTTTAATTTAACTTTTGCATTCTTAGGACTGGATACTATAGCTTTAGCTTCCTTTGGTCTTTCTCTGATAATAAAATCCTCAGGATTTAATTGGATTCCCGTGGTTTCATCCCTAATAAAAGGTTTTGATATCGGCTTTTTAACTTCTTCCTCAGCTTTCATAGCTTCGATTAAAGTTTTTGGGAGTTCTCCTTTTTCTAATTTCTTTAATGCCGGAGGCATCCATGAATCATCGTATGTTTCTTTTGGTTTAGGGGGAGAAGAAGGTGCTTTAATTCTTTTTAGTTCATTTGCGTCCTCTACTCTTTTAAGGAATGAAGGTTCTTGAATAATTGAGGAAACAACTGATTCTTCTGGTTCTTGTGAAGCGATGACCTTTTTTGATTTCTTTAGTTTTTTCTTCTTTGCTTTCTTCTCCTTTTTCTTTTTTGGCGCCTTTTCCTTTTTCTTTTTCTTTTTCTTTAGTTTTCTGTGGTCCATATCAAGAGGCTCTTGCAATTCCTTTGGAACGTTAACGGCACCGATTTGTTCAAAAGTAGAATTTTTCGCAGGTTTTGGAATTTCTGGTTTCATAGGTGGAGGTGGTGGTTTTGATATTTCTGGTTTCATAGGTTCCACAGGTGGAGGTGGTGTAGGTTTTGGAATATCTGGTTTTATGGGTTCCACGGCTGGGGGTTGTTGAGGTGCTCCAACTTTATCAAGCATCGCATTAATTTTAGTAAATTTTTCATAAAATTCCTTACCAAGAGTATCGTCTCCTAAATCTATACAAAGATCAGAAATTTTCTCAAACAACATTGCAGCTTCACTAAACTTTCCGTTTTCTAACGCGAACATCGCTTCCTCAGTTAACTTATCTCTTTCAAGTAAAGGTTTCAATAGTGGTGAGATTTCAGCACTCATTTCTAATATATCCGCTATGATTTGAATCATCTTATTTCGATTATCTGAATTGTTTGCTATCATTGAATAAGTCTTTAAACTTAGTATCTTTTCAATTTGGGCTGGTTTCAGTGATTCAGGTAAATCTTGCTTATTACCAATGACCGCGGTATGAGAATAAGGAGATTGTTCTTTTATTAGTTCTAAAAAGAATTTGCTTTTTTCGACATTTTCAAGTGACGAGTCTGTAATTAATAGCACGGCATCACTACCTTTAACAAAATTTGTCCATAAATAACTAAACTGCTCTTGTCCAGCAAAATCCCATAAATGAAAATGAAGTTTTCCAATCTTTATAGTCGCAATATCACCTGTAATAGTTGGAACATGCTTCATCGGGATTTCTTCTGCCTTAATTAATCTGGTAATAGTTGTTTTTCCCACACCCGAGAAACCTACCAATGAAATCTTAGGTCTTAGATTTCGATGAATTCCATCTACAGTAGGGTTAAATACATCAAAAGTCTTAGCATCAAAATGATGTTCGAGAATATCAGAAAATAATGAGAGGAACTCCTTCTTGCATTTTAATAACTCTTTTTTAACATTTTCAGCAGAATCTGATAATCCTGTTACGAATAAGAACATTAACCCGTGTTCAGAAGACATTGTGTAAGAGATCTTATATTTATAATAATCATGAGATTCAACATTTTTGAGACTTTTTTTTCTGTACATGTCTTCCATAAGTTCATTAACTAACTTAGTAAAGATTTCTTGTTTTAGAGCTTTACCAAAATGTCTATAATATAGAAGATCATTACCCTTATATACATAAACTTGACGAAGTATAATATTTCACCTTTTTGTGACAAATTATTTTCTTATATTTTTATTTAGATATATAATTTACAAGTTCTTTTATAATGGAATACTTTTCTTTATTTATGGATTCCATCTCCATTGAAGCTTCAATTTTTTCAATCTCTTTAGAAAAATCAAATA
>Ga0114923_10001273_pt1 | contig 17712 bp, 11 predicted proteins | sample SumtaG_FD_89578 | JGI IMG/M metagenome (GOLD analysis project Ga0114923, IMG submission 89578) | Deep subsurface microbial communities from Indian Ocean to uncover new lineages of life (NeLLi) - Sumatra_00157 metaG | ecosystem: Environmental > Aquatic > Marine > Oceanic > Sediment | place: near...
CAAGAGTCGATCAGCAATAGTTTGTGCTTGACGGGAAGCGATTGTACAGTCTCTAAAAATAAACTCATTTCCAATGACTTGCTGGGGATTTTTTCAAGATATGGATTTTGGGGGGTCGGCCATTTCCCAAATATTTCAGAATTCTGCATCAAAATATAACCACGCTTATGTTTGTTCGCTTCATAGCTTACGCCATGTCCTGAAAAATAAAAAAGGAACCTGTCGTCTTTATCCATCCTGGGATTAAACTCTGTCTCTAAAACATCTAAAATGACCTCCCTGGTAACTTTATTATGTTCTCCTGATAGTAACGTAATGTTTTTCTCGGGAAAACCGAGAGCAGGTAAACAAGACGCCACTGTTTTAGCATCATCCTCGGCAAACCTGAGATTCGAAATTCTTTCGTGTTCATAATTATTTATTCCAACCACAAGTGCCCAGGAATTATGGTAAAACTCACTTTCCTGGTATATAACAGGTGGTTCACATTGGCGTCTGTCCCCAAATCCACCAAATCCATTAAATCCTTCCCCACCGGTATTTGATCCGTTTATTTTTTTTCTTCTCCTCAAAGCTGTAATGATGGGAACGATACAACCGGTAATAAATAAAATAAGAGATATGAGAATGATAAGCCATTTCCAATTGGAAAAAGGGAGCCTGTCAAACCAGTCATTTACTACCGGTACCAGGAGGGAAATCCAGACACTCAACAATTGGGACAGCGATAAAGCAGCAATGAATTGCTCCCGGGAGGATAAAAGGGATTTATCTTTTCCCCCGGTTTTTCTTTTGTGCAAATCCTTTTGAAAGTATTTCCGGGCGCCGATGGAAAAAAGCCGGTTCCCTTCGTTCGATAACCGAAGGATCCCCAATTCCTGGAGGTCCCGAAGGTATTTGTCTCTATGTTTACTAATTTTACCTTCAAGGACATCATTGGCAATGATTTGATGATGGCGGGGTGCAAGTGTTTCAAAGAGTTCTTTATAGAAGCCCTGGAGTTTTGCTTCCGCTTTTTCTTCTAAACTATTAAAATCATGCTCGTCCAGGAGTGATTGCTTCCTCTTCTCTGCCTCGTATATTTCCAGGTACGTTTTTATTAATAAAGGATGGCCGCCGGTATGCTGCCAGATGAAATCAAGGAATACGGGTTCTACCTCGATTCCGCTGGAAGCCAGATGTTTGGGAAGCGTATCTACAACATGCTTTGGAAGCAGGTTTAATTTTATAAGATTGGCTGCAAAAATATTTATGGCTGGAGAGCCGTAATCGTTTTCTGCAAAACCTTCGGGGCGTATCCGGGAAAAGAGAAAAAATAATACTCCAAACTCTTCATGAAGGCCGCGTATGATGGGTAAAAATATCTTCCAGTCGGACAATTTCTTAATACATTCCGCACTATCAAGTAAAATCACTACTTTTTTTCCCTTAAATTTTGACAACAGTTTTTTAAGATGATATTCTTTATAACGCTTTCCCGGGGATGAATGAGCATTATTTCCCGGTTTTGCCTTCTCAACTTCCAATATAATCGATTCAAGGACAGCGTCAGTGGTATTCCCTTCAAACTCTTTGAAGTCTATGTAAATGACAAAGATGTTGTCTTTTGTTTTAAGTTTTTCAAAGATATTATGTGCCAGAGCAGTTTTACCGATAAAGGGTAAGCCAAAAATAAAAGCACAATTCCCTGCCTGGATATGATTTATCAGGAGTTCACGTTCTTTTTTTCTTGGCAGCATAAAATAGGTTTCCGACATTTTTTATCTCCTCTTTTTGCAGTAGTTCTACTGCACTTTGATTTCGTACCCACAGGCTCCATAAACCGATCTTCATAGAGCACAGTTGATCGGTTATCGAGACTATTTGCATGGTTTCCTTTAGATTGTTTAAGGCAGCGGTGAATTCCTTGCTGCGGTCATCCCTTCCCTTGCATACCCGATCAAAAAGATCACCTTCCGAAAGGGCAAACCGTCCGTGCACCAACTCCAGGATAATCCGTCGTTCAATTCCTGGTAAATGAACCCATTCCGTGCGGAAATGGTTCTCCAACCGCTCAAGGATTTTGTCAATCGCGGTATCATCGATATGGGCGGCTTCACGGAGGAAGTTGGTTCTTTCGGCATTTAAACGCTCGGCCAATACCACATGAGCAACCTGGAGAAAAAAGGGATGTCCACCGGTAAGCTGTTTTAACCGCCGTTTGGCTGCTGAACTGTACCGGTGCCCGAATAAACGCTCGGGGAGCTGCAGGAGTTCTTCGATGCCATCATCGTCCAACGGACCGATAGGGAAGGGACGGAGAGAGTTAAATACCGTACGTTCCACTGGAAGTGCCGCCAAAGACCTTACACAAAATACAAAAGTTAAAAGCCTGTTCTCTGCAATATGTTTTAATAATCCGGAAGCAGAATTGTCAATATTTTCCAGGATATGTTGGAATTCATCAAACATAATAATAATATTTTCGGTTTGCCGCCTCATGGGGTAGAGCCATTCTTTGAGGAATCGCTGCCCGATATCCGGTGCGTTCATTTCCGGGATTGATCTTTGCGATTTCCACCTGGAGAAGGTCCGGCTGTCCAGTGCCTCATCGCAGGTATCACCCAGTATATTCAACCATCCGATTAATTCCTCTTCTTCAAACCGTCTTAATCCGAAATCGTAATAAATACAATGGAAGTGCCCCGAAAATTTCTTTTTCATCAGACGTAATATCGAGGATTTTCCTATACGGAATTGGCCGTGTACCATCATGGATTCGTGATGTTCCAGGGCCTGGGAGAGTTCCCGGATATGCCGGGAGCGGCCGCAGTAGAGGTGAAAATCATCGATGGGCCTGCCTACGGGGTAAACAGCCGGGTTAGCAGGATGAAACGGCACCCGGTACCCGGCAGCCTCTTCTTCTTCGCTGGCTTGCAGCAATTGTGTCTCAAGTTTTGATATTTTATCCGACAATTTGGAATAAAAAATACGATCTCGCATTGCATTCACTTCAGATTCCAATGCCGGTATCTTTTCTAAGATAGCCTGTTTCGCATCTCCTTCCAATTGGTTTGCTTTCTCTTTCATGTGCTTCAAGCGGTTCCGCAGGTGGTCCTGGCTCCGGTACAAATCTTCCAATTCGGGAATGCTGAACATACGAATCCGCATGATCTGTCGAGTTCCGTTTTCAATAGCCTTTAAAAACAGGTCCCGAATCTTTCGGCGATAACGGACCACCAGGATTAACATCATTAATATGGCAGTACTTCCGGAGATTTGCACGATTGTCTGTTTCATTTTTTTGATTTTTATCAAACAATTCTCTAGATCCTTAATTACAATTTGTGCTTTTTTAAGTTGTTCATGCCTATCAACTTGCTCTAACATGGAGGCGGCTTCCCTGAAAGCATTAAGCAGTCGCTGTTTTTTCTTTTCCCGGAAAATATCCGGTATTCGGCATTCTTTCTCCTTCTTTAGGAGTTCCAGGGCATGTTGAAAAGCCTTCAGGGCTTTTTCAGCCACTGCTTCTTCCTGGTTAACCATTGCCAAAAGATTATGACGCTCCGGAAAGCTTTTATTTTGACCTGCCACCAGGAAATCGTCCAACCTGTTATCCCCATCCAGGTCCAGGGGAATGAATTCCCAATCACCAATAATGTTGGTTTCTTCTTGCCAGAGAGGCATATGGGCATGATCTAAGACCACCACATATCCCCCAGTGAGCAAAAAACATGGCCTATTTTCCAGGTAATAACCTTTTACCGGGAGGGCCGATGATTCCCATAAATTTTCAACGGGTTTGCCATCGGAGTTAAACACCAGGGAAGCTGCCGCTTCGACATCGATGCGGGGAGGGGTGGATTTGATCCGGAAACCGGCAAAACATGAGCGTTTGCCTTCACTGGCTGCACAGGTATAGAGATAATCCAGGGGAATCCCGCGGGATTCAATCTTCCCCCCCCTGCGAATAAAACGAACGAACAGGGATTTAAGGTGGATCCCTGACCCAGGGCCCATAAATACTGCGGCAACCTCCCCGGGAGCAGTCTTACATATTCCCTGGAAATGGAATCGTTTAGGTTCAAGAAAGATTCTCCATTTTAACCCGGAATTATATCGATAGATGATTTTTCCTTCGGAAGTGATACAAATAACTTCAGAGAAATCCCACAACCAGAGGATTTCTATCCTATCATTCCCTTTTTCGATTTTCTCCGTAACACCTGCCGTGGGAAACATGGATACCGATCCATATACTTTCAAAATACCATTGGAATCGAATATCAACAAAAACGGTATAGAAGACTTTTCTTTGATAGTGACTCCCCCTATCCAGGAATAACCGTCTCCTTTAACTTTTAAAGTCACCTGGAAAACTCCGTGTTTTTTAATCGGAAGGGGGGATGATTTTGAAATTTTTCGGGTTCGTAAGTTTAATCGAGCGATGTTTTCTTTCCCGATTAGTACCAATGTCCGGTTATCTTTTGTTAAAAACGTTGTCTCAATAGTGAAAGGGCTTTTGATTTCCGAGAGATTGTTTCCTTTTTTATCCAGGATATTGATTTTCCTGTCGATGGCCCAGCATATTTTTACCGGGGTATTCCCATTGGAAATAATAGAAACAGAAGAAGGGACACGCTCTTTGTGTTCCAGTGTTAATGTTTTCATCCATATTTGTTTAAAGGGGGATTGCTTGAGTTGGATGACCTGGATTTCTGCTGCAGGATAAAGATATAAAAGATTAAGGAGAAAAAAAATGCTAATTATTGATAGCAAACTGTTGGTATTACCACTCATCTTCCTCACTTCTCCTGGTAGAAAATAATATAATGATTCTTTTTACCCCTTCATGCAGTTCCCGGAGTTCGTCAAATGAGGGGGTTGAAGTATTTTCGGCCTGGTTAAATTGTTCGCACAAGTCGATAACTTCGTCGATATCCTGAGCCCAAAAATCCAGAGTCTGCAATGTTTCGCGAAGGTTTTCCAGGGATTGATTTTTTCCCCACCCGCAAAAGTTGTATAACTCGCTGAAGTAGAAATCCACCAGGGTCAGGAAATAAATGCGGTAATGATGGATTTCCTCCATGGAAGGAAGTTTGGGTATCCTGTCCAGTTGTTTCTTGATTCTCTTATCCCGTAAAGCATATTCTTTTGATTTTTTCATGTGACGGATAAAAAAGAATAGAAACAAAGCCAGGATGGAACATACAGCCCCAGCGATAGGTAAAAAGGGCGATTGGTAAAGGAGGTTGGTGGGGGCCTGGAATACTGTTATCGAGGGGTGGTTAACGATGAGTTCATTGCTGCCCCCGGGAATAAAATCCGCGATGGTTACCCCGGTAGAACCTTGCATGGGAATTTCCTGTTCGATTTCCAGGGAGGGCGATAAGATGAGGATTTTGTGATTGCCAGTCTCAACAACGCTGCGTGAAGGTTCCATCTGTACTTCATCTTCATATCGGGTGGTTATAATGATTTCCAGATCACCGTCACCATCCAGGTCGTTCAGTGCGTGTAAAGTAACCGGGAACCAATGGTGTTTCTCATTTGGAGTGAAAAAGCGGGTCCTGGATTTTTCCTGTAATCGATGATCGAAAACGTATAAATTTCCATTATAGGCTCCCACCACGATGTCGAGCAGGCCATCGTTGTCGATGTCTGCCACGGCAGGGGGACCCAGTGAAACCGGGAAATGCACCGGCTTGATAAGAGGCACCAGGGTATCCGCGGTTAATATGACCAGCTCTCCCCAGTCCCTGAACCAACTACGTGTGGTACAAACAATTTCTAACCGTCCATCTTGATCTATATCGACAAGTGCCACATGGGTTCCAACATAATGGTACTTAAAAACGTATTTGGATAAAAGGTTTGCCCTGGTATCGAACAATAATACATATCCTTCTCCAAAGTCGGTTAGTCCATTGGCGTGAGAATTGTTTTGGGGACTATAGGTTTCCAGTATGATTTCTTCCCTGCCATCGGAATTAACATCGGCAAAAGCAGCCAGGTAAGGATTGCAACCCATATTGAAATGAGATTTTCTCTGCCCGGAGGCAAGATCGTGAATATATAATCCCCGGGGCTGCAGCTCATAACCGGTGCTTACCGTCATAATCACTTCCCAATGCCCATCGTGGTCTAAATCCCGGACCGTGGCTGCCGTCACGGCGGCGGGGTGCTTTACCACTGTTTGGAGGGAATAAAGCTCCTGCCCGTCAAAGTCGATTAACTTCGGGGCAGATATATATCGCTCGTCAGGTGCAACCAGGAATCCCGAAGGACCGTCCGGTAACTTCACAATTTCGTACAAACCACGAATGGAGTTTAATAAAGTATACTTCCAACCCATACGATCGATACCCAGGAGGCGTTTTTCATGATGACAGACTAAAAGGGGATTCCCAAAGCCGGGAAGTTTTGCGATAAATAGCTTCCCACCGCATAGCAATTCTGTGCGCAGGAGTACCTGGAATTTACCGGTGATAGGAGCCGAAGGGCGCTTAAAAAACCTTTGCTTCAAAGGATCGCTGTGTGGGGAGTGGTATAGAGCTGAAATATCCGAATGAGCACGGATCGCAGCACGAATGAATATAACGGTTAAAATAACACAGGTGACAATAAAAAAATAACCGCCAATCTTTATTTTTTTTCTTTTGTCTGGTTTCATTGTCTCTTCCTACACCTTAAACTTGCCCCTGTCAGCTTTCACGATTCAGATTACAGTCAATTCTACCGGCTTAGCCACATGAATCACCTGCGGATTATAATAATCATAAATTCTCGCCTCCGGCATCATCACCCTGCCTTTTGTAACGGCCTTCATTCCAAATCGAAACCCTTTTTGACCAAGATTACTAAAATATAATATTACTCGACCTCTATCGATTTCATAACGATCGATGATCCCTTTTGCCCGAAGGCGCATGAAATCACCCGGGTTCACCTCAAATCCCGGGGGTATGCCGATATCAACAATGGCAAAAGGAACATTCCCTGTTTCTACATAAGAAGCAGTGGCGTCTACCCTTACGGTTTCACCTTTATTTAAGCGCTTGGTGTTGTAAATTAAACTAAGATTTATAGGACTTTTGGATGCCAGGGGGTCATCCCATCTTATATAATAGGATGATAGTAACTGACAAAACAGTTCTCCGTTGAGCCGGTACTTTATCCTGAATTCCGGGGTCCCGGGGTGGAGAAAATCTTTTAAATCCACCTCTTGCTTGATTTTATTGTTTTCTTCAGTAAAATTGATTTCCTTTACAAGATTATTGTCCATCCATACCTGGGCCATGCCGGAGACCGGCTTCGACCATCGAGGCAGCGTTTCAATAAGCACTTTCAACGTAAGGACAGTGGCCTGGGTGGAACCCCAATTACCTAAAGCACTTTTGTTTTTGAGTAGATAACGAATGATTTTTAAGATATCAAAGGAGGCGTTACCGGCTTCCAGGTTAGCCAGTGCGGCAATTGCCGTGGTTTCAATATTTGCAACCGAAGCAGTAGCGAAGCCGCCGGTGATATAGCCTGCAGGTGTCCAATAAGTCCCGTTTCCATCGTTTTTAACCAACTGATTCAGACGTTGAAGTACGGGAGCTGCGTTTTTTCCAGCTTTTACCAACGACAACGCACAGTAACTCAATGCATTGGGATTATCTTTATAAGATGTATGGTTTTTTTCCTGGTAAGCAATGGCTTTTTTTATGCCTTTGTTATTTTTATCAAGGCCGGAATGAAGTAATGCCCAGGTAATATAAGCAGTGGCGGCAAAATCATTGTCCCTGGCAGATGAGGCCGCGCCAAAATGACTGTCAGGTTCCCAATGATTACCGGTCATTTGCGAAATCAGCCAATTTTGTATGCGGGGAATGATAGCCCTGTCAATTTGATAGACCTTTTCCATGTCTGCAAACAACATCAGTCCATAAGCGGTAAGAATTTTCCGGGCATTTCCTTTAACGGATGAAAAAATTTCATGGGCATATCCTGCTGTCTTAAAAAATGAAAATCCGCCCTCTTTGGCTTCATATTGCAGGAGTTTTTGATATCCGTCGGAAATATATTTTTTTGCTTTTTCCCTAATTGCCGGTTTGTCCTGGCCCGTTCGCTGCATATAATCGAGGACCATGATGTTGGGGTAAGTAAACGAAGAGGTCTGTTCAAAGCAGCCGCGAGGCATACGCAGCATTCCCTGGAAACCATCCGATACCTGGGTGATAAATACCGGCAGTATCTTGAGCTTCAGCTTATGAGTATTTTTAATTGCCGTTTCAGGCAGGGACAACTTCTTACTGATTTCCCCTTGCCCATCGAGGTTAAAATTGACGGCATGTAGAACTTGCTTTCCCAGGGGTATCACTTTCACGGTTCGGGTCAAGGTATCATCCCTGCCGCTGACCGGGTCCCGGGTGTTAAGGATCATCTTGTGATCCCCACTGGCGCCGGCCCTGATCTTAAAATTTTCCACCTTTTTGTCGTGGGCCCCTACGGTTATATTTCGATCGGCTTGTCCTGTCAACGCAAACCAGTCACCTTTGCGAAGCCGGAGTGTTACCTCCTGCGGGGACGGTTGATGATTATAAACGGTTACCGGGATAGTGACCTCATCTTCCCGGGTAAGTTGAGGCGGCAGGTCCATCTCCACCCGTATGCCACGGCGCAGCGGTAAATTGTGAGTCCCTGATCCCATTTCCCCATCGAGGGTATGGGCCAATGCCGATACTTGCCACCGGGTAACCGGGGCCGGGGTAGGCTCAACATCATCTAACCTGACGGTAAAGGAAGCACGGCCATTTTTATCCGTGAGTAAACGGGGATTGGAATAAAGAATTGGCACCGACCCGGGAGAATCCCCCGCGACGGTAATGCCTAAAGCCGCTGCACAGGGGCTGCCCTTCCGGCGCGCAGCAATTTCTATGCTTGCCTCTTCCCCAGGGGAGAATTTCTCTTTAGAGGATTGAAAGGTAAGTTCAATACTCTCCTCTTCCTCTTCCGGCGGGATTACAACGATTTCTCTCTGTTTCGCTAATACAGGTGTAACATCCCCTGCTTTTTGTCCCGGCACAGGGATACGGGCGTAACAGGTAAGGGTCCCCGTGTGTTTTGCATCGATGGGCAGCTTAAGACTGGTTTTACCTCCCTCCAGCTTTGCTTCCCCGGTAAGAATGATTTGATTTTCTTTGAGAAGGTCTACATACACATACCCCTGCTGTTGGGTGGAAGAAACAGTCAACACAGGTGTTTCACCCTTGTTGTATACCGGTTTATCCGTCCGCAGGGTAATATTTTCCCCTGCGGTTTTAGCTGCACCGCTCCCGGGGACCGGCGGCATGCCGGAGGTGGGGGGCGGAACCTCAGTGACCAGGACTTTTTTTTCTTTTTTAATGTTTTCAATGGAAAAACAGATGGTATAATTCCCGGTAATGATTTCATCTCCCAGGGTGAAACCAGCTTCGGCAATGCCGTAATTACAGGTTTTCTTTTTTTTGTTAAATACGCTGTATCCCGATGGTTCAAACACTTCGATAGAGACCTCCCGGCCTCCGGCGGCCCGGGACTTTTTAAAAACAAGTCCCCGCATATGAATGGTTTGCCCGGGACGGTAAACCGCTTTATCCGAAGTTAAAAGGATTTTAAATCCCTTGTCTGTTGTTACGGGTATGGGCATGGAGACCTTGCCGCTGCCTAATTCGGAGTTGGCCGCTGCGATCAATTCACAGTCCCCTGATAGCTCTGTGGGTACGTTAAAAGTGATATGGGGTGAGCCGGAGGGACCGGTTTTTCCTTTAAACAGCAGTTCCTGTCGGCCTGTTTTTTCGCTTTTCAATCGAATTTCCACCTGTGCATCTTCAGCGGGTTGACCGGTTTTGTGCTCCAGGACAATCACGCGCAAAGATGTCTCGCTGCCGGGTACAAAATACCCCGGGGGATATACAAGGATTTCCAGCGGCTCCCTGGATGCACAATTAAAGTGACAAAGCGAAGACGCCAGGATAATAGATAGGGTAAACAAATTCCAAAAAAGGTTCTTTGTGTTCATCGTTATCTCCTTTTAATTTTTAGCCACAGACAGACACAGACTCAACACAGACAATGAATGAAATCCACTTTTGTCTGTGTTTGTCTTGTGTAAGTCTGTGGCAATTTTTATTTTTTTTCATGTAATTCTTGATATACCAATTTTCCTTTTACCCTACCGGAACGAACGGGCCGAACATATATCCCATAAATGCGGCCCCTGTAGTCTGCTGCATTACCCGATGAAAATAAAACTGCCCACACCCTGCCGCCAGGTGTTTTATCACATGTCCATATATTGGCTTGTCCGGAAGAGAATAACGGATCGATGTATAAAAGATCCTGCTGTATCTTTTCCAGGAGGGATGTGGCTTCTTCCGATGTGGGCAAGCGCCAGTCGTGATAACCGGCATACCCATCGATGTTTAAATCCTTGACCCACTCTTTTGCTTCTTCAAATTGCAGGTCCCGGGAAGACCCGGATCGATGCCACATCAGACCCGCGGCCCTGTCGATCACCGCGTTGTCGCCCCTCGATGTTTTTAATTCAAATAGATTCGGGAATTCACCGGACGGATTATCTACTTTATCAAAAAAATTTTCCCGGTGCAGCATACCTATTAATTCCTTAAAATTTAACACCTTGCACTCCGCCCGGAATGTTTTGGCTTCCAGGTCCGGTTTTCCCACCAGCGGATCGATTAACCGGACTTTAATTAAAAATAATGCGTCGATATTGGTATAAAATCCCTCGACGTTAAGTGAATTTCTTCTTTGATAAATTCCTTTAGCGATGCGGGGCTCCACAGACAATTGATATTCCCGGAATCTACCGTCTTTTTCAATCACTTTTAATCGATACACCTGTTCATCAGCGTTATATTTGATGGGTACTATTTTTAAGCCTTCGGCAGGATAGGTGAGGTTCAAAATGGTTTCAATCCGATTTGTATATTTTTTATCCAGGTTCCTTAATTCTTCGACGAATTTTTCCAGGATGGCATTATAATCCGCTTCATATCTTATCTTAGCCGGTTTTATTTTCTCCCGGTGCTTTCTCAACCTTGCGTCATATTGGGATGTGGTTTCAAATTCACCTTTTGGGGGAATGGGGGTATTAATAATATCTTTCAAGTTTTTTTCCTCCAATTCAAAGGTGCTTAAAGCGATCTTTTTTTGGAGCAGAAGGCGGGATTTCATATCTTGCCTTTCCTTTTGAAGGGAAGTCACTTTATCTCTCGCTTCCGGTAAAGATAATACATCCGGCTTATCATCTTTTTTGTCCCGCGGGTTTCCCGGGGAGCCTGCCCGAGAATGCCGGGTGAACACAAGGTTCTCCCCTACCTTCATATGGAAACCCTTTGCAGGGGCTCGGTCAAGATTTGTATTCGCCCGAATCGCATATTCACTCCATTTTTCGTATTCTCGGACAGCCTCCGGGAACAAAACCACTGCCAGGGTCAGTGAAATAACTAACATAAAAAATTTTCTAATCATTTTATTACCTTTTAATCCGATTTGTCGTTGGGGATTATAATGGAGCCGTGGTTTGCCGGCAATAAAAATAATCTATAATCCTTTAAAAATAGTCTATCTAAGAAAGAGCGAGCGAATTGATGAGTAATTCAAGAAAGAGACAGTGGACAGTGGGCAGTAGGCAGTATGGAAGAACTGGGGAGAACCGTCATTGGTCATTGGTCACTGGTCATTGGTTTTTTTAAGGTTTAGGTTAAGGTTAAGGAGGAGCCTACGCAAAATATCCATCTTCCTACCGGTACTTTTTTGTCTTCCTACCCAAAATATCGATCTTCCTACAGGGTTTTGGGGGCATTCCTACGCAAAATATTGATCTTCCTACGGGCGTTTGAAGGCGTTCCTGCGCATATATATTCATCTTCCTACGGGTACTTTTTTGTCTTCCTACGCAATATATTGGTCTTCCTACGGGTGTTTGGGGTGTTCCTACGCAAAATATCTATCTAAATACAGATTGCAAATTAGGGTCTGAACCAGGATTTACAGGATTACAGGATTACCATGATTTCCCAAAGCAGCGGGAATAAAAGGTAGAAGCCTGTTACCACAGAGCCTCCGCATATAGAGTGGCCGCGCCCGGAGACGATGAAGATGCTGCATGGTCTATTGTAGCTTGATTTATCAAGCCCTATCCCAGGGCAATTCGTATACGGGGTTTGATGAATCAAACCCCTACGGGAGGGGCAGGCGGTGCCAGCCCCCTACACAACCTTACGCCCGGGTGGAACTGTAGGGAACTGGCATTGCCTGTTCCCCAATTTGGCTATTTTCATAGTAAGGTTATTGTCTTTTTATTGCTTTAAGCAATTCCTTGATCCCATCATTATAGTCTCTGGAGAAATCTGCATATTTAATATCCTTTAAAAGAAAAGGCAGTTCGACTTCTTGAATTAAAAGAGGTAGTATCGTGGGAGTGCCGGAAGACAATTGTTCATTCAGTGCAGCATTGTATTCTCGTCCCACCCAGTTTGATTTAACTGAATGCTCGGATATAACCAGGCAAAAGAAATCACACCCGGATATTCCTTTCTCTATTCTTTGCGTTATCGAATCTCCCACTTTGATTTTTTTCTCGTCGATCCATACACTTATTTCGACATTTTCTAAATCGCTTGTAAGAGTATTTAAAAACTCTTTGTCACGATGTGAATAACTGATAAATAATCGATGTCTGGGATTCAGAAAAATAAATTCACCATTGTCGTGCCTATCCAGGGTATAAAATTGGGGTGTCTGCTTTAACCCTGTATCTACATCAATGGTTTGAGACTCCAGTTGTTCTCTTATATATAGATATAATTCGGAAGCAGTAATAACTCCATTTCCTCCATCTGCCGGGATAATATCGGCTGCTCCCTCTAATCCTTTAAACAATGCCTCTGCAAAAGGAGAATGTATCATACCTTCATCATCACGTTTACCAATGTTTTTTTCTGGAAGGTATCTATACTACGTTGATTCCATGAAGTAGAAGTGATTACCTGCCGGGCCGACTCATCGACAAATCGGTCAAGATGTTCTTTATGGATACGTTTAGGTATAAGTATATCGCCATCCCGGAAGCGGCTGGACCATTTAAAGGCACCGGAAAAGCAGCAGTTCAGGATCAATAGTACATGCAGACAAGGAAGCCCATCAATGGCATCACGAATGTCTTTCATGTTTATATAGGTGTTAACATCTTTTTTAACAGCATCGGCAGGCATGATATAGCCTTCCGGCAAATCATCGCTTTGTGTGGCAATGCCATGCCCGGCAAAGTAGAAAAGAAGCCGGTCCTCTTCACCAGCTTTTTCACCTATGGTATTTTCCAACAACTCTTCAATTTCATTTTTAGTGGCATCCAGCAAGTAATGGACTTCAAATCTTTGTGCCGTTTCTAATACCTCTCCTAATTTTTTAGCATCATTTACTGCTGTAGTAAGTTTGTCCAGGCGAAGATAGTTATTTATCCCGATAATGAAGGCAATGCTTTTTTCAAATGGAAGTATTGTTTCTTCATTATTGATAATCGCTTCAGTCATTGTTTACTCCTGGCTGCAAACAACCTGCCATGATTATATTAAAATCGTGATTTGAAAGCAATAAAAAAAGTCCAAATCCACCATTAAAAAATTTGAGAATCGGTGAGCTAAGGCACCAGGCAAGAAATTACCCCCTTGGCAAGGGTGTTTTAACAAATCTTTTTACCCGGATTAATTCCCTGATGTTGGAGAGGTTGGTTTTCCCGATTCCTTTCACTTTTCCTAACTGGCCAATTGTTTTATACGGGCGACCATTTACGATTTTTTCGGCCAATTGAGGCCCGATGCCGGGCAGTAAGGTGAGGTCATCGAACGAAGCTTTGTTAATACTAAGGGCATGCTTTTGCTTTTTTGTATTAATTATGGTCACCATTAAATACCCCAGGGCTAACAAATAAGCTTCTATTTTGATAAATAAAAATCCGAATGTGAATACTCCCAATATGATAGCCAGCGAATACCCTAAAATCTCCGCTCCCAAAAATGGGACAAATAAAAATAATACAATCAAGAAAGGATAGAAATAGATATATACCAGGACAATATGAAAATCCGCCACAAATGAAGTGACTTTAGTCCTGCATAAGCCCAGGACTTTTTTAAGACGTCCGGCAATGTCATTCCAGACCAAAAGACTGACCAATGCCCATAATAAGAACAACACGATTAACCCTTGATTCCCCACCAGGAATTTCAATAAATCACTACCATGAAAAGGCCGCGGCGCGGCCAGCCTATATGCGGAGGCACTGCTGGAATACGCTTCAACCGTTTGTTCCCATGGAGACCTTTTCAACGTTTCCGGGTGAGGCTCGCATCATGGAAACTACTATGAAAATAGCCGAATTGGGGAACTGGCAATGCCAGTTCCCTACAATTCCGCCCCGACGCTCTGCATGCGTAGGGGGCTGACACCGCCTGTTCCCTACCGTCAAGTGAGGCCTGACACGACACTAACAAAAAATTTCTAATTACTAATTGTCAATGAAAACCCAGCTTAACTATTACTTACTTGCCTGATGCATTATTTTTATCCAGGCGAATCATCTCATTTTAGGGGCATAAGGAAAATATCCATTTGAAAAAATAATATCCCTACCATCATTAGGCGATGCGTAATAAATACCTTTCTGATTGAAACCATTGAACTTTCCATCACTCCCATAACTGGCGATGAAGTAAATATCCTGATTCTTCCCGGTTCCGTGATGATAATAGAAATCGTTACCCCAGGCATCTTTTAGTGGGAGTTTTTTTATATAAAACGGCTCTAACTTTGATCTTATTTCATGAATTGAACGGCCAACAGGGGCACGATAATTATCGGTCATATAACATTCAACCGCACTACCTATTGATTTTAAATCCCCCATGGTCCACTTAATAAAGTCACCATGAAACGTCCTAAGCAGCCAATTTTTAGCTTCACCAATAGAAATCAATACTCCATCCTTCTTTACTTCATCGACCTTCCACTCAGTACCATATTTGTTAAGTTTAAAAAGTAGGATATACTGACCTTTTTTTATTTCTGTCCTTGCGATATATGAGCTACCTTCCTTTTTTACTGATTCAACCCAAAATCCTCCTTTTGGTCGGCTTTTGTCAATAGAGTAATCAGGGCTTTTCTTTTTACCAAAAAATGATGGTGGATCTAATCTGCCGGCCTCAAATTGTGGCTGCTCATTACCGAAAAGGGCTTTGATTATTATTTCCTGTGCATCCTCTGACTTTAATTGATTTAAAGATAGAATTTTGCAATTAAAGTTTGATAGAATGATTGTGATAATGAATAAGAAAAAAAACTTGATGTTTGTTTTCATTATATACCTCCTTTTTGTCTCATAGGTATTTAATTTCCTGGAGTTTGACACAGTAACCTATTTCAACATTTATTTTTGTAAGGATACTTTTTGCTATCTCTATAACTGGAATATCTGAGAATTTTATAAAAGTGCCGCGAACTTCAACTTCAGCATCATCGGGGGGGGCTCCTTTCTCAGTATAAACCCAGATTTCACCGGTGCTTTCGTTTATTTTGAAAAGATCCTTTTGAAGAAACGGCACATCGATAACCCAGGTTATTCGACCTTCAACAACGCACTGTTTGTAAAGAAATTTTTCCGGTGCATCGGTGATTTCCTCTATCGGGATTGCGTCGCTGCAACCAGCCAGTACAATCATACTAAAAACAATAACACAAAGAATTGCTTTCTTCATTTCCTTTTACCTCCCAATTTAATTTTTTTAATCAACTGATCCTGTGATCCGAGACTTTTACTGCCCCGGTAACACGAGAAGAGACCCCTTCCTGTGGGGTACCGCTAATAATTCCCTTTGCCTGTATGGTGACACGAAAACGGTTCTTTCCAATAATGGCTCCCCGCATATGAATATTGTATTCACGGATCACTGTCACCGGGTTGGCGGCAGTGGAGACATCCCCACTGATAACATTTTCTTTGATACTTTCAATATTGGAGAAGGGATGACTTTTTTTGGCAATTTCGATTGCCCGCCATCTCATCTGCTTGAGTAATTCATTGGCTTTCAAATGAAACTCATTCTGATAAACCATCAGCCGTTGACCCTCTGTTTTATTAATTTTATCCTTCACCTGGTCTTTAAGGTTCTTTTTTTGGATTTGGGCCAAATAGTTCATGGATATTTTTACCACCCGGTTTATGTCCGAAATCGTATGAATGCCGATGGCGGTTTCCAGTTGGAATTTCCTGAAATTTAGTTCATCGATCCTGTCTGTCAAACGGTTTAATTTAACCGATTGAGGATATTTTCTAATGAAGCTCTTGATTTCATTGATTTCCATATCGGCTTCATAAAGGGTATGTTTTGGTTTAAACTGTTTTTCCAGTTCTGAAAAATCAAATTGTTCTCGCTGCAGCTTCTGCTGCATATCTTTTGTTTCTGCCAGAATTCTTTCGGCTTCGGTTCTTTTTTCACTTTTGGGAAAGTTTTTTAGATAGTTTCGTATCCCGGTTTGGAGATTTTCGATCTTTTTTACCAGTTCGCCGTGATTTGAGCCGGAATAGGAAAGTATTTCTTGGTATTGGGTATACAGCGGTTCGAATTGGTGCTTCCCGGGATTGCCGCAGGCCGTTACCAGGAGTAAGCATATCAAAGCTGCAACGGAGAGTTTAAATGTCTCTTTCATTGTGTATGGCCTCCTTATTAATTATCTATTTTTTCCTTAAACACAAATCTTATCCTTAATTTTCCTGTAGATATCTTTACCCAGAACTCCCTTCAACTCATCGATGGTTTTAAAAGGGTGATTCTCTCTCATCGTTTTTATTTGCCTGGCACGTTTGGCGTTAATACCCGTTAATGCTTTTAATTCGTTAGCCTGCGCAGTATTTATATTTATTAAACTTTTTTCCTCCGCAGGACTTTCATCTTTAATTGAAGAAGATGGACTAATATCAACCTTTGGTCCATGACTTTCCTCTTTCTCAAAAGAGTTTCCAGGTGGAGAAGGTTTTTCCCCTGTCTCCGTTTGTTGTTCCTTGACAACTTTTTTCAGTGCAAAAAAGACCAATAATCCGACTACAAGTAAAATTGATCCAACCCAAAAGAGTGTTTGCAAAACAATAAATAATTTAGATGCCCAATCCGGTAACCTCTTTACAAAATCGATGGGTACCAGGTAAGTTCTACCTTCATTACACAACGAAATTCTGAGAATAGGCGATGATAAAGACGATGGCCGTCTGCCATTAAACGCTAATATAATTTTTTCGCTTTTTTCCAGCTCTACCTTAAATTCGCTGCCCCCGGAAATAATTCGTTTCCTGTATTTCGAGGGATCATCTACAGCACCGTGTTTTTCACAATAAACACTAATCTTCTGAGTTATATTCTTATTCTCCTGGAGTGGTATGTCTATTTTGATTAAATTCGCTTCCGGGCGAGTATATTTTAATATAAACTTTGACATGGAAATGAAATTAGGATTTTCATAATAGAATTTGATATTATTTTCTGTAGGACGAGTGGTAAATAAAAAATTTTTGTTTCTTTCTTCACCGACGAGATATTTATTCAGTTGGTACCAATCGAGATTTTCTTTAAACAAAGAAAAAATTCAGAATGATGTTTATGAATCTGTTTTTAAAAAGTATTTAAAATTTAA